>Ga0082212_10012534_pt1 | contig 10675 bp, 9 predicted proteins | sample TergutNt197P3_FD_71548 | JGI IMG/M metagenome (GOLD analysis project Ga0082212, IMG submission 71548) | Neocapritermes taracua P3 segment gut microbial communities from Petit-Saut dam, French Guiana - Nt197 P3 | ecosystem: Host-associated > Arthropoda: Insects > Digestive system > Gut ...
AGAGGCGGAACCCTTATGCATATAAATTTACATAAGCACAGGGACGACCCTCAACTATGTTTATCGGGTACCCATTTTAAACGCACCGGCTTGGTTTATGGTGATAATCTTATCATTCGGTATCAATACGGCTTTATCCGAATGAGTAAACTGCCCGGAGACGGGGTTAAGCTTGTAAATTCCCATCTTGTCGGGCAGTGGCTGGCCGATTCCGGATTCTTGCCGGATGAAGTCTTGACGGTGGCCTCCGAACCCGGCTTAATCACCTGTAAGCTTCAAGAAAATGGGCGGGGGAGAACCGCCGAATTGGTCAGGTTCGCCCGGGAAAATAAATTGAAGCTGCTTCAAGTTCAGAGAGTTAATTATTCTAGAAGCTTCATACTGTATTTTGATATTCCGGCTTCAAGCCTTGAAAAAGCCGGATTTTCTCCAGATGACACCCTGCTTGCAACTTATGAGCATGGGCTTATAAAACTACAGAAACCTGATTTCGTAGGGTTGGGGTTCTGATTACATAGATTGCAATACAGAACAGTCCGGAATCCCGCAGCGGTAGATACTGTAGATATCTATGCGGACGGATTTCCGTTAACGCTAAGCGCATTGTGTATTTACTCACGCTCGCACGGGCTTCCGGCTGTTTCAAAGGGCATAACAAGGATATGCCTTTTGAAACAGCCTTAACTGTAATATTACTGCGACACGGTTTTTTATCGTGTAACGCTGGCCTCCGGGATGTAATGAGGTTGTTGCTGCTTTTCATACTTACTGCGAAAAAAGAATCCGCAGTGCTGAACCTTGAAAACAGAATATTGTTAACCAACAGGAAGGAGATTTTTATGACTCACCCAAAAATGAGACATACATATGTCGGAATAGACAGCCATAAGGACACGCATACCGCCGTTTTTTTAGACTGCTTTTTTGAAAAACTGGGCGAACTCTCGTTTGAGAACTTGCCCTCTAAGTTTGACAACTTTCTGCAAAGCACGCAAAAATTCCGGATGGAGGGCACTACTTTCATTTTTGGATTGGAGGATGTTTCATGTTATGGCCGGACGCTGACAGTGTTTCTCAAAGAAAACGGTTACCAGGTCAAGCATGTCAACGCGCTGTTGGTAGCGCGGGAGCGTAAAAACCGGAACATCGTCGAGAAATCCGACTCTGTGGACGCCGAATGTGCCGCCCGTGTGCTGTTGTCTAAATTTGGGGAGCTTCCCGACGCCGACCCACAAGACATGTATTGGATTTTGCGCTCGCTGGTAACCCGCCGGTCTATCCTTGTTCGTCACCGTGCCTCATTGAAGAACTACCTGCACAGCCTACTTACCCAACACTACCCGAATTACCGCAGTTTTTTCGAGGATATCGGATGCCAATCTTCACTCGCGTTTTTCATGAAATACCCATCACCGAGCACGTTAGAAGATACAACAGTCGAGGAACTGACGAAGTATTTACGAAATTACTACAGGGGCTTCAATGAGGAAAAAGCACGGGAAATTCTAGATACTTTACAAAACACAACCGCTCAGTTTCAGGAAGTCAGGGATATGGTTGTGCAGTCAACAATCCGGCAGCTTCAATTCAATATGGAAGAAATCGAAAAGATTGAGGAAAGTCTAGCCGACTTCTTGAAGAAGTTTGAGTGTACGCTAACAAGCATGACAGGCATAAACGTGGTAACCGCCGCCCAACTTCTTTCATGTATCGGCGATATCAAAAAGTTCTCCACTCCGGCGAAGCTGGCGCGGTATGCCGGGATTGCACCTGTTACATACGCATCCGGCAAAAAAGATTTACAGTTCGCCAACCAGCGCGGAAACCGGGAGCTAAACTCCGTAATATATAATCTGGCTCTGCGCCTGAGCATAGCCACCGGCCCGACGCACAAGGTGACAAACTCATTTTTCTACAACTATTACAATAAAAAACTATCCGAAGGAAAAACCAAACGTCAAGCCCTGAAATCTGTCCAACGACGGTTGATAAATATCATATTTACCATGTTATCCAATGGGGAAGAGTATGTGAATCCCCCCATGTTTGAGTTGCCGGAGCCGGAAGGTGAAGAAACAAAAATGGTTTGACTTTCCATCCATTGACCTGATAAAATGCAATTCAAGAGTTTCTGTTCCTTTACAACGGTGAATACTGCGATATAGAGACCCAAAAGGGATATCTTCGCAACAGATATTACAGTCCGGCGACTGGACGTTTTCTTGCTGCAGACACTCATTGGAATTTAGATAACATGATTTATGGCAGCAATCCTGTAACAATCAATGAAGGCAAAGACCCGTTAGGCTTGACTACTTATACGTATAGACCAAATATCAACGCAATAAGGCAGAGTACAAATCTTTATGTCTACTGTGCTAATAATCCCATATCGTATTTCGACCCATCGGGAAAAGACATGATATGGATTACAGCGCAGTTCTCAGCTCCGATTAATATTCCGGTTTTAGGCACTGTACGTCTTGGACATACAAGTGCAGTAGTACAAAATGCAAACGGAGAATGGCATTATTTCTACTGGGGTAAAGATCATGCCGTTTTAGTCAAGGTAGATCCCGATAGCCTGAATAGCTTAGGAGATTTCAATAAATGGCTCGGAGAGGATTTAGCACCCCGTGGTTATGTTGGAACTACTAACTACACACATGCAACCTATATAGAAGGTGATACCACAGCGGCATTTAATTATTTCTCAAATCTAGTAGGTTCAAATGCTAACAATTTTGCTGATAAAAATAGCAGCTATAACCAGTTCATTAATAACTGTCTGCACCAAACATTATATGGGCTTGCTAAATCCGATAATAGAATAGCATATGCTGGTGATATTGTTGGATTTGTTCCTAATCATGCCGCTACAGTTATGGCTGCGACTTATAAAAACACTTCATTTAATGCCCCCATTATTAAAGATGTCTTTGGACAAAAATTTAAAAGCTATGATGGAGGTAAAACTTGGATATAGCATTTTAAAAACTAGCTAAGAGCCAATATAGGATTTATATCGGCTCTTAGCTTTCTGAAAGGAGCAATTCGATGAAAATCATTTTTGGAGTAGCTATTGGGATTACTCTGATTTTAATATTATATTTGTTTTATGATAGCTGTATCTCTATAGATGACAATTCTCGGCGATTTAAAAAAGCTGATGCGGCGATTAAAGAGTATGTAGACGTGAGGTTTGGCGGGGAGAATATCGAATATGTCCGAGAAATGCTGTGGAATAAACACGCATTTTTTATGGATAGCTGTAAATTCTATTCAATCTTATTACATGTCGATTCGGGCTTAGAATTTGAAGTGCTTTCAGATGGTCGAAGGGTTATTGGTGACACATATAATAAAAAAATTTGGGAACGTAAACTAAACGCCGAATACGAAGTGTTAGTAAAACAAGTATTTGGAGAAAACGCTACCTGTAGATTTAGGTTTACGTTTGACTATATCAGAAGTAGCCAAGAAGTAGATGATTTTACTAATATTTCAATATTTAATGAGTTTTTAAACCGAGACATTGAAGAAAAAAATGAGCGGAATGACAAATTGGAGCTTGTTATTGTTCCACATAAAAATTTCGACAATAGTGCTCAAATAGGAATTGATGAAATTTTAACTAATCTTAGAGATAGCAAGATTAACTATGGCAGTGTTACATTTGAGTTTTCTGATGTTTCAAAAACTTATTTTTATGAAGGATGATACTAAGGAAAGGAAAGCTTATATTCCTATGGAACAGAATCTATTGATGAGAGCATTGTCAACTATTTTCAAAATAAGTTTATTTATCATAGTTAGCGTTGCCTTATATAAAGAAATTTTTATAGACGGGGTTGTCATTACAGGGGCATTTTATTATTTTACAATACAAAGCAATATTGTGGTTGCGCTTTGCTTACTGTTTTTTATTTTTATACCTTGGGGAAGCAGGGGCAGATGTTTAATTCGTGGTGTTTCATTATTGCCGATTACTCTTACTTGTATCGTTTATAACTTTATGCTTTACAATATTTTTCTTGATTGGGGAACTGTAGGTTACACGTTTTCCAGAACGGTCACCCATATCATAGCACCTTTGGGGTTTATACTGGATTGGTTTATTTTTGACAAACATAGCATGATGAAGGTAAAAGATATTGTTATTTGGCTGATTTACCCGGTTGTATATTGCTTAGTCTTTGTTTATATAGATTACCATTATAGTTTTTCTATATATTTTTTCTTGGACAGTGCCAATGGGTATGCCGCAATGATAAAATGGTTAAGCGTTCTTTTATGCGCATTAATTATTATCAGTCTAATATACGTGGGATTAGATAGAGTTATCGGACATCTAAAAGACGAAGGAAGAAGACGAAGGGGCAGGGGCAGGCTCATCGTCTGAAGTTGTCAGGGGAACGCTTCTCTTGATAACTTTGCAAAATCAGAATTTATATCTGCTTGAACGAAATTAATATTTGTTTGAGCAGATATTTTTTCTGTAAACGCACGAAGAGTTGAGACAACAGAAAATATTTCGACAATGAAAAACATTTCGACAACAGAAATCACCACGCCAACGGGAATCACCCCGGCGTCGGGAAGCCACCCCACCAGCGGGAATCTACCCCACAACGAGAATCCACTCCACCACCGGGAATCTACCCCGGCGACGGGAAGCACTCCACCACCGGGAATCACCCCCGCGACGGGAAGCACTCCACCATCGGGAAGCACCCCTTGCGACGGGAAGCCACTCCACCATCAGGAATCTCCCCCGGCGACGGAACGCCAATCCACCACCGGAACGCACCCCGCCAGCGGAACGCCAATCCCCGCCCGGACGCTGCCCCCACCTACGAAACACCAGCCCCTGCCACAACACCCAGACTGTCGCCGCCAGCCTCGAGCCCATTTCAACCGCCAAGAAACGCGGCTTTATGTGGGTGTCAATCAAAGCAAGAACGTTAAATGCCACGGTGAAAGCATATATCTTCCCGACGTCATTGGGCAATACGCATTTTGCTGGCGGCCGATGTATTGAATTATTAAGGATGAGCATGGGTGCCGCCAGCAAAGCGTATATTGCCCTAATGGTCGGGCGATATCGCTTTCTTCCATGTGGCTTAACAGCTTGCTGATTGATAACCCACGATAAAGCCATGCTTCTGGCGGCTGAAATGGCTCTATGGCTGGCGGCGACAGTTGGGGTGTCTGTGGCGAGGGTCGGTGTTTCGTAGGCAGGGCAGCGTCCGGGCGGGGATTGGCGTTCTGCTGGCGGGGTGCGTCCCGGTGGTGGATTGGCGTTCCGTCACCGGGTGCTTTCCGGTGGTGGAGTGGATTCCCGCAGCCGGGGTGATTCCCGTTGGCGGGGTAGCTTCCGGTCGCCGGGGTGATTCCCGTTGGTGGAGTGGCTTCCTGTCGCCGGGTGCTTCCCGGTGGTGGAGTGGATTCCTGCAGCCGGGTTGATTCCCGCTGGTCGAGTGGCTTCCCGACGCCGGATGATTCCCGTTATGGGTGTAGCTTTCCGCCGCTGAGATGATTCCCATTTAGACAATATGTAGTGACCTCACATTTTTGCAAACCGTGGATTTACCTGTAAATAATTGTTAATACTACAATTATTAATAAGAACAGGGATTACCGCATACAAAAAGGAGGCCACTACAATGAATAGTATACTTTATGTCGGGATGGATGTCCACAAGGAAAATTACACGCTTTGCTGTTACAGTTTTGATAAGGATGATCTGCAATATAAGCAGACAATAGCACCTGACTACAAGATGATCCTGAAATACCTTGAACAAGTACGAAAGCAATATCCTGAAGAAATTGAGTTCGTTTGTGGCTATGAAGCCGGCTGCCTCGGCTACACACTTTATCATCAGCTTAATGATCATGGGGTTAAGTGTGTAATTCTGGCACCAACCACAATGGCAATAACGAACAAAAGCCGAATTAAGACAGACAAGAGAGATGCTGGGAATATCGCCAAATGTCTGGCATTCCACACATACAGCGAAGTTTATGTCCCGACTACTGAAGATGAAGCTGTAAAAGACTATATCCGAATGAGGGATGATCAGAAAAAAGCACTTAAAATTCTCAAGCAGCAGATACTAGCGCTGGTTCTTCGGCATGGTTACCGCTTTGTAGAGGGTAGAAATTACTGGACTATAAAGCATGTTACATGGTTGAAATCCCTAGAGTTGGGCGGAACTTTGCAGGAGAGTCTGGATGAGTATCTTATCACTTATGCTTATCTGACAAATAAACTCGAACGGTTAGATAAAAGGATAGAAGAGTTAGCTGATGGGGAGAGATATCGGGAGAAAGTGAAAAAGCTTAGTTGTCTGATTGGGGTAAAGGCTCATACAGCATTGTCGACAATTGTGGAAATCGGTGATTTCAAACGTTTTGCCAAAGCGGAGAAGCTGGCCGCCTATTTAGGGCTAGTACCCGGTGAAGATTCAAGTGGGGAAAAAAGAATACTTGGCAGCATCACAAAGGCAGGAAATTGTCACGTAAGAAAGCTTTTAGTAGAATCGGCCCAGAGTTATACAAGAGGCGCCGTTGGTCACAAATCAGTAGCTTTGAAACGGAGACAAAGCGGTAATACACCAGAGGTGATCGCTTATGCGGATAAAGCAAATGAACGATTGCGAAAGAAGTTCTATCGAATGACTCTAAAAAATTGCACAAATAGAAATGTTGCGGCAATGTCAATAGCAAGGGAATTGGCATGTTTCATGTGGGGCTTGATGACAGATAACATCGCATAGTACAAGAGGGAAGCCCTGGGGCTCTGCCCCAGACCCCGGAGTTTATCCGCTTTAGGCTTACCGGTAAATTGAAAAGCGACAGAACCAAAGCCTGTCGCCTTACCGTATAAGCCGTGGCAAGCGTCGGGTTGCTCTCCAGCATTTCCCTGATTATGCCACAAGAATAGTATTACCCATAATTCAAGATACAGTCGGCAATATTTTAAATGTCTGAGGGCATATGGTGAGTGCTTTAGATAAACTTCAAGGTTTGAGTTATCTGCGTCGCTACTATGTTGACATGGTAATTAAATACTGTGATTCACGCTTTTAGACTGCAGAACTCGCGGCGGACCATTGACCTGTGGTAACCAATCCACGTATAACAGAGTGGCCAATGCCCGAGAACTGTTGAATCTAAAGCTCTTACCATATGCCCTTAGGCATTGGAATTGAATAAAAAGACGGTTAGTGATTTCCAAAAACTTACATGTATAGGAGGTCGCTACATAACAGTAGAGTAATTTCCGTTGTCGAAATGTTTTTCATTGTCGAAATGTTTTTTGATGTCTCAACTCTTCGTGCGTTTACAGAAAATATATCTGCCCAAACAAATATTAATTTCGTATAAGCAGATATAAATTCTGATTTTGCATAGTTATCAAGAGAAGTATCCCTCTGACGGTTCAGACAAGGAACCCCTGTACCGTTCCAAACCGTCCTCGCTGCCGATCTAATTGAAGTTATTCACTATAGGTGGTGACGGCTCCCAACTTATTATCTCTATTCCATATTTGTCAAATAATTCAGGACTAGGAATAATCGTAGTATGTGCAGATTCGCCACTCTCATAGCGCATATAAGATGGTTGAATTCTGTTATTACCGTCTTGAGTCACTCCTGACCAGTCTCCCATATAATAACTTGCCTCTGCTCCCGTTGAGTAGCATACAGACCTTGTATCATCAATTGTTAACAAAACTACTCTGTCATTTCCACTTGCTAATCGGCTCTTCCACTTTCGGCGCTTACCTTGTCCTTCATCCATACCAATGCCGTCATATTCACATATAATTGCATCTTCAACCACAATCGGTTCCCCATTAAGTTCATAAACCAACCTAAATGGAAATTCCTCATATGTGATCTCAGGCATCGGAGGGGCTGGGCTGAAGAATATACCTAGACCAATGGCAATCCATGGCAACATAAAAAATCCAACAATAGCAACCATAATCCCTAAAATAATAATAATTATTTTTTTCATGGCAAACTCCTTATTACTTTCAACTTTAATTCATTCCAAATGACTTAAATATCGCTTCCATATAATGATTAGCTATAGGAGCCGGGGATGTAATACTATACCTTTTACCTTGACGAGTTGCCCTTGTTGTATTATAAAATTGTGTCGACAAAGGTACAGGAGTTCCAACTGGTTGATTTCCATATTTTGGACTCCCAAAAGCAGAATTCAAAATATCACCTTTAACGTAATAATGGGTCATACTTCCGGTGTAGTCTGCAATTCTCTTTTTATATCCAGATTCTAAATTTGGGCTCATAGTGTTAAAAGTTATGGCATCTGTGTTGGTCGACAGTGCGTTGACAATAGCTTCTGCACCACCTTTTGAATGACCGACCATCGTTATTTCATAATCACTATGGTATCTCTGAAATACTACAGCATAATCCCGTGAATCTTGCATATCTTTTGACCATCCAAAAGGTTGAGCTGCATTGTTTATCCAATCCATCGCATTGGTTGCAGTCGTTCCTTTATTTACAAGGGCATATTCCAATACTTTTTGATCCCCATCCAGTTTCGCATACACCCCCATTTTAAGTGATTGGTCATTTGTTTTAATTTCCATTAAAAACCAATCATCAACAACTCGTATGGGTTGATTTCCCGGTTCTCGTTTAGCCTCATAAATATGATCTGCCATTTTAGCTGCTTCTTTTTTCGACGGAGCAAGCCCCCACGGATCAATCCACATGAGAGGATTATTATTTGCGTAAATGTACCAGTTTGTACCGTGGCGGATTGGATCCTCAGATAACATGCGTGAAGTCCGCGGATTATAATCGCGATTCCTGAGATAATATGTTCCTGTTTCCGAGTCGAAATATTCGCCACTAAACCGAAATGGGTTATTATCCTCCGAAACCCCCAGCTCGCTCTTCTCATAAAACAATATATTCGTCGCGTACACATTTCCTACATTGACTCGGCCATATCCCCAATTTACAAAGAACCTCAGATTTGCATTTGCCATATTCGGCCTATCAGAGCTTATGGTAATCTTTGCTCTTTTGACTGTCGTGCCTACAACAAAGTACGATTCGGGCAGATCATCCGGAAACAAATCCGTTATAATTACGTCGCCAGACACATCGCCCCAATAATCAAATTCCAAGATATATTCCGTATTCTGCTTAAGCGCCATCGATGATGTCCAGGCAACTGAATGCTCTATTGAGCTAATTGACAATACTTCTGTTGCTTTTGCCTCTCCCGGAGGAGTAGCCATTACACGGCTTGCGTTTGTAAATCCTACAAAATCTTTTTCCCTGATGGTGTTGTCTTGGCTAACCTCATTTCCAAACGCATCGTACCAATAATTCTTACTAACCACTCCCTGTGGAGTTGCTAACTGCACAACATCCCCATGCGCATTAAACAGATAAAATCTCTCACTTGCCCCCTCAACCCACTTAATCAGGTTTATTCCCCGCACGAATCGGTTCGTCATATTCCCGCTGCCATCAAGCTCGGCGATAATATTCCCGCCATCCCAGATATGCGTTGAAATGATCCCTGCCGCCGTTTTTGAGAGACGCAGCCCATCCGGGCGGTATGAATATGTAGCGTTCAGCTTTTCGGTGGAAACACCTTTCAATCTGTTAAACGCATCATATGAGCGCAATTCCACGTAGTTAGAGCTGTCGCCTGTAGACGGTATTCCGAGCAAGTTGGAATAGGCGCCTTCCGGGAGGGCTCCCATCATGAATATTCCAACAGTGAGATTACCGCTTCCGGCGGGGTTCAAGCTATTTGTTAGCTTTGATATCTGGTTTCCGTTTGGATCATAAAAGTATTCCGTCTCGAGCGTTGTAGAACCGGAACGTTTCTTTTCCGTCAATAATCGATTATTCTGGGGAAGTGCCGATACGAATGATGCAAGAGAAGTACATTTATTGCATCATCCGTATTGTTCTTCGCTCTAACAAACAAACCGCCCTCTGTGTAGTAGCGCATCCATAATTATTGAATTTGTATATAAGACTTTTCTTCCCTATCTATATCATAAAAAACAAGCCTATAATCACCAATTCTACCAACTTTATTATTAATCTTTTTATCTATAAAAAGATTAATAATTGTATTATTGTCTAAAAAATGAAAATCGTTAATATAGCTTTTTTCTACAGATAATAACAGTTTTTTGCTGGAATTCACATCAAGTATCTCTAGTTGATCGACTGTATGTCCTTCTAGTGAGAAGATTCTTGTCTGATCTGGTGAAAAATTGTTTGGAATTTTTTTAAAATTAATATTTAGTTCGCTAGGTAAAATCCCATCTTTATATTTTTTAATATTTTTTTCTTTTAAATCAATTAAATAGATAGGGTATGGTTCTTCTTTGTAAATATCTTTGTTCTGAATATAAATATAGTTACCATCTGCACTAGGATTAAAAGAAGTATATTTTGAACCTTGAATATAATTACTACGTATTTTTCTTAAATCAACCAACAAATCAACATTCCAATCATCATTATTTTTGCGCATGCAAACTAAATAAAAACTGTTGTGAAGAAGTATAATATCATTTTTTGCATAATCCAAAAAATAATCTGAATTTAACTCCATTATTAGTCTTTTATTCATTTTGTCCATGTGTTTTTTT
>Ga0082212_10012535_pt1 | contig 10674 bp, 12 predicted proteins | sample TergutNt197P3_FD_71548 | JGI IMG/M metagenome (GOLD analysis project Ga0082212, IMG submission 71548) | Neocapritermes taracua P3 segment gut microbial communities from Petit-Saut dam, French Guiana - Nt197 P3 | ecosystem: Host-associated > Arthropoda: Insects > Digestive system > Gut ...
CTTCACTGGAAAGCGATTTTCATCGTACTATGCATCGGCGGTTTTATGTTGGATCGCCCGATCTTTTTCTTCCGCTGGCGTCCGGATTATGTTTGGAGCACTAAACTGGAGCGGCTGAAGCGCCGCTTCTCCCGCGGCGATGCGATGGAACCTGCATATCCATTGGATTACGCGGATGACTGGGAAACCCCTCCCTTCGACTCAATGCCCTATGAAGCGTCTCAAGACCTGCCCATGACCCGCGAAACAAGGCTGTCGCAAAACTCTCAAAACGCATTCGGCTACTACGATTTGGATGAGAGTGGGGCATCCTCATTGATCCCAGCATCTTCTTTTCAGGATTTCGCTCCATTGGCAAGCGGATACAAAGCTTCCTATGAACCGGTTTCCTCGCCGGCAATGACGCAGCCAGTGTTGAAAGAACCCGCCGAAGATTGGGGTGGGTATGCTGAAACATCCGACTTGGATGATAATCCTTTCTCCTTCCATGAGGAGACCTATGCGCATCCCGTTCAAGATATGCCCTCCGCTTTTGGAGAAGCCGCGTTCAAACAAGCCGGATATCATGAGGGAGCAGAGCGATTTGCTCCTCCGCCCTCGTCGGAAGAACTGACTCAAACCCGCGCTGCGCCTATCCTTAGCGAGCTTGTGCATCCGGGATTGGATTTGGATACATTCCACCAAAATATCGGTCTGCCCATTGAGGGCCAAATCACCGGCGGGGATCCTCCAAGGGAACCACCGCTGGAGCCCACGGTGGATTTTCCAAACACAACATATGTCCCGTACTACCATGCTGCGGAACCTACCACGGATCACCACGCCAAAGGCGCGTTATCAGCCTTTGCTAAAAAAGCGCGTACTATTATTTCTATTGACGATGAGAGCAATCCCCGAACCATTCGGGATATACAAATGCCTATCAGTGTGAAAGCCGCTTTTCATCCGCCCGTTATGCCCCGGAAGCCGGATGATGGAGATGAGGCGTAAATGCCAATCAATGCGAAGTACATGCTGCTCCTGGGAAACTACGGCAGCGGAAAAACGGAGTTGGCGCTCGCCCTCGCCCGTGAAAGGCGAAAACGCACCAACGGGCGCGTGGTACTGGTGGATTTGGACATTGTAAATCCCTACTTCCGCAGCGGTGAAAAGCGCTCGCTGTTGGAGGCGGAAGGCGTTGAACTGTTGTTACCCTCGTTCGCCCTGTCTTCTGTGGACGCACCGTCCCTTCCGGCGCAGATCCAATCCGTATTTGAGTCTGTATATGACCATGTGATCATTGATGCGGGAGGGGATGAAACGGGGGCGGCGGTCCTGGGACGATACCACTCTTACCTGTCCGCGCTACGATCCCAGGTGGCTGCCCTATATATCGTCAACACGCTGCGACCTCTTTCCGGCACGGTGGAGGACATTCTGTCCCTGTTCTCACTTATTGAACAGCGCGCCCGCATTCGCCCTGATTACCTGGTCAACAACGCCAATCTGCAAAACGAAACCTCTCCGGAAGATCTGATTCAAGCCCAGGCCATACTGGAGAAAGCCGCAAGACGATTAGGGATACCCATTGGCATGGTCGTGGGCGAGGAGCGGCTACGCGAGAGATTGCCTGTATCCATGCAGCAGCGTTTCTTTCCCATTGAACCCCTGATGCGGCCGGAATGGATGGTGGAAGCCCCTTGACTCCGCATCCGCCTCCCCTGCCGAAGACTTTTATAAGCCGTATGCAAGCCCAGTTGGGGCCGGAAGCCCACCCCTTTTTGGAATCGCTTAACAGGCCCTACATGCGTGGGCTGCGCTTGAACCTCCGCAAGCCGCTCCCTGCGACAGCGGAAATAGAGGGACTCCTCGCCCCCATTCCCTGGGAACCCCTGGCATACGGTTTGGCCATAGAGAGCACGGCCGGGGTCCATCCGCTGCATACGGCGGGCGCCTATTACCTGCAAGAGCCCAGCGCCATGATTCCCGCACGGGTTCTGGCCCCGCGCCCCGGGGAATGTGTGCTGGACCTTTGCGCCGCACCCGGCGGCAAGGCTCTCCAACTGGCGGACATGCTCCTGGGCAGCGGATTGCTTGTATGCAATGACCCCGTGCTATCCAGAGCGCGGATACTCAGCCGCAACGTGGAACGCATGGGCATCGGGAATGCTCTGGTGGTTTCCGAAAACCCGGAAGCCCTTGCGCGCCTGTGGCCGGAAGTTTTCGACGCCATCCTGGTAGATGCCCCGTGCAGCGGCGAGGGGATGTTCCGGCGCCACCCGGAAACACGGCTGGAATGGAATGAAAAGGCTTCTTTGCGTTGTGCCCGGCGGCAAAGCCGTATTGTAAACGGCGCCTATACACTTTTACGATCCGGCGGACGAATGGTCTACAGCACCTGTACATTTAGCGGGGAAGAAAATGAGGGATTGATCGACTGGTTGTTGCGGGAACACGCGGATCTGGAGCCTGTGGATTTTTCCGTTTCCATCCGGGACGGCCAATGCCTGGCATCCCGAAACGGCATGCTACGCCTTTATCCTCACCGGATTGACGGCGAAGGGCATTTCGTAGCCCTGCTCCAAAAAAAGGGCACGGATCACAGCGAACCTTTTCGAGCAAAATCGACCACCCTTCTCCCCGCCTCCGCCGCCCTGAAACACCCTCCGAAAGCCGCGCTGGATGCTTATGCCTGCTTTACAGGCGGAGAGACCCTGCCTATACCAAACGCGATGCTGGGAGAAACGTTGCTGGCTTGTCCTCAGCTTCCTCCCCTTTGCGGCGTCAGCATATTGCGTGCCGGCCTGCACCTGGGAAAGTTCAGGGGAAAGGTGTTCACGCCGGACCATGCCCTGGCGGCGGGTTTGCCTCTGCCGTACTCACTCCCCGTCGCCTCCCTATCTCTGGCCCAGGCCGTCTCATACCTGCGAGGTGAATCACTGCCGCTTCAAAGCGGACCGAAGGGCTATGCGATTGCCACCCACATGGGATTGGCCCTTGGCTTTGTAAAAGGGAACGACGGCCAACTCAAAAACCATTTCCCAAAAGGGCTTCGCCGCCTGTAACGAAAAGGAGATCCGATGGAATACTGCAAACTTAAAGGATTCCCTCAAAAGGTCAGCCGGTTATGCATAGGCGGCTGCCCGGCGGGCGAGTACGGCTGGGGTCCTGTAAACCGCGGCGATATAGAGGCCGCCATACTGCGGGCTGTAGATCTAGGCGTCAATTTCTTTGACACCGCTGATACCTATGGTTTGGGCCGTTCAGAGGAGACCCTCGGAAACATTCTGGCAAGCTGCCGCCAACAGGTGATTCTTGCCACCAAGTTCGGCGTTCGTATGGAAAATGGCAGGACTTATTATGACAATAGCCCCAGGCATATCGAAACAGCCCTTCACGCAAGCCTCAAACACCTGCATTCAGACTATATCGACCTATACCAAGTGCATTACCTGGACGGCGCCACGCCTATTCCTGAAATCATGAAGTCGCTGATCGCTTTTAAACGGAAGGGATACATTCGTGCCATCGGCCTCAGTAATATTAAAGACGGAGACGCCGCTGCTTTTTTACCTTACGCCGATGAAATATCCAGCTTTCAAAACCACTATAGCCTGGCTCACCGGGACGACGAACAGTCGATCCTGGCCATTTCAACCCTGCTAGACACTGTTCCGCTGACCTGGGGCAGCTTGGGACAGGGCATTCTCACAGGTAAATATGATAAAGATGTGCTTTTTGGAACCGACGATCGGCGCAGCCGCGCTGTTTATGACAATTTCCATGGCGATAAGCTGATACGGAACCTTCGCATTGTGGACGCCATGCGCCCAATGGCTGAAAAATACAGTGTACCCATAGCCAGCATAGCTATTCGCTGGATTCTGGATCGCCTTCCTCGCAGCGTGGTCATCACCGGAGTGAAGGGCCGGCCGCAGACGGAAGCCAATGCCAGCGCATTCGCCTTTACCCTGTCTCTGGAAGAACGTAATGCGCTAGACAGGTTATCCCAAGAAACACCACTAATACGGCATAGCCCACCGAAAACGCAAACCACCTGCGGCAATTAGAATCTGTTCACACTATTGCATAGAAGGGTAGAAATATGATACAATGAAGGCGTGAATATAACAGAAGACCAGTTTGTCCGGATATCACCATACTTGCCGCGACAGCGAGGGAATGTGAGTATGAGCAACCACCAAGTGGTGAATGCAATTCTGTATGTCACAGAAAACGGCTGCAAATGGAGGGCATTGCCGGAATCTTATGGGAATTGGCATACCGTCTATGTTCGCATGAATCGTTGGAGCAAAAGCGGGGTTTTACGGCGGCTCTTTGAAGCGATGCAAATCGAGGGAGTCATCAAGATCAAAATGGAAAGCGTTTGCCTTGACAGTACAATAGTCAAGGTTCACCCCGACGGAACAGGGGCATTAAAAAAACCGGTAAGCAAAGCATCGGAAGGTCTCGCGGAGGGCTCACCACCAAAATTCATATGGTCACCGCATCTGACCGTTCGGCTATAGCCTTTTCGCTTTCGGGTGGCAATGCACACGATGCGCCAGAGGGCGAACTCCTACTTGAGATCACACAAAGACATCCGGAACAAATCTACATGCTTATGGACAGAGCATATGAAGGGGACAAGACGCGGGCGAAGGTAATAGCAAAGGGTTTTGTTCCCGTAGTTCCCCCGAAAAGAAATCGGAAGGAGCCGTGGGCATATGATAAGAATCGCTACAAGCAAAGAAATGAGATTGAACGTTATTTTCTACGCCTTAAGCGTTTCCGTAAAATCTTTACCCGCTATGACAAGTTGGATGTGGTCTTCTCTGGCTTTATTTATTTTGCTATGATCGTTGATGCGCTTGTTAGTGTGAACAGACTCTAATGCCGTCGCAGAAGGGATTAACAGTATTATCCAGGCTGGCAAACGCAAAGCTCGTGGCTTTGGCACTTTTCGTGGCTTCTCTACCATGATTTATCTTGGGTGTTCTAAGCTTAACTTTGCCCCCGTCTCTCTCTTCCCATAAATGTTTTCACGGAGTTGAGAAAAGAACCATCCAACTCGGTTTCATTGACAAACCAGATAAAACCTCTTATCATAAAAACTTGAACCACAGGGGATGGAGGGTATATGATTGTATTGGGCATCGATCCCGGCTTGGCTACGCTGGGTTGGGGTGTGATTGAAGCGGAGCGTGGCAAGCAGCATCTCGTGGCCTATGGATGTATCCTCACCACGCCCAAGCAGAAATTGCCGGAGCGTCTTCTGCAGATACAGCAGGATATGCAGGTTCTTCTCCTCCGCTACCAACCCGAAGAAATCGCCTTTGAGGAACTGTTCTTTGCAAAAAATACAACCACCGCCTTTACAGTGGGAGCGGCCCGGGGGGTTTGTATCGGAGTTTGCGCTGTACATACGCTTTTTTTGTATGAGTATACGCCCATGCAGGTGAAGCAAGCGGTAGCGGGATTTGGCGGGGCAGAGAAGAGGCAGGTGCAACAAATGGTTAAAATCCTTTTGCATTTGGAGGATATACCTAAGCCGGATGACGCGGCTGACGCTCTGGCTATCGCGCTCACCCATGCAGCCACAGGCCCCGTTAAAAATCAATTTATGATGAAATAAGCGGATACCGGCTCTGCCGGCAAGAGAGGGAGACGGAGGCTCATGATCGCAATGCTGCAAGGGACGGTCGTTGAAAAAGGCGAGGGGGAAGTTGTGCTGCTCACCAGCGGCGGTGTGGGTTACCGGCTTATGTGCAGCATGAATACGCTGTCCGCAGTACCTGGGGCTGGCACGGAATTCAAGCTATACACCCATTTGGTTGTCCGAGAGGACGCAATGGAGCTCTATGGTTTTGAAAAGCGAGAGGAACGGGAAATGTTCCAACGACTTGTCTCTGTATCCGGCATCGGCCCGCGTACAGCGCTTTTCACCCTGGGCAGCATGCCGCTTTCCGACCTTCGGCTGGCGATCCTGACCGGAGATCTCACCGCCCTCTCCCGGGCGCCGGGCATCGGCAAGAAAACCGCTCAGCGCATCACCCTTGAACTTAAGGATCGATTAGCCGAGGATGCGCTGGCCGGCGGAATCGGAGTGGATGAAATTGGGCTGGCGGATATTGACAAGGCGCCGCAGGATGCTCTGGGAGAAGCCATGCAGGCGCTGAAATCACTTGGCTATTCGCCCCAGGAAGCCGCTGCCGCGCTGAAGGGCGTGAAGGGGAAGGCGGATACCGCAGATGAGATGATCCGCCTAGCTCTTCGAAGCATGGCTCAGCACGGTTAGTGACATGATACCTCTGTCGGATTGGCTTCGCCAGGCTACAGCGACCAGGCGCCGCCAGGTAAGGAGCAAGAACCATGGCAATCGACGATCGTATGATTACCACAGAATTTCAAGAGGGCGAGGATGATCAGGAGCAGAGCCTGCGTCCCAAAACCCTGCGGGAGTATATCGGGCAGGAACCTATTAAGGCCAGCCTGAGCATCTCCATTGAGGCGGCCCTGCGCAGACGAGAATCGCTGGATCACCTGCTGCTTTATGGCCCGCCGGGTTTGGGCAAAACCACGCTTGCGGGCATCATCGCGGCGGAAATGGGGCAAAGCATCCGCATCACAAGTGGCCCCGCCATTGACCGGCCAGGGGATTTGGCCAGTATCCTCACCAATCTGGCGGATGGGGATGTGCTGTTCATCGATGAAATCCACAGGCTCAGCAGGGCTGTTGAGGAAGTGCTTTATCCAGCCATGGAGGACTACGCGCTGGATATTATGATCGGTAAAGGACCAACCGCCCGCAGCATCCGGCTGGATTTGCCGCGGTTTACCCTTGTGGGCGCCACCACCCGGGCTGGATTACTCAGCGCTCCACTGAGGGACCGGTTTGGCATTCTGTTCCGCCTAGAGATGTATCAAACTGAAGAATTGGCTATGATTATTCGCCGAAGCGCGAGTATTTTACGTGTAAAGGCTGTGGAGGACGGCATTTTGGAAATCGCAGCCCGCAGCAGGGGCACACCTCGCATTGCCAACCGCATGCTGCGCCGTGTACGTGATTTTGCCCAGATCAAGGCGGACGGCGTGATTTCCTTTGATGTGGCTAAACAAGGCATGGATATGCTGGACGTGGATGAGCTGGGCCTGGACAAGCTGGACCGGATGATGCTGGCCACCATGATGGATAAGTTCTCGGGCGGGCCGGTGGGGCTGGATACCCTCAGCGCCATGACCGGCGAGGATGCAGCCACCATTGAGGATGTATATGAACCGTACCTGATGCAACTGGGATTTCTTGTGCGTACGCCTAGGGGCCGGATCGCGACTCCCGCAGCCTATGAGCATATGGGGCGCAATCCCCGGCAGGATGACGATGACGATGGGGTAGAGCAGCTTAGGATATAGCCTATCATTCTGTGGGCGATAAGGAGCCTTCTTTTTGAGAACCAGTGATTTTTGGTATGACCTGCCTCGGGAACTAATTGCACAGATACCTGTCACGCCCAGGGATCACAGCCGAATGATGGTATATGACCGGGCTGACAAAAGCCTGCGGCATCTGCATTTTTATGATCTGCCTCAGTTTTTGCGGCCGGGAGATATTCTGGTGATTAACCAGACCAAGGTTATCCGCGCCCGGCTGTTGGGGAAGAAAGAATGTAACGGAGCACCGGTAGAATTGTTACTGCTGAAGCGGTTGGAAATAGATCTGTGGGAAGCCCTCGCACGTCCGGGACGGAGACTGCCTGCTGGTACCTTTTGTACCTTCGGCGGCGGACTGCTTAGGACGGAGATGGTGAGTACAACCAGCGCGGGAGGGCGCTTGGTGCGTTTTTATTATCAAGGAATTTTTGAGGAATTGTTGGATCAGCTGGGAGAGATGCCCCTGCCCCCATACATTCGTGAAAAACCGGAAGATCCAGGCCGATACCAAACCGTGTACGCCAAACAGGACGGCAGCGCCGCCGCTCCAACAGCAGGTTTGCATTTTACCACTGAATTGTTGGAAAGCATACGATGCGCGGGGGTTGCCATCGTGCCAGTGCTGTTGCATGTGGGCCTGGGTACGTTCCGCCCCGTAAAGACGGCGGATGTACGTCAGCACCGCATGCACGCGGAGTACTATGAAGTGAGCAACCAAGCTGCCGCTAAGATTAACCGGGCCAGGGCAGCCGGGGGACGGCGGGTTTGTGTAGGAACCACCAGCGTCCGCACTCTTGAAACGGTAACCGATACCGGAGGCAGGGTCCATGCTGGCAGCGGGGATACGAACATTTTTATCACGCCGGGAGTCAAATTTCATGCTACCGACGCTCTAATCACCAACTTTCACCTGCCGGAAAGCACGTTGCTCATGCTGGTATCCGCCTTTATGGGGCGAGAGGAAGCCTTGCGCTGCTATGAGGAGGCTGTGCGGAAGATGTATCGCTTTTTTTCATTTGGAGATTGTATGCTCATTTTATAGTTTGCTACGCGCCGTCATCGCTGCCCATAGGCTTAACTCGCCGGCCGATTTTGTTCTCCGTGCCGTGAACAAGCCGTTGAATATTCCCCTGATGCCGATAGACGCTCATAAGGAACAGCATGATTGCGAATACGCAGTGAGCCCAAAGACCCCAATGAGAGACGCACATTAACACCGCGTAGCAAAGGAGCATGGTCAGACTGCCAAGGCTAATGTACCTCGTAAGGGCGATTATCATTAAACAAGCCAGAATGGAAACGCCGCCCCATAGCGGATCTGCGAAGAGAATTACCGCCACGGAAGAGGACACGCCTTTGCCGCCTTGAAAACCGGAGAACACGGGCCAATTATGACCTACGATTACAAAGATCCCGGCCAGCATCCTGCCGTAGCCCGCTATACCAAAGAGGGAGCTGGGTAGCAGCAGGTTCCCAATCCAGCAGGCCAAGGTGGCTTTCAGGAAATCACCCACAAAGGTAATGAGGCCGCTTTTCAAGCCCATTACCCGTAAAACGTTGCTGGCGCCGGTGTTCTTACTGCCTAAATCGCGGATGTTCACACCCGCTTTGTTAGCTATTAAAAGGCCGGTGGGAATACAACCCAATAGGTATGCGGTGAGGGCTACGGCTACGGATAAAAGAATCTCTCGCATGGAATACTCCTTTGGCTGACTGTTCAAGAAGAGGGATTCTCTGGTTCGGTTTCTATTATATCATAGCTTGGAAATCGCTGCCAGCCTGCTGGGAAAGAGTCCTTGCGTATCAAGGGTTGACAGGCTTAATAAATTAAATATGATGAGTATATCTCATCATTCCAGGCCTGAGTACATGCCTGTCCATGGGAAACAGGATAGGAGGTTCGGCGATGCGGCATCAATACACTACCAAGGGAACCTGTTCCACACAAATTCAATTTGATTTAGAGGATAACATAGTGCATAATGTAACTTTTGTGGACGGTTGCAACGGTAACCTTCAAGCATTGGGAAGGTTGGTGGAGGGTTTTAGCGTAGACGAAATTGAAGAAAAATTAAAAGATATTCGCTGTGGCTCACGTTCTACCTCCTGTGCGGAGCAACTTTGCATAGGAATCCGTCAGGCATATGAACAATAGCGGAGAGATTTCCATGGAACAACAGCCATGCATCATCGCGATTGTCGGCCCCAACGCCTCCGGGAAAAGCAATTTAGGCGTTGCGCTGGCTAAAAAATATCAGGGCGAGGTTGTTTCGGCGGATTCCAGGCAGGTTTTTCAGGGGCTGAATTTGGGCAGCGGTAAAATCAACCCGGCGGAAATGCAAGGTGTGACGCATCATTTGCTGGATGTCTGTAAAGCGGGGGATTTCTTTTCCATGGCGGACTTTCAACGCTTGGCCTATGCGGCGATCGAAGATGTCCGCCATCGTGGGAAACTGCCTTTTTTGGTGGGAGGAACCGGGCTTTATATCGCTTCGGTGACAGAGGGCTATGAGCTTTTAGGCCATAGGCCGAACCTGGATTATCGAAAAGAACTGGAACAGTATACGTCGGACGACCTTTATGCCATGCTGCTGAAAAAGACGCCGGATACTCAAGTGGATTCTCATAACCGTAACCGGATTATGCGTTTGCTGGAACGGCTTCATGACGGCGATTGTCAGCCACAGGGGAGAGGCAGTCGCTACCATTCCCTGAAACTGGGTATAACATGGGACCGGGAGGTCTTGCAGCACAGAATTCGCGTGCGATTGGAGCGGCGCCTGCAGGAGGGCATGATTCAGGAAGTGCAGGGTCTGCTGGATGCTGGCGTCAGCCAGGAGTTTTTACTGAAATTAGGACTGGAGTATCGATTGATCACTCAATATTTGACTGGTGTTATTCAGAGCTATGAAGAGTTGAATCAACTTCTTTTTATCGCGATTAGGCAGTTGGCCAAGCGGCAAATGACCTGGTTTAGACGGGACCAGAACATTCATTGGCTGAATATGGAGGGAAACCCTTTGGCGGAAGCAAGCGATCAAATCGATCGCTTTTTATCCAGCCAAAGGGTATATGTCTGAAATATGCAAAGCAATTCGTCCAATAGGCAAGTTTCTGATGTTAATACATTCCGTAAATCAAAAGTGCTTGCAACATCGTAAACGCAAGCACTTTTGATCAGCCATTAGGCAGTTGTCGATTGTTCGATACTTTATTGCTCTTCAGTTTTGATAGATTCTTCCACAGATTCTTCACCCGACTGCG
>Ga0082212_10012536_pt1 | contig 10674 bp, 11 predicted proteins | sample TergutNt197P3_FD_71548 | JGI IMG/M metagenome (GOLD analysis project Ga0082212, IMG submission 71548) | Neocapritermes taracua P3 segment gut microbial communities from Petit-Saut dam, French Guiana - Nt197 P3 | ecosystem: Host-associated > Arthropoda: Insects > Digestive system > Gut ...
ATTCTCAAAATTTTGTAGCCATAACCTCCGATAGAGATGTGGTTAATCTTTTTTATGGCTTTTTGTCAAGCCCTGAAAAATGGCAATTACCAAAAGAATTTTTAGAAAAAGAGATGAAAAATACGCTGCAAAAATCGCAACATCTTGTGCTGGGCATTGAATTGGATTTGATAAAACGAACAAGTATCAATATTGAAGGTTTCCTGAAAAACTATTCACAACTAACAGGAATGAACAGATATAAGAGATTTGATAAGGACAAGGATTTCTTATGGGAAAAGGGAATTGCATACGGAAGCGATATTACGGCAAAGTATGAATATAAAAACTTTTATCTATGGGCAGTTTATACTTTAAGCTGGGTAAACAGAACTGATGAAAAAATTACTTATTTTCCTCATTTTGACAGAAGACACAATGTTAATATGCTTGCATCTTACCAATGGGGTAAAAAACGTAAAACGTGGCAGGCAGATGTACGCTGGAACTTCGGTACCGGTTTCCCATTTACTCAAACTCAAGCATTACTACCGAATTTAGGATTTGGACACATTTCTGAAGATTGGATGCAAAATAATGAAGAAATTTATATTCAACTTGCTGATTTAAATAAAGGACGCTTGCCGGCGTATCACAGATTGGATGTAAGTGTGAAGAAAAAATTCTTTCTCGGCGAAAGAAACGTTCTTGAAGCAAGCGTGTCGGTTACCAATTTGTACGATTACTGGAATATCTTTTACGTAGATAGACTAACGGCAAATATTATTTACCAATTACCCATACTTTATTCGGTGGGAGTGGCTTGGAGCTTCTAATTCAATTTCTCTGTGCAACTTTGTGCTCGTTATGTCTCTGTGCTGGAAAAGAAATTTCCGATAAATTTTAAAGGTATTAACTTTGTAGCAAAAGCCCAAACTAAGGCAGCCCCACTGCAAATCAGCAAATTGTAAATAAGCCCGAAAGGCAAATATTGAGTAGCAAAATATACGGTGGCAATCAATAAGCAGATGTATAGCAAACATTTAAAGAAAGGTAGTATTGAGAACGGAATTTTTAACTGCTTAAAAGCAATAATAAATTGCATAATGGCTATGGATGATTGTGTGGAAAGACTGGCAATGGCAGCACCACGCGCCCCTAATATCGGAATTAAAGAAAAATTTATGACAATGTTTATCCCAATGGCAATGGCAGAAGTAATGTTTAATATGCGAAGGTTGCCGTTTGCCGTAAGCAACGTGCCAAATATGTAAGTCATGGAAAACGGAATAATGCACGGAATGATAAAAACAAACACTTGTGCGCTCTCTGCCCAAATATCCGGATAGAAATGGTAAAGCACATCCACGCGGTAGCCCAGAAGCAACACGGTAGCAGTAACCGAGAAAAAGAAAAGCAACGTAAACGCACTTCGGATAATGGGTTTCAAATCTTCTTTCTTTTTCAACATTTTGGAAAACAGGGGCAACAGGATTACGGAAACTAAATACGCAATCTGTACTAAAACATTTAAGAAACGAAAAGCGGAAGCAAAAATGCCCGCCTGTGTTCTGGAAACCGAAATGGGCAAAATCCTTTCAATCATTACAGAATCTATCCAGCCGTAAATTGCCATTAACAAAGTAAGAAGCGCAAACGGAAAACTTTTCTTCAAAATAGCTCTGAAAAATGTAAAATTCCAGGTTAATCGTGTAATTTTTGCTTTTAACAGCACAATGGTTAACGCAACCGCGGCAGCTATTAAATATGAGGCGGTTTGCGCATAAACAAACCACATAATTTGAAAAGGTTTATCTGTAACACAGCCTGTTAGCAATAGGCTGCAAATAATAATCATTAACAATTTGTCTAAAACAGATAAAATTGAATCGGTTTTAAACATCAACAAAGCGGCAACATTAGAGCGCAAATACAGAATGAGTGAGTTTAGAAATTGATTAAACGCTAACCATATCAATATTTTAACTTGCATACTATCGTAGCCGATTCCTATTCCAATCAACAAAACCACAAACAGATAGATAACGCCCAGCAGAAGTTTTAAGGTTAAAATTCCAGAAATATGTTTGGATAACAGTTGGGTGTTTTGTGCTATATTTCTATTATTGAAATTATTTAACCCCAAATCCAACAACATATTAAGCACAATAGTAAAGCTAAACGCGGCAAAGAATAGCCCATAATTTTCAGCGCCCACCGTATTTTGAACTTTAACCTCAATGCCCAAAAACCAATAAGGCTTAACAAGCAGATTAAGAAAAAGAAGAAAAAAAAGGTTGAAAAGAAAATCTTTTTGTTTCATCTGAAAATAATTTTATAACTGGTTAATAATTAACGATATTAAAGACATGTTTGAGAGGCTAAATTTTCATCTACGTACTCTACTTATAAAAAGGATTGGGAACAGCGGTTGGTGTGCTTATTTTTATGCTCATGGAGATTTCATGTGAATAAAAATTAGGATTGCAAAACAGCTTTTTACAAAAATTTTCTCCTCACCAAATCGCAAAGGGAAAGATATGAGGTAGATGTGGTATCCCAAAAATATTGATGTTTAAGGTCTTCCATTAAAACAAAAGCAGCGTCAATATTTTCGCATTCGTTTAGTTTTTGAATGGCGTTGCTAAAGTCCACCCCGCTGTTTTTAAACAACTCACGAATGAAGGTAAACTTTTCGTTAATGGCAATTGCTTTCGTTAAATCAGGAATATACGATTGTTGAAATTTTGTGCCCAACGATTGGTCATCTTTCTTTTCGGTTAACAGATCGTTGAGCGATTTTTTTTCGGTTTTAGGCATATCTTCAAACAACAAACTTGATGAAGGTTTGGCGTCAGGAATAAATTCCAATAAATCATCTTGTAGCGTATTTTTAGGTTCAATCGAAACATCAGCTATATGGAATGTTTGCTCATCCTCAATAACTACGGGTTCTTCTATGGGTTGGTATTCTTCTGCCGGCTGAAGTTCTTCTACTTCTTCTACCGGTTGTAGTTCTTCTATCGGTTGGTATTCTTCTACTTCTTCCACCGGTTGTAACTCTTCTATCGGTTGGTATTCTTTTAGTTCTTCTTTCGGTTGATATTTTTCTACGATTTCTTCAATCGGAGGATATTCTTCAATCGGTTGTAATTCTTCTACCGGTTGTAATTCTTCTACCGGTTGTAGTTCTTCTACCGGTTGTAATTCTTCTACCGACTGGTACTCTTCCACCGGCTCTTCGTCAAACTGAGCGCTGGCAGGTTCCAATTCTTTGCTAACAGCAATAATATCTTCTACATTAACAATTACCGATGGTTTATTCATTTCATCTTCAACCACCTCATCTTCAATCATCTCATCATCTAATCGTCTCATCATCTCATCATTATCAAACAACTTTTCAATCCTGTTCGCCGTACTTCCTTCTTCCACCTGAATATTCAAAATTGTCATATACGCCGCTCGAAGGTTGTGCAGGATAATATCCTTTTCTATGGGTGAATAAACATCTAAAGCGTTTACCTGTTGTAAACTTTCAATAATTTTTTGAATAAATCCGGTAGGTTTTTCCATACTAAGGTTTTTAATTGTATTTTGATTTTATTATATGAATAAGGTTTTTAATTTTTGAACATTAAACCTTAAACTTTTAATTCTTAATTCTTAATTCTAAAGATCCTCTTGTTCCAAATAATAATCGCAATAATGCCAATGGTTGTGCAGGTGTCTGCCACGTTGAAGATGGCGGGGAAGAAATAGTCGCCGCCCCACAATGGACTCCAATCCGGTATTCTAAATAGTTTGAAATAGAACATATCTACCACGCGACCGTAGAAGAACGGGGCGTAATGCCATATAATGCCGTAAAACAGCGAGTCGATGATATTGCCCAGTGCACCGGCAATAATGAGCGACAAGATGATGACGACAATCCAATCTGCCTGTTTCTTTTTGATGAGAGCAAAGAGGTAGTAAATAATAAATCCGGCAACGCCGATGCGCACCAACGACAGCAGCAGTTTCCCAATGTTTTGCCCGAAACTGATGCCGAATGCCATCCCTTCGTTTTCAACAAAATAGAGGTAAAACCAATTTCCAAGCACGGGGATAGCCTCGCCGAGCGACATCGTAGTTTTTACCCAAACTTTCACAATTTGGTCAATCACTACAAAAGAGAATATAATCAGTAAAGCAACGCTACTTTTTTTCATTTACTTTGGCATCGAATGAAAGGGTAGCGTGGGGCACGCATTTAAGGCGCTCTTTGGCAATTAGCGTTCCGGTGGCGCGGCAAATTCCGTAGGTTTTATTCTCAATGCGCACCAGGGCGGCTTCCAAATTCTTGATATATTTATCCAAGCGGTTTGCCAAGCGGCTATTTTCTTCTTTAGATAACACTTGATTACCCTCTTCCAAAATCTTAAACGTAGGCGAAGTATCCGTTGTGTCGTTGCCCACATTGCTATAGGCTTCTAAATAGATTTCCATTCCTTGCTTTGCTTCCGCAATTTTTTCTTCGATAAGAATCTTAAACTCATTGAGTTCCTCATCGGAGTATCTAACAATTGTATCTGTATTCATTTGAAATTTGGTTTAAAAATTAATTTGCAAAAATAGAAAAAAAACGATAAGATTAATTTGTTGCAGATTGTATTAAAGAAATTGTAAAAAAAACTATTCTTTTCTTTACGCATCCGTCAATTTTAGATAATCAGAAAATATAAAGGAGGTTGAATACTTTCTTTATAATGGAATCCAAATCGTATAACTTTTATTTACGTCTACAGAAAGTTTAGTGCTTCGTAACCAAGGGTTTAACTCTTTTAATTGTCGGTATAGAATATTGTGTTGAATGCAATATGTTCGCAGATCGTCAATGTTTTTTTCAATAACAATTTCTTTGTAATCAATGGGTTTGTAAAATTCAGTAGCAGTAATGCGGATGTTGTATAAATCCTGATTTTCAAAAATTAACTTATAGGCAATGCAACGGCTTACATATCGGGAGGTTTCCGAGTTTAACAACAAATCCCAATAGTTATCAATTTGTTGTTCTTTCATGTTTTTTGCCAATCCGTTTTCGCCCATATTGTAGGCAGCCGCTGCCAATGCCCAGTTTCCGAATTGATTTTTAAGTTTTTGCAAATGTTTGCAAGCGGCGCGAGTGGCTTTTTCCAAATGGTAACGTTCATCTACCTGTTCCGTAATTTCTAAACCGTAACTTTTGCCGGTTGCTTCCATAAATTGCCAAAAACCTGATGCCTTCGCCGGCGATACCACATTTTCCAAATTGCTTTCAGCTATGCACAAATATTTTAAGTCATCGGGTACGTTCTCTTTTTTTAATATTTTCTCAATGATGGGCAAAAAGCGTGTGGAGCGTTTCAACGTGAGCAATGTTCTGGAATGTTGGTAACACTGGTTTATCAATTCTCTATCAATGCTTTCCTTAACCCAATACAGATATAGAGGTACGGCTTCTCCGCAAAAATCTATGCGGTCGGGTAGGGGAGGGGAGGTGATGGGGTTTTCGTAAAGAGTTTGAGGTTCGTTGGGTAGAGACTCAATGCATTGCGTCTCTACGGAATGTTGTATGTCAATATTGCCAATGGCAAAATATATTCCTAATCCGCAAAAGATTAATGATATAATGGGAATAATAATTTTAAATTTCATAGATATTATATTTTTATAGATTAACTACCCCGTTTCGTTTCGCGAGCCACCCCTTCAAAAATTGAAGGGGATATTTTTCCCATATCCTGCCAACTGTCTTCGTCGTGCAAATACCCTTGAATGCGGTAATCTTTTGCCAATTTCAGATACAAGGGTATAAACGACATTTTTTCATTTTTGGGTATAAATTCCAATATTTTTTTATCCACAATATGAATGCCGCTGAATGCCAATGAGGTAGGTTTTTCTACTTCATAACACAATTTTTTCTCGTTTGTGTGGGTGTTTGTCCAGCCGCACAAACGCAGGTCGGGTGCTTCAAAGAGGAAATAACGGTGGGTTGGGCGGTGGCGCACAGCGAGGGTCGCGAGATTAGATATCCCTTGTTTCGTTGGCTGAAGCCAACCGTTAATAAATTTCCCCAAATCCATATCCGTAATCACATCCACATTATATAACAATATGCTGTCGCTGGTTTGAAAAAAATGCTCGGCAAATTTGAATCCGCCGGCAGTGTCCAACAGTTTCTCTCTTTCATCAGAAATATCAATAGTGGCGTTAAAATGGTTTTGGTTAACAAAGTCAATAATTTGTTCTCCAAAATGATGCACATTGATAACAATATGTTGGATGCCTCCTTCCATTACTTTTAACAATGCGTGCTCCAATAAAGGTTTTCCCAAATATTCTACGAGCGCCTTGGGCTTGTTTGCCGTTAATGGATATAGTCGAGTTCCAAGACCAGCGGAGAAGATAAGGGCGGAAGTGTTCAAGGGTTATGAATATAGATATTTTTTTTATTAATTTTTTACAGAGATAACAATTTCCCCTTTCACTTCTTTATTCAAAAAATGGGAAAAAGATTCAGAGATAGTTCCTCTAAAATGTTCTTCAAAGACTTTACTAATTTCACGAGAAACACAAATTTTAGTTTCCGGATTAAAAATTTGTTGCATCATGGCTAACGTTTTTAGAAGTCGGTGTGGAGATTCGAAGAAAACTACAGTTTCTTTTATACTGCTAATCATTTTAAGTACTGTTTCTTTGCCTTTTTTGTGTGGCAAAAATCCGAAGAAATAAAACTTGTCGCACGGCAACCCCGAAGAAATTAATGCAGGGATTAGTGCAGTAGCCCCAGGTAAACATTCTATTTCTATCCCGGCTGTTATGCATTCTCTTATGAAAAGATAACCAGGATCTGAAATACCGGGAGTCCCGGCATCAGAAACTAATGCAGCAGATTGACCATTTTGAATCCATTGTACATATTTTTTTACTTGTTGTTGTTCATTATTAATATGATAAGCAAAGCATTTTTTGTTAATATCATAATATTTCAACAGATTTTTTGTAGTTCTCGTGTCTTCACAAAAGATAAGATCTACATCTTTCAAAATACGCAATGCCCGAAATGTGAGGTCTTCGAAGTTTCCGATCGGGGTTGGGACGATATGGAGTTTCATTACTATTGCTCTTAGTTAAGTTTATTAGAGAGAATAAAATAACATTAAATAATTTTTCTGCTTAACACATTTTGCGAAGCATTCACAATGGTTGAAGTATCTAAACCGTATTTTATCATCAGCTGTGCTGGCGTCCCCGTCTCACCAAATTGGTCGTTTACAGCAACCATTTCTATGGGGGTGGGGCACTTGCGTGCCAATAGTTGGGCGATAGAGTCTCCCAAACCGCCGTTGCGTAGATGTTCTTCTGCTGTAACCACGCATTTAGTTTTGCGAATGCTTTGCAAAACGGCTTCTTCATCCAACGGTTTTATGGTGTGAATATTAATCACTTCAGCATCAATTCCCTGTTCTTGCAGTTGCTCGGCAGTTTCGAGGGCGTGCCATACCAAATGTCCGGTGGCTATGAACGTAATGTCTCTACCTTCTTTCAAAACATTAGCTTTTCCAATTTCAAAGATTTGGTTTTCAGGTGTAAAATTTGGAACTATTGGGCGCCCAAAACGCAAGTAAACCGGTCCTATATGTTTGGCAATAGCTATCGTAGCCGCTTTAGTCTGATTAAAATCACAGGTGTTGATGACGGTCATATTGGGCAACATCTTCATCAGCCCAATATCTTCCATAATTTGGTGTGTGGCTCCATCTTCGCCCACCGTTATACCGGCGTGCGATGCGATGATCTTCACATTCAGATTAGAGTAGGCAACCACCATACGTATCTGGTCGTAAACTCTGCCTGTAACGAAAGCGGCGAAAGAACCGCAAAAGGGAATTTTTTCGCTTAGCGCCAATCCTGCAGCAATGCCAATCATATTGGCTTCCGCAATGCCGGTTTGAATAAAACGTTCCGGAAACTCTTTGTGAAAAGCGTCCATTTTTAAGCTGCCTGTTAAATCAGCGCATAAAGCAAACACATCTGGATTTTCTGTTCCTAACTGTAACAAGGCTTCTCCAAAACCGGAGCGGGTGTCTTTGAAATTAATAGGTGTCATATGGATAAAAGTTTAAGATTAAATTACAAGTTTTTCAAGTTCTGGATAGTTCTTTCTTATTTAATTTTCAATTATTATCCCCTAAGTTCCATCAATAATCCCCAGCAGTTTCCCATTCACCCCAAGTATCGCCTTATTCCTAAAATTACTTAACACAATAAAAATGTATTGGTCTTTCGGGCGATATACCATATTGTTTTGAAACCCGCGCCACAAGCCGCCATGATAAATCAAGTAGCCGTGTACATCCTCTTCAATGCGTAGCCCATAGCCGTACAATTCTGATGGTGCTACTTTAACCTGTTTATTTTGAGGTTGCGTAGCCAGTTCAACCACATTTTTTGGAAGTACCTTATAATCTATTAAATAGGCTTGCACCCAACGGTAGAGTTCATCAACGGTGGAATACATCCCTTTATCGCCAAGCACGCCGTTTTGAAAATGAAACGGGCGCTCGCTCCGGTCTGCCAAATGCCCTTTGGCAATGTTGGTTTTGGTGTTCAGCTCTGTGGCAAAACAAGAAAGTGTTATTCCGGCAGGAGTAAAAATCTCTTTTCTAACATATTGTTCAAAAGAAGTTTGGGAAATCTTCTCCACAATCAATGCCAACAAAGCATAATTGGTGTTAATATATTTGAAACGCAAACCGGGCTGCGCCAATATTTTCGGCTTTACACGCTCTATGTAGCTTTCTAACTGCACGTTGCTCAATGTCTCCTTCTGGTTAAAGTTTTTTTCGGGAAAATCCATATATTCCGGCAAACCGGAAGTATGTGTTAACAAGTGTTTTATAGTAATATTTTTATAAGGAAAATTAGGCAAAAACTTCGTAACATCATCAGTCAAACTCAACTTCTTTTCTTCCATTAATTTTAATATAGCAACAGCCGTAAACTGTTTGGAAATAGACGCCAATTCAAAAAGTGTTTCCGTATCTATAATATTTTCGGGCGTTTTTTTTGCTAAACGTTTATAACCCACTTCTTTCTTAAAAAAAACCTGATTGCCGAAAGCCAACAAAACGCTACCGCTCAATCTCTCGCAAAGTTGATTCAACTCCGCCTCCATTGCATCCGATTTAAACTTCTGATTGGCGGTTTGAAACAGTTGTTTTATTTCAACCGTAGAAAGTTGTGATAAGGGTTGCTCGGGTTTTTCTTCAGGTGTAAAAGTTGAAAATAAAACAATTTGCAGAAAAACTATGAATTTGAGCATAATTACTTTTTTCTCTAATAAAAAAAATTATTCTTTTCCTAATAAAACTTTCTTAATAGTTTGCTCATACTGATCTTTGGGAACCGCCCCACGAATGGAGGTTGGTTGCCCGTTCATCGGGAAAAACAAAACAGTGGGCAACCCCTTAATTTGAAATTTTGCCTGCAACTCTTTTTGTTTGTCGCAATTAACTTTGTAAACATATATTTCGCCGTCGTATTTATTGCAAAACTCATCCATAAAGGGGGCAATTTTTCTGCAATAGCCGCACCAGTCAGCAGTAAAATCAATCAGGCAAGGCTTGTCGCCCAAATATTTCACTTCGTTTGGATTAGTTACGTAATCCCAAACCTTTTCCAAAAAAGTTTCTTTGGTTAAAAATTCCGGTTTTTTCTCTGTTTGCGCAAAAAGTATTATTCCTGAAAATAGGAAAAAGGCAAAGCAAAATGCAATTTTTTTCATTAAATTTTCAATTAAGGCCGCAAAAATAGAATATTTTAAATAATGTAATTGTACATAATTACATTTTTGAACTTAAAAAAAAACAAAAAAATAATTGTCAATTATCAATTATCAATTGTCAATTTAAAAAAATAGTGTTTCTTCGCGCCGACAAAATTGTTAAACAAAACTGTTAAACAAATAATATGAATAACGAAGTAAACACCGAACAAATCATCCTCGAAGCCGCAGAAGCGGAGTTTCTCGAAAAAGGCTACGGTAATGCTAAAACCGTTGCTATTGCTCAAAGAGCAGGCGTTAGTCATTCCATGCTGCACTATTATTACCGCACAAAAGAACAATTGTTTCAAAAAATATTTAAAGAAAAAGTGCAAGCGCTTACGCAAATGTTCAGCGTGGTATTTGAACAAAATACTGATTTTTCAGAAACATTGAGACGATTGGTTGAAACACAATTTCAATTTTTGATGCAAAATCCGAAACTCCCGATGTTTATTTTTAGAGAAATTTTATCCAACAAGGAAAACCGTGAGTGGGCTATCCAAATCCTTTTTCCGCACTTATTTCCCTTTTTATCTACTATTGAAAATATGCTAAATACAGAAATCTCAAAAGGTACGGTTCGCCCAATCGCAATGACGAATTTATTGATGAATATCCTTTCTATTAACATTTCCGTATTTGTGGCTTTGCCTGTTTTGAAAGAACATTTGCATTTAGAAAGCGAAGAAATAGTAACAAAATTTCTGAATGAAAGGTGTGAAAGTAATGTGCAATTTATACTAAATGCAATTAAAAATTAGGAATTAGGAATTAAGAATTAAGAGGGAGATTGAACATTAAACTTTGAACATTAAACTTTAAACATTAACAATAAAGAG
>Ga0082212_10012537_pt1 | contig 10674 bp, 9 predicted proteins | sample TergutNt197P3_FD_71548 | JGI IMG/M metagenome (GOLD analysis project Ga0082212, IMG submission 71548) | Neocapritermes taracua P3 segment gut microbial communities from Petit-Saut dam, French Guiana - Nt197 P3 | ecosystem: Host-associated > Arthropoda: Insects > Digestive system > Gut ...
GGTTCTCCGTCGTGCCGTCGCCGAGTTGTCCGTAGTTGTTGCGTCCTCCGGCCAGCAGCCGCCCGTCTGTCATAATCACAAGGCTGTGTTCGCCGCCCGCGCTGAACTTCGCCACGCCGCCGTCCAACACTTTCACGGGCGTTGTCCGCTGTACCATCGTGCCGTCGAGGAGTTGGCCATATTGGTTGTTGCCGCAAGCCCACAAAGAGCCATCCGTTTTCAGAATCAAGGCGAAGCCATTTGTCGCGGTGTTCCCTCCGGCACTGACCGCTTTCACGCCACTGTCGATAATTTTCACAGGTGCGTTTTGCCGGGTTGTATTGCCTGTACCGAGCTGTCCGCTGTTATTTGCGCCCCATGCCCACAGACTGCCATCTTTCTTGACGGCGTAACTTGAAATGTTTCCCGCCGCCGCCGAAACAACGTCATCCATGATTTTTACAGGACTAAAATGGTTATACGAATAGTTGCCGATATCGGGGTATCCGCTCGGCACACCGAGTTGCCCCATTCCACTATTTCCAAAGCCCCATAGTGTGCCGTCTGTTTTTACGACGAGGGTATAGTTTGAGCCAGCGTGTGCTTCTTTCACGCCTGTCATAACTACCCCCGGCGTATTAACAGGACTGTCCACACCTGTACCAAGCCGCCCGCTGCCGCCGTTGCCCCATGTCCAGAGGCGTCCGCTGCCGTCCACCGCTAGCTTATGACCGCTGCCTGAACTGACCATCTTGGCGTTTGTGATTTCTTTCACCTCAGCCGGGGTCAATCTTACTATATTCGTGCCGTCGCCGGATATAGTGCCGCCCCAAGACCAGACTGTGCCGTCGCTCTTGATGGCAACGGTATCTGTATCCCCTGCGACGATGGCGACCATATCCTCTATAATCTGCACAGGGGTATGTTCATTGTCGGTGGAAGTCTTGCCCGTGCCAAGCTGGGCGTTAAAATTGCGCCCCCAAGTCCAGAGGTTCCCGTCGCCGTCCAGCGCGACGCTGTGGTTGCCGCCCGCCGCGACGTTGGCGATGCTGCTGATATTGGCGGGCGGGGTGCTGGGGGAGGGTGACGGCGCGGCGGGTTCGTCGTCGCAGTCGCAATCCACGCACCCGCAGTCCGTTCCGCACTTTTCGCAGACCTCCGGGGTGGCCGGAGCGTCCTTATACGTTGCCGTTACCGTCGCGGCGTTGTCCGGCATGGTGAAAGTGGTCGCGGCGCTGTTGGCGTTGGCGAATGTGCCGCCGTTGCCGCCTGTCCATTTGTCAAAGACTTTGCCCGCTGCCGGGGCGTTGGCGGTGATGTTGACCTTTGTGTCTTTCTCGTAACTGCCGCCGCCCGTGCCGCCTGTGACGGTCAGCACATGGGCGTTGGCCGGGGCGTCCTTATAGGTCGCCGTTACCGTCGCGGCGTTGTCCGGCATGGTGAAGGTGGTCGCGGCGTTGCTGGCGTTGGCGAATGTGCCGCCGTTGCCGCCTGTCCATTTGTCAAAGACTTTGCCCGTTGCCGGGGTGTTGGCGGTGATGTTTACCTTTGCGTCTTTCTCATAACTGCCGCCGCCTGTGCCGGACGTGACGGTTAGGGTGTGCTTGGCGGGGGTTGCGGCGGTTTCGGTGAATAGGACGGTTAGTTTGTAGTCGTTGTTGAAGTTGGTGCCGGTTTCGTTGGAGACGCGCATTCCCACTTTTACATAGTAGGTTTCCCCGGCTTTTACCTCTCTCGCCGTGCCGACTTTGAACCCCGAAAACGTATTGTCAGCAATAACGCTATGACCGCTCACGGTCAAGCCGGAACTGTTCTGAAGCTCGGCTATAATATTAAGGCCGCCGCTAACTTGGTCGATTCTAATTTGGATTGTTCCGTCTTTGACTACGTTTATTTTGAAATAATCAATGTCACTACTGCCATAGGGGGAATAGCCATAGCTTAAATTTCCGATAACCGAAGTGTCCAGAGCCAGAGATTGAGCTGTTTGCAGTGTGTCGTTGAACTCGGTTTCGTACTCGTTGCCCTCGGCTGTGAAATAGGAAGTAATCGTGTACTCATGTGTGGCCGAATGCGCGTCTAAATGTATTTTTATGTAATATGTGCCTGCCGGCAAACGGAATCGGTTGCTTCTCGTTGTCTGTGTGCCGGCTTTCGCGTTGGTGCCGGGAACGGCGGTTCCCAAATCCATTCTCTGCATATGCTTCATTTCGCCGCTACTGTCTTGATAGTAATACTGAACCGTCGGCATACCGTAGCTGAGTATTTCATAGGTGTCGGTGACGTCGAAATACAGCAAACCCTTGCTGGTAGTGGTGATTTTGTACCACTGCTCTGTTGTGCCGTCTCTGCTGTCGCCTTCGCCAGATATTGAGCCGTTGACGGGCATGGTGGTCGCCGTCCCGGCGGTGCTGTTGGGGGACGCGGCAATCGCGGCGGGGATGAACATCGTCAGCATGGCGAGGCAGAGGGTGAGCGCGAGGGTTTGTTTTGTGCGTTTCATAGGGGTTCCTCCATTCATCTTTTTTGAGTTTGGGGTTACGCGCCATAGTCCGGCGCGGCTAACACGCGGGTTTGCATCGTCGTTTGCGGAGCCTTGCCAAAGCGTCCTCGGTTTCTTCCTTGTCAAGCGGTTTCAGCAGATAGTAAAGCCCTTTGCCGTTGACAAAGAAATCGCGCACCGCCGTAAACGATTTGTAGTCCGTCAGAACGGCAAATTCGCAATCCGCCCCTGCCGCCCGCAGCTTGTTTATCAGCCGGACGCCGCCTATCCGCCATTCGTAAATGACCAGCGCCGGCTTCAAGGTCACTATTTCTGCCATAGCTTTTCCGGGGTCTGTATGGGAACCGATTACATCAAAGCCATGCTCGCGCCACGGGAACGCTTTTTTTGTGCTGTCAATCACAGCCGGGTCGTTGTCTAAGAGATATATCCCTAATATGCTGATCCCTCCTAAATGCCTTTTGATATGGATTATCTCACGCGAACGTATAGTCACTGTCAAAATGTCTACAATTTGACAGCCCTGTTATTTTTTCATTATACTCCGGTTTCATAGCAAATTCAAGCGCGATTTTTGCAAAAACAGGTCAAGCGCGGTCAAGATACCCTGCCGATGGGCTTTTGTCAAAAGGTAGACATTTTGACAGCCCTCATGTTTTCTTTGCCGCCTTGCGCTCCCGCAAACGCCTGTACAGCGTAGTTTCTGTCATGCCTGTCTGCTCCATAAAATCCATCGTCCTCAGCTTTCCGCGCTCCCATTGCTTTGCCAACTCCGTGAAGTTTTCGGGGGGTCTTTTGACGGGTCGCCCCATGTGGACGCCCCTTGCCCGTGCCGCTACGATACCTTCGGCTTGCCGCTTGCGGATTGTTTCGCGCTCGTTCTGCGCCACGAACGCGAGAAGCTGAAGCACCACATCGGCAAGGAATGTTCCCATGAGGTCGCGCCCGTTTCGCGTATCGAGCAGGGGCATATCAATTACGGCGATGTCAATGCCGCGCTCTTTGGTTAGGACGCGCCATTGGTTCTGTATCTCGTCATAATTCCGTCCCAGCCGGTCTATGCTTTTTATGTAGAGCAAGTCGCCGGGGCACAGTTTGTCGGTTAGGGCTATATAGGCAGGGCGCTGAAAATCTTTGCCGCTCAATTTATCCATGTATATTTGTTCCGTGGGTATCTTCAATTCGGCCATCGCCATCATCTGCCTGTCCTCGCATTGGTCGGCGGATGATACTCGGACGTAGCCATAAACAGTCATGCTCTCACGCTCCTCTCTGTCAATTTTATCTCTTGCGGTTTGTGCGCGGATGTGGTATCATTCAAGTATAAGGGGGCTGTGGCCTGTGACTAAACTTGAATACACGTTCAAAAACGATATACTGGTCAAATTGCTGTTCGCGGTGAAATACCCGGTTTTGCTGAAACGGCTTGTCGCGCATTTGTTGGGGATAGCGTTCGGAAGCATTGAACAGTTTGAAGTCACAAACACGGATATGCCGCCGGAGGTTATCGGGAAAAAGTTTTGCCGTTTGGACATCCACATGAAGGTGAACGGTCAAGAGGTAAATCTTGAAGTACAGGTAGACGACGAAAAGGATTTTGCCGAACGTGCCTTATATTATTGGGCGCGAATCTTCTCAAACGCGCTCCCTGTCAGTGGGAAGTACCGCGACTTGCCGCGCACAATCGTTATCAGCATTGTGAATTTCAAACTGTTCCCCTGCGTGGAGTTCCATTCGGAGTATCAGTCCCTTGAAGTGACGCGCCACACGCCGCTGACGGACAAAAAGGCTTTGCATTTCTATGAATTGCCGAAACTGCCGAAAGACATTGACAGACACGATCTGTCCCTTTTATGGTTAGCGTTATTCAACGCCAACACAGAAGAAGAATTAGCGCAAATTGAAGCATTGGGGGTGCCGGAATTGAATCAAGCAATCAGCGCATATCACAGCGTCACGGCATCATCGGAGTTCCGCGAATTAGAGCGGCTCCGCGTCAAAGCGCAGCATGATGAAGCACAGGCATTACATCACGCCGCCGAAGTCGAACGCGAAAAATGGCAGGGCGTTGTCGCGGATAAGGACGCAGTTATCGTAGGCAAAGATTCCCGAATTGCGGAATTAGAAGCGAAACTGGCAAAATACGAGAATGGCTGAAGCACAGGATGCGGCGGGTAAATCCCGCCGCGCTCGTTTTATCAATGCGTCAAATCATGCGCCCGTGTGGGTGTCCGTTCGGGCGGTGCTTCGCGCATAAGGGTTTCCGCGCCGCGCCGCAGAACCTCCACCATTCGCACATCCTCCCGCATCTTGTAATACACATCGCAATGCCCGTACCTCTCGGCAATCAGCGTTTCGCGTTCGGCCCTCCACTCCTTTTCGGGTATCTTGCCGTAACCGTTCAACGTGTCGTGTAGGTACTTGGCAGCGGATTCATACGCCGCGATTTCGTTAGCGTGTTTCTCGGCATGCCGCCACGCCCATGCGTACCTGCGGGATAATTGGCACTCCCTGCCGCTTGTAACTGCGATGGTCAACCCTCGCCGCCTCGTTCTGCTTCTCCAGCGCGGCATTCACGGCATCGGCCCAAGCCGCCCGCCATTCCTCAGCTTTGGTCTGGTCGTTCCAGTCCACCGTGCAGATTTTCCGGGTTTTGTATTCGCCGTTCTTCAGCTTGATACGCTCCCCGCACCGGTCAAGGATGTACTCTTTTCTTGACTTCGCGCCCCACTCTCCGTTTTTTTCGATAGGCCGCATGGTTAGCATAACGTGGGCGTGGGGGTTTCCCTTTCTGGTGTCGTGAACGCAGATGTCGGCGCACATTCCCTGTTCTACAAATTGCCGCTTTACGAACTCGTGGGCGAGGGCGATATTTTGCTCCTTTGACAATTCGATGGGCAATGCCAGCTCCACCTCCCTCGACAACTGCGCGTTTTTCATGGTTTCGGCCCTCTCCACGGCGTTCCATAGTGTAGAGCGGTCGGTGTACTCGGCGGGCGCGTGGTCGGGTAACAGTATCTCGGTATGGACTACGCCGCGCTTGCGAGTGTAGTCATGCTCCCCGCCGTCATATTCGCTTTTCAGCAGTTCGGCGGCGCGGTAGGCGGCTTTCGCCACGGCAGACGCGCCTTTGCCCCGGCTGATGATCTTGATGCTCAAACGGTATATTGCCATCGGTACGCTCCTTCTTCGTCGTTCCCTATCACGGTTATATAACGCCTGACAAAGAATATATGAGTTGGCGGCCTGTATTTGCTCCGGGGTACATTGCTTAACGAGCGCAAACGCAATAGGGTGGTGTTTTTCTAAGATCGCGTCGCTGATTACCTTGCCGTACAATCCCATATCCAAATCGGCGACACATTCTACGGCGAGACTTGCCAGCATAAGGACTTTTTCCGTATCGCCTGTGAATATGGCTTGCTTACACGCGGTCAGATACGTTTCGTTTGAGATATTTGCCGGATGGACGAGAAGAATTGATGTCATGTTATATCCGACTTTCCCCGGTCTGCCCGCCGCGTGGATCAGCAGTTCGCCCATTTTGTCAGGGGGGAGATTTCCGTACACTTCCTTGAACGCCGCCATTTTGCCGTCCGCAACCGCCATAACCGCCTTATCGTAATCACTGACTTCAAGCGGCTTTGCCCCGATTTCATTGACAAACTCGATAATACTGCCGGTCACGCGGCGCAGCAGGTGTTCCGTGGCGGTTCCTTTCCAGCCTGTCAGCAGTTCGATGATAACCGCGTCCATCTGATCCGGCGTGTAACCTTTGGGGAAGAAACGCTGATAGCCTGTGAGAGAGAAATTGGCCGCGTTCAGCGTTTTCTTCGGCTCTGACAGGATAGATTCAATCATTTGGAGCGTCAGGCCACCGTCTTGACTGGCTTTTTTCATGCGCTGCGCCTGTGACAGCGACGGTTTCACCATAAACTGCGCCATTGCGTCCACGACATCAGCCTGTTCCAGCCGCGTGAGGCGTGACAGTTCCACAGCGGGGTTGAAGGCCGGGTTCACGGACGCCGTACAGCTTGACGCTTTTGACAAGGCGGGTCATGGCTTCATCATCCAAAACGAGGAACGGATGAAAGTCAGGTGGGAACATTTCGCCCAATGGCATTTCTACTATGCTTTCGCCGCTCATGGGTGTCACCGTACTTTTGAAAATGCTGTCGTGGCCTTTGAGGGCGAGGTTTCCGACTGTTTTAGTCTTATTAGGCAACTTCAAGCACCCCCTTCACCAGCGCGTCATAGGCCGCCGCTACTTTTCCGTTGGGGTCGTGTGTGAAGATGGATGTACCTGTCGCGCTGGTTTCGGCGGCCCGGACGGAATGGGGGATGCAGTCCTTGAAAATGCGGAGGTTCCCGCCGTATGCCTCGTCTATGGCGCTGATGATCTCCCGCGTGAAGTTCGCCCGTCTGTCTACCATCGTAAACAGGATGCCGCAGATGGCAAGGTTCGGATTGATGTCCTCGCGTATCTGTGATATGCTCTGCAAAAGGAGTTCCAAGCCTTTTGCGTCTAAGTATTTCGGGATAACCGGGATGATGGCGCTGTCTGCCGCCGCTAATGCGTTTATCGTCAGCAGATCAAGCGTGGGGCCGGTATCGAGCAAGACATACTCGTACAGAGGCTTTACCTTGTCGATGTACTTCCGCAGAATGATCTCCCGCCCGATCAGCGGCGCAAGAGTGAGTTCGATGCCTGTCAAGCTGTTGTTTGCGGGTAAGAGGTCAACGCCCTCCGCGTGGTGTATGATGCCCGCCATTGGGTCGATGTCCCGCTTGGCGATGATGTCTCCCATAACGGTCGCCAGCGAGACGGGGAGACTGCTTTCGGGGACATTGGTTCGCCGCCATCGGCAAGTCGGCGGCTTGCGGGGTGAGGACGTTCGCACCAAGCGTGTAATCCTCGGCAAGCAGGGCGGCTTTTTCTGTGTCATACTGCGCCCGTTTCCTGTTCTTCGTGCGCTCGTAGTATTGTTTTTGTGACCCGCTTGCTACCCTTTGCTCGCAGGCTCTGCGGTACTTTGCGTGCCGTTTTAGTATTTCATGCGATGACCAATACTATGGAGTTTATGGCCGAACTTTTTTGCCTTTCCATGAAGACTTCTCTCAACTGGACTTTTGCAAGCCCCCACATACAGTCCCAACTAAGGCTCTTTTTGGGAGCGATCCGGGAAGCGTATGATCCGGCCGGTTGGCCTGAGCAAACATATTGAGAACGAGCCTTGCGATGAAAAAGTAATGTCACGTTACAGTTTCGTGTTTCTTGATCCCAAGCAAAAACCTTGTCACGCCGATCCGTCTGCATATCTCATAAGTCGCAAAAGTCGCCGGGACGCTGACGAGAAAAATGAGCGCCATTTGCGCGGGCGGGTTATTCGTGAGTTGGAAAATATAGTACGCCGCAATAATGATCCAAGATTGATGGAACAGATATATGCCGAAAGAGGCGTTTGACAGGTACGCGGTGATTTTTCCGTTGAAATTTAGATAACGCCTGCCCATTCCCAAAACCGTCAATATCCAAAGCCAAGAAGCCATTTCGTAAAATTCCCCGTCAATGATAAATCTTGTGAAACACGAGTACAGAACCGACGATCCCAATAACAAAAAGCGGTATCTATCCAATTTTTCGAGCAAAGTATCATTGCATAGGAAAAAGTATCCTAATAAGAAATATGCCAAATACTCTGTAGGGCTTTTTGTACTCTGCCCTCCAATTTTAACCAAACTTCCGATACAAGGGAGAAGCCCCATCAGCATAACAAGTATCAGCGGCATTTTGCTACCGAGCGTTCCCTTGCCCTTGTCTTTATATAAAAGTATAAAAGGCAGGCACACCATTGAAATCACAAACAGAAAAAGAATGAACCATAAATGTCCGGGAGTAAACGCGCCGTCGTAACCGCTCAAATCCGTGACCTTTGTGAATGAATCGAAGTAGCCCGCCCCGCCGTTGAAGTACAACCCCGCGATGTACGGCTGGATAGGGACAACCAAAAGTACGCCAAAAATGAAAGGCAAAAGCAGCTTGTTCACACGTTCTTTAATGTATTCGCCCGCGCTTCGTTTTTCCAACGCATAACGTGAACTTATGCCCGCAACCGCGAAAAGCAGCGGCATCATCCAAAAGCTGAGTATCGAATTAAATACGCTTGGAATCAACAACGCGCCGCCGTGGATATAGAAATCCTCGCCCCAGTTATTGTAGATCATCAGGATGTGGTATGGGAACAGCAGCAGAACGCAGATCCAGCGGATATTGTCTATGTAGTGTTTTCTCATCACTTACCTCAAACTGTATATCAACCCAATGACAGCCGCGGCAATCAAAACTCCGAACAGAACAGATAATCCTATTTGAATCGGAACCGCTTTCGTTTTGCGAAGGAGCGCATTGAACAAAAAAGTCCCGCCAATCACCCCTGCTATAGGAATCAACAGCAGATAGGGCTTGCTGGTGTTCAGAAAAAATAACAGAATAAGCATTCCGAAGGCCGCAAACTCGGCCACCAGTATAGATGATCCCCATATCTTTCTCATTTTGACGCAACCCCCTCAAGGAAGTTTTGCACCCTGTCATAGACGCCTTCCGCTCCGAAAATCTCATTGTGTCCGACATTATCCAGTGTCATAAAGTCCACAGGGCCGGCAAACAGATTTGATAACCGCTCAGAAGAAACGAACGGAACGGCTTCATCGCTGCGCGACGCTATGACCAGCGACGGACAGGTCACATTGGGGGCGTGTTCATCCGATGGGAGTTTCTGCTTGACCAGCCATTGGAACGGGCCGTAGAAGATCGGGAGCATGTTGTTGTAGAGATCAGGCCCGTTGGCATAGGGAGCGGCCAAGACCAATCCGGCGACAGGGCGGTTGGCCGCCAGATACACGGCGCTTCCCGTTCCCATGCTGTAACCCATTGTAACGATGCGGTCGGCGTCCACATTCGGAAGAGCGGCGGCGTAGTCGAATACAGCCAGCGCTCCTTCATACATACTGCGCTGATTTGTTTTGCCTTCATTCAACCAACACAGTTTTGGTTTAATGAAGGCAAAAGTAACTTTCACAGATGAGCTAATTTTTATCAAATTTTAAAGTGCATGATGTGGGATATGTTGTGAAAAATAGATAAATAAATCCGTTGTCATTCTCACAGTAGAATTTAAAGCCATCACTATCTTGCACACCAAAACACGAAGATGCAAGAAAAAGTGGAAATAAAATTTTAAGCCTAAGCATTAACGAATGATTAGCATCAAGTTTCGGTCACCTTTGCTCTGCAAAGAGCCCATTTATTGACGATGAACGAGCCTCAATATCAGTCTCAACAGTGTGACAAAGAGACAAGTCTGTACCCAGACTCATTATAAAATCTGATATTTTGTTTATAATAACAAATGTTTCCGCTTTTATTGTACAAACACAAAGATTGAAGGAGAAAGCTTTAGCCTCACTTTCTTATAATACGGCACATGGACCACTCTAACAACCATGACCGATAAGCTGAAAGATGCGCCTTTCAATTAAGTGACATTAATTTTTGTATGAAATGTATAAAAAAGAACATTTTAAATACAGACCTTAATTACTGCAAAACAATGGTACAATATTTGTCTTATTATTCGGAGGGAAAGATATGCTGCAGGCTGAAGTTTTCGTTATTTCTCAGCAGTGTTTACTGTGATTATGCGAGGACTATTAGAGCAGTTATTTGGCATTGTATTGTTATTAACTGAAAACAAATGTCATAACTTGTATTGCGCTCCTCGATCATGACTAGTGCACATTTTCCTATTTATTACGTAATTGTAATAAATCTACATTTTAAAAGCACAATAAACACAATGAGATTATTTCACCTTCTTCCGACCCTAGGAATATTTCGTTTTTGTCTGTTTACATCACAGAAAGGACAGCCTGATGAATCCGCTTCTTAAAATACGCTTCAACAATATTGCCGGTAGCAAAATTCGCACAACAAAAGTGTATTATAATTTTACAAAGGAGAAAGTTAATGAGGCCACAGGAAGAAGCCTCATGTGCCGTGGGGTGACGATCCTTGTGTCTTCCGTCTCTCACTTTAATGTTCTTTTACACCAACCTCTTTATTTTCTACATCTTTGAACAGTTTGCCTACAAGGCTGGGGAAGAATAGTCTGTAGGGAAGTACTCTAGGCGGG
>Ga0082212_10012538_pt1 | contig 10673 bp, 7 predicted proteins | sample TergutNt197P3_FD_71548 | JGI IMG/M metagenome (GOLD analysis project Ga0082212, IMG submission 71548) | Neocapritermes taracua P3 segment gut microbial communities from Petit-Saut dam, French Guiana - Nt197 P3 | ecosystem: Host-associated > Arthropoda: Insects > Digestive system > Gut ...
GACTTCGACCCCCAGGGCCCGGGTTTCCACGGACTGGAGAAAATCCTTGACCACCTTGTAATTGACGTCGGCCTCCAGAAGGGCCAGGCGCACTTCCCTCAGGGTGCTTTTCAGGTCGGCTTCATTTACTTTGCCGCGGCCGGCCAGTTTCTGGAAAACGCCGGAGAGTTTGTCGCTTAATCGGTCGAACATGCCGCTGTCCTGGCTCCGCTGGTCATTGGAGGAAATCAGGGGGGATCGTTATGCGGTCCTTGGAAGCCTCATAGAGCCCCACACTCCAGGTCTGTAAGATGAGATTGCTCTTGTTCAGGCCCAGGAAATATTCGAAGGTCCGGCCTTCGGGCCCGTCCAGGCGGCCCTCATCAGCCGCCTGGTATTCGGCCAGGCGCAGGAGAAAGCGGCCGGAGCGGTCGTCCAGCCGGCCGGCCAGGGAAACCGGCAGGACCTGGCCGGGCTCGGTGACCGAGAAGGCCAGGGCGGTCACGGCCTGGGGATCGCTTTTATCAAAGGGCGGCGACTCGGGCAGGGCGTAGCGGGAGGTCAGGACTCCGGCCCCGCTTTTTACAGGGCTGTCCTGGCCTTGGGCGGCCAGATAGACTTCCCAGCCCTGGGCCCGGATTTCCGGCAGCCGGCTCTCCAGGAGCTGCCGGGTCAGGCCGTCGGCGGCTTCTCCACGCCAGGCCTGGTCCGCCTCTTCGCGCACCTCGTCCAGAGGGAGGATGCGGCTTTCCAGGCGCGTCCGGGGCACATAGAGCACCAGGGTCCGCTCGCCTTCAAAGGGCGGGGCCACCCGGTCCAGGGGAGCGATAAAAGCCCTTTGGATGGCCTCGGAGTTGTTTTCAAAAAAACTCGGGGCGTCATCGGGGGTGAAGGCGCGGCTCTGGGCGGCCCGGAGGCCCAGGCTTTGGGCCGCATCGGCCAGGTCGGGGTTGACTTCGGCCCGGTTAAGGAGTTCTTCCAGGAGGTTCACGGCCGTCTGGCGGGCCCGGAGAGCCTTCAGTTCCCCGGTCAGCTCGGCCCGGACTTCCGAATTCGAAAGGGGCTCGGGTCCGGCGGCCCGGCGGGTCGTGACCTGGATAAGATGGTAGCCGGCGGGAGTTTCCACCGGGCCGATCACTTCGTTTAGGGGGGCGCCGAAGGCCGCCTCCTCAAGTTCGGGGAAGGTCGAACCCCGGGTGAGAAAACCTAAGGAGCCGCCGTTTTCGGACGTAGCCCGGTCATCGCTCAGCTCCCGGGCCAGGGCCGCGAAATCAGCGCCCTGGTCCAGGCGGGCCTTGGCCGCTTCGGCCCGGCCCAGGGCGGCCTGTCTCTCGGCCTCCCCAGGCGAGAGGGAAGGGAAGCTTACGAGGATCTGCCGCGCTTCGACCATCTCCGGCTTCAGGAAGCGGTCCTGGTTCTGCTCATAATAATATTCCAGCTCGGCCTCGGTGAACTCGGACTGGCTCAGATAGTCGGCCGGGATTATCTCCACATACTGGACAACCATCTCCGCCGGCCGCCGCCATTTTTCCCGGCGCTGGGCGTAATAGGCCGCCAGGTCCTCGTCCGTGGGGCGGGGGTCCCAGTGGCCGTCCTCATCGGCCAGAAAGAGGTAGTCGAAGCGGACCTTGTCTTCCTGGAAGTGGAACAGTTCCCTAAGTTCCGGCCCGTAGGGTCGGGCCAGGCCGAGGACCAGGCTGACGGCCCGCTTCGAGGTCAGGCTGCGCCGCAGTTCCTGTTCAAAATCGGGCGCCGAGCGGCGCTGGGCCGCCAGGACATTCTGGTAGCGCTCAAGGTTGAAACGGCCGTCAACCTGGAAGTATTCCATGGCGGCCACGGCCTCCCGGAGGGCCCGGGGGCCGGGCTTAAGACCGAGACTCTCGCCGAACTGCCGGGTCAGGATCCGGTTGATCTGCTCGGTGAGCGCCGCCATCCGGGCGTAACGGTCGTCTTCCGGGGAGGACGCGCCGCCCGCCCTCTGCCGGGAGTTGGCCTCCCGGACCAGTTCCTGGTATTCAGAGAAGTCGGCTTCTTCCCCGTTGACCGTGACATAGCTCATCGAGCCCGAATTTCGGCCCAGGCCGAAAAATATGAAGACTATGGCTATGGCCCCGATGATCAGCCAGACCACGGCGCTGTCGGCATTTTTTCTGATGTAGGCCAGCATAAGCTATTTCAATAATTTCGGGTTGTGTCCGTCCGAGGAAGGGCTTGATCCGGGCGCGTCGTTTCCGTAAACCAGCCGATGCAGAGCCGCAATGGCGTGCATGAGGTTTTGGGAGTTGGCGTCGATGTCATGGGCGCAGGACCTGACTTTTTCCACGCTTTCGGTGTTTTTCCGCGTGGCGCTGTCGATTTTGCCGACCGCGCCGTTGATCTGGTGGACGCCCAAGCTTTGCTCGCGTATGGCGTTGGTGATCTCCTCCACCAGCTGGCCGGAGCTCTGGGCGCTGCTTTCTATCTGTTGGAACATTTCGCTGAGACGCTGGCTTATTTCACCACCCCGGCGTACCCGGTCCACTGTTCCGTTGATAAGGTCGGTGGTGTCATGGGTGGCCTGAGCCGACCTTTGGGCCAGGTTTCTGACCTCGTCCGCCACCACGGCAAACCCCATACCGGCCTCGCCGGCCCGGGCCGCCTCGACCGCGGCGTTCAAGGCCAGAAGGTTGGTCTGGAAGGCGATCTGCTCAATGGTCTTGATGATGGAACTGATCTTCCCGGCGGAATCCTCTATTTCGGTCATGGCCCTGTTCATGTCGGCGACCGCGCCCGAGCCTTCCTCGATCTGCTTGACCATCTGGGAGGTCTCGCTGTTGGTCCTCTGGATGCTTTCCGAGTTTTGCATGGTCATCGAGTCAACCTCCTCGACGGCGGCGGAGGTCGTCTCCAGGCTTAAAATCTGCTGGGAAGACATTTCAGCGAGCTGGTCGCAGGAGATGTTGATGGCGGTGGAGTTTCTGTCCAACCCTTGGGCGGCCTCCTCCAGGAGGGTGGTGGTCTTTTCGATTTCCGACGAGATGGACTTGACGATCCACATGGAAGCGCCGATGCCGAGACCGATCAGGAGGATGACGGAGGCTATGACCAAGCGTAAATCCCGGCTGGCCTCGGCCTGCACCTCAAGGTCGGCTCTCTTGATGAACTCTTCGCCCATTATGTACAAATCATCAGCTATATCAAGGAGAGTGTTGTACACCTCGATCCGCTCGGCCCCCAGTTTGACCATCTCGACCCCTATGTCATATATCGCCGCGATGGAGGTGTTCAGTATGTGTGCGTAATCGACGAGCCCCTGGATGGGGGGGATGTTTTTCTGTTGCCGCGTGTCCTTCAGGAAGGCTTCGGCCGTGGTGATCAGTTCGCCGGCTTCTTCCTTAAGTTCGCCGATGGCTTTGTAGTCCGACTTGCCGAGGTCTATCCACAGGTGCGCGGTCAGTGTGGCGGATTGCTTTTCTACGCCTTCGAGAGTCCTGAAGCGCGTGTATCGCCGGACGAGCTGGTCGGCCGTTTCGCGGGTGAGGTTGGCCCGGTAGGCGGCATCTTCTCTGGCCAGGTCATCGCTGAAATTGCTCAGGACCTCGTCTTTCGCCTTGAGCATGTCATTGAACGAGGCGGCTTGATCGAGCCTTAAGGTGTCGTTCTTTTGCGCGAGATCGCGTATGGCGGAGCACAGCTCGGTGTATCTGCGGAGGTTGGGATCGAGCTGGTTGATCAAGTCTCCCAGCTTCGGGAGTTTGGTTTGCCTCGCCCCCAGAGCTTTCAGTTCGTTCAATCTGCCGTCCGCATTCTTGATGCGGGCGGCGCCGGCTTCATAATCCTTGGGATCCAAGGAGACGAAGAAGGCCCGCATGAAGTAGCCGGCCGTGGAGATCTCGTTGCGCAGGTAGCCGGCCAGCATCACTTGGTGCGTGTATTCATTGGCCATGTGATCGACTTGTACCGTCAGATTCCTTATGGTGCGCGCACCGATCACCCCCTGGATGACCGCCAGGACGATGATTATGAAAAACCCCAGATACATTTTACGCGACAGTTTCATGGGCTCCACCTCGTTTTGGTTCCGCCGGCTTATATCACATTAATGTTCATTTGGTTCTTCCGTCAACCCGCAACAAACAAACCATTATAATCCCTTCGCCGCCTATTGGCAAGGCGCCGTGGGCGCTTTTGTTTATTTATCAACTCAGGGGTCACGGCCTCCCGGGATTAACACGGTCAGCACCAGGTCGCCCCGGCCGCCGTCCGGGCGGAGGCCGCCCTGGTCCGGCAGGCGGAGGCGGGCGCCGTTTTTAAGGCCGGCCGGAAGGTTTATTTTGACTTCCTGGCGGCGGCCCTCGTCCCGGCAATAGCTTATTTCCACCGTGGTCCCTCTGGCCAGGGCCTCGGGCGAGAGGGCCAGGTCATAGCTTAGGTCGTAGCGGGCGGCCCTGGCCCTGGTCCAGGCCGGGCCGCCGGGCAGCCAGCCCCGGAAGCTCTTAAGCCAGCCTCTGGCTTTTTCCGGGGCGGTCGGCCGCCGGGTCCGGAGCCAGCGGGCCAGGGGGCCGGAAGATAATTTCAACCCGGCCCGGCGCAGTTCCTCTTCCAGTTCCTTCAGGGTGTCCCGGCCCTTGGGGGTTTGGAAGAATTTCAGGATCTCCGCCCATTCCGAGGGGTCTTCGACCCTTGGATCTTCGGCCCGAGAGTTTTCAGCCCGGGGGTCTTCGACCCGGGGATCTTCAGGCTTGGCTTCGGCGGCCCGATCTTGGGGTTCTGGTTTTGATGGTTCTGGTTTTGGGGGTTCTGGTTTTGGGGGTTCTGGTTTGGACGGCTCTGGTTTGGGGCCGGCGGGCCGGGGGCCAGCGGCCCTGGGTTTGGCCGGCTTGGGCCGGGTGCGCTCATAGCGAGCCCGGGCCGCCGGGTCGCTCAGGAGGGCGTAGGCCTGGCTGATGTTCTTGAAGCGTTCCTCGGCCTTGGCGTCGCCGGGGTTGCGGTCGGGGTGGTGTTTGACGGCCAAGCGCAGCCAGGCCCGGCGGAGTTCCTCCGGCCCGGCTTTTTCATCGACACCCAAGACGGCGTAGAGGTTTTTGGCGGCCATGGTGTTAAACGTGTTCGCAGGACCGGCGCCGGATCAGTGCCAGAAGGGCGGTGGTGGAAAAGCCTTCGGCCAGGGTCAGGGACCGGACCAGGCCGCCCCGGCCTTGGACCACCCCGGCCCCGACTATCTGGTCCGGGGGCCAGTCCCCGCCCTTGACCAGGACGTCCGGTTCCAAAAGGGTTATGAGTTCCAGGGGCGTCTCCTGGTCAAAGACGGTCACGGCGTCCACCGCGGCCAGGCCGGCCAGCATCTCGGCCCGCACCGCCTCGTCCAGGATGGGCCGGTCCGGGCCCTTGAGGGCCCGGACCGAGCGGTCGGAATTGAGGCCCACCAGGAGAAAGTCGCCTAAAGAACGGGCTTCGGCCAGGTAGCGCAAATGCCCCGGGTGCAGGAGATCAAAGCAGCCGTTGGTGAAGACCAGGGTCCGGCCGGCTTCGGCTAAGCTCCGCCTTCGGTCGGCCGCCTGGCCTGGGGACAGTATCTCGCCCACGGGGGTCAGGCCGGGACGGACCGGCGGGCTCGGGCCGGTTGTTTTTTTTCGCCGCCGCCCGGCTGGGGCCAGAACAGGAGCACCGGCGCGGCCACCGCGATGGAGGAGAAGGTGCCGACGCTGAAACCTATGATGAGGGCCAGGGCGAAGTCCTGGTTGGCCTGGCCGCCGAAAATATAGAGGGCCAGGGTGGCCAGGATGGTGGTGCCGGCGGTCAGGATGGTGCGGGACAGGGTCTCGTTCAGGCTTCGGTTGATGGTCGCGGCATAATCCAGTTTGCGGTCGCTCCTGGAGACGTGTTCCCGGATGCGGTCGTAAATTATGATGGTGTCGTTGAGGGAAAAGCCCACCACGGTCAGGACGGCGGCCACGAAGCTCAGGGACATTTCCTTGCCCAGGATGGAGAAGGCCCCCACGGTGATGATGACGTCGTGGAGCAGGGCCAGGATAGCCCCCAGGGCGTATTGGAAGTTCAGGAAATAACATAGGACCAGGGTGACCAGGAGAGCCAGGACGGTCAGGATGGCCAGGTCGGCGCCCAAGAGGGAGCCCAGGTAGCAGATGCCCAGGAGGGCGGCCACGAAGGCGCCCGAGGTGCCCCATTTTTGCTCGAAGCGGCCGGAGATGTAGATTATGACCATCAAAAGGCTGTAGAACAGGGCGCTGAAGGCCTGGCCGCGCAGGTCCCGGCCCACCTGGGGCCCCACCATCTCCACCCGGCGGATCTCCGCCCGGTCGGCCCCGAAACGCTCGACCAGGGTCTGGCCGGCCTGGGCGCCGATGGTGGTCCGCCCCTCTTCGATCCGGGTTTCTTCAGCTTCTTCCTTAAGGTTGATGAGGAATTCGTGGTCGTCGGGTGCGCCGTAGGTCTGGATGCGGACATCGTTGAACCCAGCCTCGACTAAGGCGCCCCGGATATCGTCGGTGGCCGTGTTTTCATTGAAACGGGCCTGGACCAGGGCTCCGCCGGCGAAATCAATGCCCAGTTCCAGGCCCTTGGTGAAGATGGAGCCCAGGCTGATGAGCACCAGGAGGCCGGACAGGGACAGGATGAAGCGGCGGCGGCCGATGAAGTTGATATTGACCCCGGGCTTTACTATTTCCAGGCGGCCGAGGCTTAGCGGCCGGCTCTCCCGGCGGCGGCCCAGGGCCAGGTCGAAGACCAGCCGGGAGAAGAAGATGGCTGTAAACATGGAGGACAAAAGGCCGATGGTCAAAGTAACGGCGAAGCCCCGGATGGGCCCGGTGCCGAACTGGTAGAGGATAAGGGCCACGAGGATGGAGGTCAGGTTGGAGTCGAAGATGGTCCAGAAGGCCCGGTCGAAACCGGCGGCCACGGCCGCCTTGGGGGTCTTGCCGGCCCGCATCTCTTCGCGGATACGCTCGAAAATGAGCACGTTGGCGTCCACGGCCATGCCCATGGTCAGGACCAGGCCGAAGATGCCCGGGAGGGTCAGGGTGGCCCCCAGGGCGGCCAGGGCGCCTAAGATGATGGGAAAGTTGAGGAGCAGGGCCGCGTCGGCCACCAGGCCGGCCCGGCGGTAATAGAAGGCCATAAAGACCAGGATGAGGCCCAGCCCCAGGGCCCCGGCCTTAAGGCCCATGCGGATGGAGTCTTCACCCAGGGTCGGGCCCACGGTGCGCTCTTCCAGCACCTTGACCGGGGCCGGCAGGGCCCCGGCCCGCAGGGCCACGGCCAGGTCCCGGGCCTCGTCATAGTTGCCGATGCCGTTGATGACCGCCCGGCCGCCGCCTATCCTGTCCTGGATGACCGGGGCGCTGTAAACCGCGCCGTCCAGGACTATGGCCAAGCGGCGCTTGGTGTATTCGCCGGTGATGCGTTCGAATTGTCGCGCCCCCCGGGCGTCGAAGGTGATGGAGACTTCCGGCTGGGCATACTGGCTGGAGACAACCCGGGCGTCCACCAGGCCTTCGCCGGTCATGAGGGCCTGCCGCCGAAGGAGGTAGGCCCTTTCCTCGCCTTGTCCCGGCCGGCCTCCCGGGCCTTCGCGGCCGTAGAGCACTTCCATACCGGCCGGGACCCCGTTGATCAGGGCCCATTCGGCCGAGCGGGTGTCATCGACCAGCTTGAATTCCAGCATGGCGGTCTTGCCGATGAGGGCCACGGCCCGCTGGGGGTCTTTCAGGCCCGGCAACTGGATGACGATGCGGTCAGGGCCCTGGGGCCGGATATCCGGCTCGGCCACGCCGAAGAGGTCCACGCGGTTGCGGATGGTCTCCAGGGCCTGGCGGCCGGTCATCTCGCGCAGATAGGCGGCCTCGGTCTCGGTCAGGGTCAGTTCGGCCGCAAGGCCCTTGGCGCTCCAGGCCAGGTTGGAGAACTGTTTTTCCAGTAAAGCCCGGGCCGCGTCCAGGCTTCCGGCATCGGGAAATTCCGCCTCGATGACCGGGCGGTCCTGGTCCTTGGCCACGCGGACGGCCGGAACAGAGGCTTCCGACAGGGCCCGGCGCACTTCATCGGCCTGGCGGCCGAGGTTATTGGCCAGGGCCACGTCCAGGTCCACGCCCATGACCAGGTGGATGCCGCCCTGGAGGTCCAGCCCCAGGCTGATCTTCTTCCGCGGTCCCCAGGAGGGCGGGTTCTCAATGAAGGTCGGCAGCACCAGGGCGGTGAAGATGAAGACCACCGCCGCAATGAGGCCCAGGCGCCATTTTATCGAACTGTCCACGGCCGGCTCTATTTCTTGTCCGGGCCGGGCTTGATGACCCGGTTGACAAAACCGCGCCCGATCTTGACCCGGACCTGGGGGGCTATCTCCACGGTCAGCTCGTTCTGGTCGCTGCCGGTGATGACCCCCATAATACCTCCGCTGGTCTGGATGCGGTCACCCTTTTGCAGGCTGTTGACCATTTCCTGGTGTTCCTTCTGTTTTTTCTGCTGGGGGCGCAACATGATGAAATAGATGATGGCGAACATGCCCCCGAAGATCAGGATGTGGGACCAGGGGCTTTGCGCCTGGGCAGCGGCGCCCTCCGCGGCGGCGACGCCATCGGTGACATCGGCGGCCCAGGCCAGGGCCGCGGCAAGATTTAAGCTGAACATGGGATCTCCAGTGGTTTTGGGTTTCTGGTTTAGGAGAAGCCTTCGGCCCGCCCCCGTTCCAGAGTTTCATAAAACTCCTTATAATACTCCGAAAAGGTCCCTTTTAGCAAGGCCTCCCTGGCCCCCCCGGTGAGGTCGAGGTAATAGTGGAGATTGTGGACGCTGGCCAGGCGCAGGGCCAGGGGTTCGTGGTTCTGGAACAGGTGGCGCAAATAGGCCCGGGAAAAGGCGCGGCAGGTGGGGCAGGCGCAGGCTTCATCAACTGGTCTTTCGTCTTCGCGGTAGCGGGCGTTGCGGATGACCAGGCGGCCGAGGCGGGTGAAGAACTGGCCGTTGCGGGCGTTGCGGGTGGGCATGACACAGTCGAAGAGATCCGCCCCGCGCCGGATGCCCTCCATGAGGTCCACGGGGGCGCCCACGCCCATGAGGTAGAGGGGCTTGTTTTCATCCAGGGCTTCGCGGGCCGCTTCCATGGCCGCCCAGCGTTCGGCCGGGGGTTCGCCCAGGGCCAGGCCGCCCACGGCTTGGCCGGGCAGGTCCAGGGCGGCGGTTTCCCCGGCTGAAAGCCGCCGGAGGTCCGGGTAAAAGCCGCCCTGGACAATGCCGAAGAGGGCCTGGCCGGCTCCGGCCGCGACGGTTCCTTTCGCCAGCCAGGCTTCCCGGCAGCGTTTAGCCCAGCGCAGGGTCAGGCTGAGAGATTTTTCAGTCTCGGCCCGGGTGGCCGGGTAACTGGTGCATTCGTCGAGGCACATCATGACGTCCACGCCCAGGGCGGTCTGGACTTCCACGGCCCTTTCCGGGCTGAGAAAAGCCCGGGACCCGTCGTAGGGGGAGCGGAAGTCCACCCCTTCCTCGGTCAGCCGGCGGATGGCGGCCAGGGAAAAGACCTGGAACCCTCCGCTGTCGGTCAGGATGGGGCCGTCCCAGCCCATGAAGCCATGGAGCCCCCCCAGGCGGGCCACCAGTTCCTCCCCGGGGCGCAGCATAAGGTGGAAGGTGTTGGCCAGGACCATCCGGGCCCCCACAGTCTTAAGGTCGTCCGGGGCCACGGCCTTGACCGTGCCCCGGGTGCCCACGGGCATGAAGGTCGGGGTGGGGACCGGCCCGTGGGCCGTGGTGATGAGGCCAGCTCGGGCCGGCCCGGCGGGGTCCCGGGCTTCTATGTGGAAACTGAAACCCATTTAGGTCCTCTGGATCAGGCTGATGCCGGTCGCGACCAAAATCAGGCCGGCGGCCAGGGACCAGCCCAGGTTTTCATCCAAAATCAGCCAGCCGCTCAAGATCCCGAAGACGGGCACCAGGTTTATGAACACGGCCGCCCGGCCCGCCCCCAGGCGCAGGATGCCCTGGTAGTAAAGGGTGAAGCCCAGGGCCGTGCCCAGGAGGCCCAGGAAGGCCAGGCAGCCCCAGCCGGTCAGGCTGTAATTTATGGCAGGCCCTCCTTCCCAGAGGGCGGTCGGTCCCAGGAACAAAAGGCCGAAGATACAGGCCCAGGTGGTGGCCATGAGGGGGGAGAGGCGCTTTAAGACGATCTTGCCCAAAAGGGAATAGATGGCCCAGCACACGGCGCAGGCCCCGACCAGGAGTTCGCCCTGGCCCAGGGTCCCGGCCAGGAGGTCGGCCGGCCGGCCGCGGGTGATGACCAGGACGGCCCCGGCCAGGGCCAGGGTGAAACCCAGAAGGCCGCGGCCGGTGATCTTTTCCCGGAAGAAGAGGCCCAGGCCCAGGTAGGTCAGGCCGGGGTTGACGCCCACGATGACCGAGGCCGCCCCGGCTTCGGTCAGGCCCAGGCCCTTGATGAAAAAGTAGTTATACCCGAACATGCCCGAGGCCCCCAAAAGGGCCAGGAGCAGCCAGCCGGCCGGGTCCAGCCCTTGGGGGTGCCAGCGGCCTTCCCGATGCCGGGTCAGGGGGGCCAGGAGCGCGGCGGCCAGGACGAAGCGCCAGAAGGCGGCGGAAAAGGGCCCGCTCTCCTGGGCCACCAGCCGGGCGGCCACGAAGGTCCCCCCCCAGGCCGCCATGGTCAGGACCAGGAGCCCGCAAACCAGGCGGACCGGGGCTTGGCC
>Ga0082212_10012539_pt1 | contig 10672 bp, 9 predicted proteins | sample TergutNt197P3_FD_71548 | JGI IMG/M metagenome (GOLD analysis project Ga0082212, IMG submission 71548) | Neocapritermes taracua P3 segment gut microbial communities from Petit-Saut dam, French Guiana - Nt197 P3 | ecosystem: Host-associated > Arthropoda: Insects > Digestive system > Gut ...
ATAAATGATTTCGTCACACTCAGAGCATTTTTGACAAGGCACATTTCGCACAATAACAAGACAGCTTCCTAAGTCAGTTACATCGGTTGTTGTTCCAAATGATGTTACGGCTCCACAGGAAATACATTTCATATCGGTTACCCCTTCCTTGTTTTTAAATCTGCTTCTCACTCGTTTTTATCAGGAAAATATGCAGTGATGATATATAAATACCCGCTATCAATACTAATAACAATATGGATTAACTTATTTTGCTCTGTCGAACCTAATACTAAACAACTGGGAAAAGGTCTATCATCTTCATATTGCTTTATGACTTCGCCTGTTTGGATAGCTTCTTGAAGATCTTCTATAGTTATGCCCCGTTCTGTCAGCCTGATTCTCGCGTGTTTTGTAATCGCCATATTTTTATCATGACATAAATTTTGTAAATCGACAATGTTCAACAATAGGTTTAACCCCTTTCATAACTAAGTATAGTATATCACTACCAATAAGAAAGCACAAGAATTCAAAACTGGAAGGGTATTGATTTTTTGGGTCCCTTCATGTTATCCTTATGTTAGCGCTTTCGCACATGGCCATAGGAAGCAAAAGCGGAACGTATCAAGCATGGGAGATAAAAATGAGCAAGCTGGCGGTTGAAATATGCCATATTGAGGGGCTGAAAATAATAACTCCGCGTATCTTCGGGGATTCGCGGGGGTATTTTATGGAGACATATAATGCGCGGGATTTCAGGGAAGCGGGGATTGCGGCTGATTTTGTGCAGGACAATCAGTCTTCATCGGTGAAAAATGTCCTGCGGGGGCTGCATTTCCAAGTGAAGTTTCCGCAAGCGAAGCTGGTCCGGGTCATCAGCGGCCAGGTTTTTGATGTCGCGGTTGACATCCGGCCCGGCTCGGCGACTTATGGCCAATGGCATGGCGTTATCCTTTCGGCGGAGAACAGGAAGCAGTTTTTCGTGCCTGCGGGGTTCGCGCATGGGTTTTTGGTGCTTTCCGATTATGCGGAATTTGCTTATAAATGCAGTGATTTTTATCATCCGGAGGATGAAAGCGGGCTATTATATAACGATCCGGACATCGGGATTGACTGGCCGCTTCCGGATGGGGTAATGCCGATTCTGTCAGAGCGTGACAGATTGTGGAAAGCGTGAAGCTGGAGGTGAAGATAGCGTTGCGGCTGGCCAAGAAGCAAAAAGGGCTGAGGATAGCCATTGTTGTGGTTGCCTGTGCAATAATAGCAGGCGTTATTTTATTTCATAATAATCCGCTTGCCGACCCGGATACGGAAAAATTAAAGAAAATTTGCGCTTGCGTTCTGCTTGGTTTTGCGGCGCTGGTTTTCGGCATCTACCATGACCGTTTGACGGTTTTGCCCAAGGAGCTGTGGCAAAGCCGGAAGATGATCTGGAAACTGGCAAAAAATGATTTCAAGAAACGTTTTGCCGGTTCTTATCTGGGTTTTATCTGGGCGATGGTCCAGCCGGTGGTTACGGTGGTGATGTACTGGATTGTTTTTGACAAGGTCTTTAATACGCGCAGCCAGCTTCTTGCCGGCGGAATTGAGGTGCCTTATGTGCTGTTCCTTACCAGCGGGCTAGTGCCGTGGTTTTATTTTCAGGAGATGCTGGTGAACGGAACCCAGGCGCTGGTTGAATATAATTATCTGGTCAAAAAGGTGGTTTTCAACATCAGCGTCCTGCCAATCATTAAGCTGATTGCCGCTACTTTTATCCACCTCTTTTTTATCGTAATTCTGGTCACCTTGTCGTCCGGTTATGGGTATCGCCCGACGATATTTACCTTGCAGTTGATTTATTATAGCGTTTGCACTTTTGTTTTCGTTCTTGCCACCAGCTACCTGACCTGCGCGATAGTCGTCTTTTTTAAGGATTTGACGCAAATCATAACGATTGTTTTGCAAGTCGGAATGTGGGCGACCCCGATTCTCTGGGATATTTCGATGGTTCCGGGGGGCCTTAAACCGGTCTTTAAGCTGAACCCGATGGTTTATATTGTCGAGGGGTTCCGCAACTCGATGTATGGCGGGGTATGGTTTTTTGAACATTTTTATTCCTCGACTTATTTTTGGATTGTAACGGTGATGATGTTTTGCTTTGGTTCGCTGATTTTTAAGCGCTTGCGCCCGCATTTTGCGGATGTTTTATGAGTGAAGCATGACCTTGAACATAGTCACGCCCCGTGTGGGGCGTGTGGATTGAAACAAGGGTGAACTGATCCAGTTATCCGGGCAGTTCCGGTCACGCCCTGCGTGGAGCGTGTGTAGTGAAACTGTGAATTGAAACGAAAGATGTATGGTACTATGGTACGCACGTAGAGATTTTTTTTGACAAATTGATAAGGCATGGTATAATAACCTTATGAAAACAGTCCTGTCACCACGAGCGAGAAGATATTTACAGCGGTTGAATGAGCCTGAAAAATCGCGAATAATAAAGGCGTTAAATAAGCTGGAGTTAGAGCCGCCGCAAGGCGATATCAAAAACCTTACCGGCGAAGATGGCTATCGGCTTCGGGTTGGCAGTTATCGGGTATTATTCGGCGTTAAATCAGATATAATAGTTATAACAGACATTGCTCCGAGAGGGCAGGTCTACAAAGGAAGGTGAAATAATGACTTTACGACAAGAAATTCATACCTATATTGATGATATAACTGAAAATAAATTATTAGCTTTAAAACCCCTATTATTTGCTTTAGCGGATGATTCAATAGTTATTGAAAAAGATTTAACGGACGAAGAAAGAGACATAATAATAAGGGGTATGGCTGATTATGACGCTAACCCGGATAGCTTTGTCGCGCTTTCTGAAATTTAGTGAATACTGTGTTAGAAACTCAAATCTATTGGGCATAACTTCAGCACAAAAATCAAAAAAGCGATGAACTCGCTTTTTTTGCGTTAACAATCAACGGGATGCCGGAGTGGGTGTTGATTTATAGCCGTGAACAGTAAATTTTTCATGCCCCTGGCGAAAAAACAAGCAGACAAAGGATGCGGATAGTGCTATAATGTTTTTGGGCGATCCTGTTTGCCCGTTTGCCGGTGGATACACGCTTAATGAAAGGTTAAAATGCCCGAGACCCCGATTGCCATTTCACTGAATGGCCTGGAAAAAATCTATAAGCTGTACGAACGGCCCGCTGACCGCCTCTTAGACGCGGTGGGCTTAAAACGCAAGCGCATCAAAGAGCATTATGCCTTAAAGGGTGTGGATTTAGTGATCCGCCAAGGCGAAACGGTCGGCATTATCGGCGCCAATGGAGCCGGAAAATCAACGATCTTGAAAATCATTACCGGCGTGCTGAGCCCAACCCGGGGTGAAGCCCACGTAAATGGCCGGATTTCCGCCTTGCTGGAGCTGGGCGCCGGCTTTAATATGGAATATAACGGGATTGAAAACATTTATTTGAACGGAACAATGATGGGTTATTCGGAAAAAGAAATCGCCGAAAAGCTGGATGCCATTTTATCCTTTGCCGATATTGGCGATTATGTCAAACAGCCGGTCAAAACGTATTCAAGCGGAATGTTCATCCGCCTTGCTTTTGCGGTGGCGATTAATATTGAACCGGAAATTCTCATTGTTGATGAGGCGCTGTCGGTCGGCGATGTTTTTTTCCAGACCAAATGCTATCAAAAATTCGAAGAATTTAAGCAAATGGGCAAAACCATTATTTTCGTCAGCCACGATTTGAGCAGCATTGCGAAATACTGTGACCGGGTGGTTTTGATGAATCAGGGCGAAAAATTAAGCGAGGGCAGTCCCAAAGCGATGATTGACGCTTACAAGCGGGTTCTGGTCGGCCAATATGAAATGGAAAATCCGGATTTGCAGGAGTATGGCAGCAAAGAGGCTGTGATCGAGGAATATTTCATCACCGAAGAAGACGGCGAACGTGTGAATGCCATCATGAAAGGGCGGGACTATTCTGTCCATATGCGCGTGAAATTCCATGCCGAAATCAAAGCGCCGATTTTTGCTTTTACCATCAAAGACAGCAAGGGCACGGAGATTACCGGAACCAATACGATGGTTGAAAAAGCTTTTTTCGAGACGGTGCCGGCCGGAGCGGTAAAAGAAATTACGTTTACCCAGAAAATGAATTTACAGGGCGGGGATTACCTGCTCTCGCTAGGCGTGACCGGATTTATGCGGGATGCGTTTCAGGTTTATCACCGGCTTTATGATGTTCTGACGATTACCGCTATTTCCGACAAGGATACGGTGGGGTATTTTGATCCGGGGTCGGTGATCCGGATATCGTGAAGCGGGTATCAAAGGAACAAGAAAGGAGTACCCATTGGAAAAAATCACGCATATCGGCAATGTGAAACTTGATTATGGCCGCTACTCCGGTTCCGATCTTTATACGGACGGTGATGTTGAGCTGGATATTTTAGATATGGTCATCAGCCACCCCCCTTCCGAATACCCGGAAATCATCGAAAAAGCCCAGGACTGGCCTTATTTTTACCACCTTTCCCCCCTGCGCCATAACATCGTCGAGTGGCTTCCGATTGAAAAGAACCACAAGGTTTTGGAAATCGGTTCCGGCTGCGGGGCGATTACCGGCAAAATCGCCGAAAAAGCCGGTGAAGTCGTTTGTGTTGATTTATCGGAAACCCGAAGCAAAATCAATGCCCACCGGCATAAGGAGTTTGCGAATATCACCATCCATATCGGCAACTTTGCTGATATCGAGCCTGATTTGGCGGATGACTTCGATTTTATCCTTTTTATCGGTGTTTTTGAATATTGCTGCCTTTACGTCCGCTCCGGTGATTTCCGGCCTGATGCCCCCTATCTTGAGATGTTGCGCATCGTGAAGCGCCATGTAAAGCAGGACGGCCATTTAGCGATTGCGATTGAGAACCGCTATGGCTTAAAATACTGGGCGGGTTGTGCCGAAGACCATCTTGGGACATTTTTCAGCGGCCTTGAGGATTATCCCGAGGGTGGCAATGCCCGGACTTTTACCCGCCGCCAGCTTGAAAAGATGCTGACCGCTGCCGGATTCGGGCCGGCCAGCTTTTATTATCCTTATCCCGATTACAAATTTATGACCACCTTATTTTCCGACCACCGGCTCCCGAAAAAGGGCGAACTTTATGATAACACCCGTAATTTTGACCGCCACCGGATGGAACTTTTTAATGAAAAAAAGGTTTTTGACAGCATCATAAGCGAAGATTTATTCCCCTTATTCAGCAACTCCTATTTCGTTTATACCGGCAAAGATACCGATACCGCATATCTGCGTTATGCCAATGACCGCGCGCCCAAGTACCGGGTCCGTACCCAAATCACCAAGGATCAGCGTGTTTTTAAAACACCGCTCACCAGCGAAGCTTCCGGACATACGGTTAAGATGCTTGAATCATATCGCTTGTTATTTAATGAATTTGAAAAGACGAAATTAATGATCAATAAATGCAAACCGGCGGCGGACGGCAAAAGTGTCGAGTTTGAGTATATTAAAGGCAAAACATTAAGTGAGCTGCTGGATGCCTGTATCACGCAAAATTGTATGCTGTCATTCAATGATTTGCTGGAAGAGTTCATTGTTCTGCTGGAACTGCAAGATAAATTTCATCCGTTATTATATAATCATGATTTAATTTTTTCCAACATCATCCTGGATGACAAATATCACGGCCAATGGACGTTGATTGATTATGAATGGATGCTGGAAAGCGAAATCACGAAAAAAGAAAATATTTACCGCGCCCTATACTGCTATCTGCTGGAGGATGATTCCCGCAAGGCAATCGACCCGGCGAAGCTATTTGCGAGGTTCGGGATTACCGAAACGGATATTGGCAATTACCGCGTGAATGAGCGAAAATTTCAGGATATGGTCGCCGGCGGGCGGATGTCGGCGGCGGAAATGCGGGCCGCTTTCGGTCTGATTGCCGTTGACCCGAAAGTGCTGGTCGAGCCCTATATAAAGCGTGCGGCGGCCCGCAATGTCCAGATTTTTTATGATTCCGGCAATGGGTATTCCCAAGCGGAATCAATCCGGCTGGAGGGGGCATATCAAAATGAAAATGACGTGCTGGTTGACATAACAATTCCGGGCAATGTCCAAAGGCTGCGCCTTGACCCGGCGGACATGGCTTGCGTTGTGCTGGTCCATGATTTTAAGTGGAACGGAATTCCGGTCCCGTTAAGCAAAAGTTACCTGAAATCAAATGGGCAGTTGATCGCAGACGGTTATTATTTCTTTGCGACCGCTGACCCGCAGCTTTATTTGCAAACGAAGCGGCTCAGAAATCATGAGGTGAATCATTTATGGATGCAGTTGGAGATCGTGATATTGCCGAAGGCGGGAACGCAGGGGCTGAAGGGTAAGGCGCAAGCGGTTTTAAGGCGCTTTTGTGACTAATTTTACTCTGCTGAAATGTACTTTTTGATGGCTTCTTTCCACAATGAATCATAATAATTGTAAAAAGTTTCAACATCCATATCTTTGTATGTTCTTAATGTTTTTAATTCATTTCTCCCATCTGCTTGCAATGATACTGTTCCAAAGTTAACACCTGCCGCCACATAATAATCTTGGTTAACGGATTTTTTGCTGTCAGTTAAAAACAAAAGATACTCTTTCCCTTTGACCATCATATCATATCCTGCAACATGATAAATGGTATTCGTGGCTTGAACATAATATTCATTTTCCAAAATAGTTATTATATCGCCGCTTTTTAATGAACCTGAATCATCTTTATAAATATCTGTTATCTGAAAGGAAGAAAAAGTATAACCAGATACTATATTTCCATTTACTGTGGTCACAATTGTTTCTTCATGTCCCTGCCGTATCCCTTTCACAATAAGGTCACTAAAATCCTCCATCTCTTTTAAATTATCGAAGTAAGGTGTCTTCGCATCTACATCATAATGTATCGGTGCATCATTCACGGTACCGCAAGAAGATATCAAAAAAATTGAAACTATTAAAATAGGAATGATTTTTTTCATTTATTGGCTCCTTTCACAATTAAAGTTCATCGTTTATTTATAAATGTCTGCAATGCCTGCAATATCATCAGATAAAGGATAATCCTTATCATTAAAACCAACCGCTCTCATAACAGAAATTGTATCATTAGCGGTTTGAGTATGATTAAGTCCTAATGCGTGTCCTACTTCATGTACAATCGTTTCGTTTTTACGCACACTAGACAGATTCACGAAACTACTATAAAATGTGATGACTTTATATGACGATGAAGTATGATGACATGTCGCATAAGTACCATTAGCTACGCCCAAATCCCCATAAAAGTAAATATTCTCATCACTAGACACGTTCGACACTCCTATTTTGGCACACTTATCAGCCCATGTGGCAGTTGAAGTGACTAGGGTACTAGAATATTGCATGATTGTTGAACTTATCTTATATTTCACATTACCCGGATTGCTAAGCACATAACCACTCTTTATAAAAGCATTTGCACTAATACTTAAAAAAACTGCAAAAATCAAAAAGAATACTAAATACATTTTTTTCATCATATTATCATCCTTTCATTAATCCGGAACATATTAAGCCCATCCTTGTGATTATATATTATTTATCTCACATGTTAACTCTTCGATTTAGCGTTGTCATTCTTCCCGTGTGAAGTTTTAATAAATCTTAGACATGGTATTTTCATGTCTTAGATTTATTCTTCACACTATATACCCCCAAATAATGCAGCGCCCGCGTACTTGCGACATATAAAAGCTTCTTATCTTCCGCGCGCCGGTAATTCTCCTTACTCGCATCGCAAATCAAAACGGCATCGAATTCCAAACCCTTGGCCAGATAAACGGGGATAATGAAAATGCCTTGCAATTCCGCCTCAACACCCGCTTTTACCAAGCTCACATCAGCCAATTCCCGTAAATCATAATACAAACTCTTAGCATTAAATGCTGTTTTGCATATAAGGCCGACCGATTGATACCCACTTTCGATTAGCCGCTTTGCTTCTGCGGCTAACATTACGGCCAGCTCTTCATCTGATGAAGCGGAATAAACCTGCGGTTTCTCCCCGGAACGGTTAAAGCTTCTTATCTTGATGTCATGAGATAAAAACTGTGCGCTGAAATTGATGATTTCATTGGTTGAACGAAAACTCTTATCCATCGTGACGAGAATGGATTTAGGCTTTTCCAATATTTCCGCGATCTGATTATATAATGTGACATCCTCTTCTTTTTCCAAAGTCTGGTTGTAATCACCCAGGACAGTATATTTTGCCTTACTAAATATCAGTTTAAGCGCTTTATAATGAAGCGGATAATAATCCTGAGCCTCATCAATGACGATTTGCCGGATATTCTTATATTCATTCGTTCCATGAAGCCTTAGTTTCAGATAAAGCATCGCCGCAACATCATCATACGCGATCGTTTTATGGTTGAAATTAGCTACTGTATCTTTAATAATTCGGGTCGGAACATCAGAAAGTAATGTCGTAAGGTAATACTCATCCGTAAACAAATGGCCGTATAATTTTTTTATATCAAGGTAAACAAAACTTTGAATCGTTCTTTTAATCCGCATAAACTCTTCATGATTATGATAAACCCGATGCAAGCTCTGCACTGTTTCCATGATATACGCTTCGATCTGACTTAATCTTAAACCTAAAGGAACATTCGAACCGGCGGAAGTAATCTTTCGCCTGATTTCGCTTGCACTCATAATCGATTGACCCACGTAGTCAATGTCGAGGATTTTGAGATACCGCTTCGGCAATTCCTCAATAAATGTATCGATTATGTTAGCGAAGCGAATGGAGGCCTTAAAAGCCAGATGGGTTTCGCCGTCATCAAGTAAAAACGACCGGCCCCTTTCTAAAATATCATCTCTGCTGCAAAGCAGATTTTCTAAATACTGCTCCCGACTCTGAATCTTTTTATAGCCAAGAACCTTACGCGCGATTTCCTCGAATACGACCGATGCTACATTCTCTTCGCCTAAATCCGGCAAAACCCGCGAAATATACTGCTCAAAAAGTGAGTTAGGAGAAATAATCAAAATATTATGGGCAAGAAGATGGTTGGAAAGCCCCTGATACATCAGGTATGCCGCCCGATGCAGCGCGATCGAAGTTTTTCCGCTCCCCGCTACCCCTTGCACCATCATCAAATCATTTTCCATATCACGGATGACGATATCCTGTTCTTTTTGAATCGTTTCCACGATCGCTTTCATCCGGCTGGAAGTATTTTTCGACAAAAGCTTACGCAAAAATTCATCAACGATCTGTACGTCGGCATCAAAATAATAGTCCAGCACACCATTTTTAATCTCATACTGGCGCTTAAATGTTAAACTACCTTCGATCCGCCCACCCGGTGCATCATAATAAGCGCCCCCGGTTGCAAAACGGTAAAAAACGCTAGCGACCGGCGAACGCCAATCATAAATATACATTTGATGGGTTTTATTATCTTTTAATGAAGTGCGCCCGATATAAATTAGTTCTTCGTTTTCATCCGCATGATACTGGAAATCAATCCGGGCAAAATAAGGTGATTTTAAAGTATTCTCCAATCGAACGATTTTATTTTCATTTTCTTCAAATGTGGCAATTTGGTCATTAATCGGATTCGCGTACTGATTTAATGCCGCCAATGCTTCAAAAGCCTCACTACCCCATAAGCTGCCGATCGTATGCGTTGTATTCTCACGCATCTCTTTCTTGGCGGCAATAATCGCCGATTTTATATCATCACCACTTGTCCGAGCGCGTGAAAGCTCTTCCCCGGCGAATTTCAGCGTCTGGGCAAGATAGTCCGCTTCCGCCGCAGGGCTTCGGCTTGATTCATCATTTTGCTTCATTATTTTTTCCATGTTAACCTACCCAAAAATACATCCATTCAACGCAAGCAAAGTGCCTTAACTAAATACACTGCCAACCGCCTCCAACTTATCCGCCAAGTCCGCCCGAAAATTCGGCATCCTCACATCCAGACTATTGATTACCACCCCAAAACTCCCCTCCTTGGCCGTCGAATGAATATACTGGTTTTTCCCTAAATACATCGCGACATGTCCTGGAAAATACAGCAAATCCCCAACGTCCATCGCCTGTTTCGAAATCCGGCGGACCGGATAACCATCTTTCAGCTTAGCATCCCGATATATATAAATGCCGTTTTCAAAATAACTCATAAAAGTGAGTCCCGAACAGTCAATACCAAGCGGTGTTTTTCCACCCCAGCGATATTGCGTCCCCAAATACCTCCGCGCACTGTTCGCGAGTGCCTCACGAAGCCGGTTATCGTTATCGGAAGATACCGCCCTAACCACCGGTTTATAGGGCCCAACCGGCACCGGCAAAGTAGCCTTTTTCAACATACAAGCCGGGGCGAAGCCTTCCTCGCCATTATTAAGGATAAGCGTAGCCCACCCTTCCGGCAATGGGAGCGAATTTTTTTTTATCCGCACATAACTCCCCCGGTATAAAGTCTTAAGCGCCCGCGCTACTACCCGCGGCTCACATAAAACATCCAAACATCCACGGTCAACAACGTATAACCCATCCCCTTTACTCCATTCATCCGCTACATTACCAATGACAAAATCACTTAAATTTACGTAACCGCGATAGCCATATTCAGTCATCACAAAAGCA
>Ga0082212_10012540_pt1 | contig 10672 bp, 11 predicted proteins | sample TergutNt197P3_FD_71548 | JGI IMG/M metagenome (GOLD analysis project Ga0082212, IMG submission 71548) | Neocapritermes taracua P3 segment gut microbial communities from Petit-Saut dam, French Guiana - Nt197 P3 | ecosystem: Host-associated > Arthropoda: Insects > Digestive system > Gut ...
TCCCCCACGGAAAAGGAGCCGCCGGGCTTGGCCATGACTTCCACCGCGCCGTTGTCCAGGGCTTCCAGGGCCATGGCGCTGCCCTTCTGGGTCAGGGAGCTGACCACGATGACCGGCATGGGCTTGTTGGCCATTATCTTTTTCAGGAAGGTCATGCCGTCCATGCGGGGCATTTCCATGTCCAGGGTCAGGACGTGGGGTTCCAGTTTCAAGATCATGTCGCGGGCCACGAAGGGGTCGGGGGCCGCGCCGACCACCTCTATGTCCGGCGCCTTGGACAGTTCTTCCGTGAATTTCTGGCGCACAATGGCCGAGTCATCGACGATCAGCACTTTGATCATGAGTCTTCCTCCGGATCCCGGGGCTCCTGGGGCCGGGCCTTCATTCTTCTTTCAAATAGACGCAGGGCTCCACGTATTTGAATTTGTGCGTGAAACCCGACAGGCTTTCGGAATGGCCTATGAACAGGTAGCCGCCCGGGGCCAGGATCTGGTGATATTTGTCCACCAGGCGGCTGATGGTTTCCTTGTCGAAATAGATCATGACGTTGCGGCAGAAAATGAGGTCCAGGGGATTTTTGAAGGGCAGAGGGTCCATCAGGTTCAGACGGCGGAAGGCGATGAGGTCCCTGAGCTGGGGGGAGACCTGGTACATGTGGTCGCCGGTCTTTTTGAAATACTTGGTCGCCAGCCCCGGTGGGACGGTCTTCAGCCTCTCCGGGCCGTAGAGCCCCTGCCGGGCCATGTTCAGCACCTTGGTGGAGATGTCGGTGGCCAGGATCTTGCAATCCCCGCCCAGCCCGAAATAGGGGCTTTTTTCCAGGACCACCATGGCGATGGTGTAGGGTTCCTCTCCCGAGGAGCAGGCCGCGCTCCAGATGCGCAGCCGGTGGCTGCCCTTGGCCCGGCGTTTTTCCTCCAGCTTGGGGAGCAGGGTCTTGCCCATGAAGACGAAATGCTGGTCTTCGCGGAAGAAGCTGGTGAGGTTGGTGGCCAGGGCGTCGAGGAGAAAAATGATCTCCTCGCCGGTGTCGTCCTTCATGACGTGCTGGAAATAGGTGCGGAAGTCGGACATCTGCAACTGCCGCATCCTCTTGCCCAGGCGGGTGCGGACGAGCTCCTTCTTGCCTTCCAGAAGGTTGATGCCGGCCGTCTTGTGGACGAACTCGGCTATCATGCGATAGTCGTTGTCGCTGAACGTGGGGTTCTGGTTTTTGGCTTGCGTGTCCATAAGGCCTCTGCCAGGGGAACCGTCAGGCCCCGAAGGTCAGGTCTTCGTCGGTCAGGATCAGGTCTATATCCAGGATGATGACTACCCGGTCGCGGATCTTGGCCACGCCCTTGATATATTCGCTTCTGAGCTGGGTGCCGAAGTTGGGGGCCGGCTCGATCATCTTGGCGTTTAAGGTGACGACCTCGGAGACCGTATCCACGATTATGCCCATCTGCACCTGGCCGTAGATGGATTTGAACTCGATGACGATTATGGAGGTGCGGTCGTCATAGTCGGCCTCGGCCAGCCCGAATTTAAGCCTCAGGTCGATCACCGGCACCACCTTGCCGCGCAGGTTGATGAGGCCCTTCATAAAAATAGGGGTCTGGGGAACGGCGGTTATATCCATCAGGCCGTTGATTTCCCTGACCTTGTTGATGGCTATGCCGTAGAATTCACCGTCCAGTTCCAACTGGAGGAACTTGTTTTCATGTTCCGCCGCGTCCGCCGCCGGCGCGGCGTTCGGGCTCATTACCTCGGGCATGTTCATGATCAGCGCTCACCTCGATTATATCATTTTACACTTGTTCAGGCCGCACCCATGTCCCAGTCCTCGGAACTCCCTCCGGCCGGGCCGTCGGCCAGCCGGCCGGGTGCCGCGCCGCCGGCCTCCTCGCAGAGGCCGGCCACATCCAGGATCAGGCCGACCCGGCCGTCACCCAGGATGGTGCCCCCGGCCAGGGTGCGGACGTTCCTGAGCCTTTCACCCAGGGTCTTGATGACCACCTCCTGCTTGCCCAGCACTTGGTCGACCAGAAGGCAGCGGGTTTCGCCCTCGTTTTCCACCATCACCACCAGGCCGTCTTCCGGGCTGGTCACCCCGCCCTCGGCGCCGACCAGGCGGTTCAAGCGGACCAGGGGCACCAGGTTGTCCCGGACCTTGATCATTTCGCCCTGGTTCTTGACCGTGAAATAGTTGCTCCGGGGCGGCCGGAAGGATTCGACTATGGAAACCGTGGGCAGGATATAGCGGTGTTCGCCGACCCGGACGATCATGCCGTCGATTATGGCCAGGGTCAGCGGCAGCCGGATGGTCATGGTCGAGCCCCGGCCCAGGACCGAGGTGAACTCCACCTTGCCCCGGAGCCTTTCGATGGATTGCTGGACAACGTCCATGCCCACGCCCCGGCCGGAAATCTCGCTGATCTTTTCGGCCGTGGAAAAGCCGGGCTGGAAGACCAGGGCGTGGATGGCCGAGGAACTCATGTGCCTCCCCGGAGCGACCAGCCCCTTTTCAATGGCCTTTTTCAGGACTTTTTCCGTATCCAGGCCCCGGCCGTCGTCGGTCATCTCGATGATGACATTGCCTCCCTGGTGATAGGCCTTAAGGCGCACCAGCCCCTGGGGGGCCTTGCCGGCGGCGTGGCGCTCGGCCAGGGTCTCCAGCCCGTGGTCCAGGGCGTTGCGCACCATGTGCACCAGGGGGTCGTAGATGGAATCGACCACGTTGCGGTCGACTTCGGTTTCACTGCCCACTGTTTCCAGCCGGACGTCCTTTTCGAACTTGTGGGCCAGGTCGCGCACCATGCGGTTCATTTTCTGGAAAGTGGGAGCTATGGGGACCATGCGCAGGCTCATGGCGTTGCGCTGGAGTTCGGAGGTTATGCGGGAGACCTGGGCCAGGTCCTTGGTGATCTTCTGCTCCTTCATGAGGCTGATGGCGGGGTTGGAATTGATCAGGGACTGGGCGATGACCAGCTCTCCGACCAGGTCTATCAGGCCGTCGAGCTTGCCGGTGTCCACCTTGACGGTCTGGGGCGCGACCGGGGCGGCCCCTTCGCTCTGCTTCTGCTCGCGGAGGGCCAGGGCCACTTTGTCCGGGGCGCCTATCTTGCTTTTGACCAGAAATTCGCCCAGCTTGGTTTCCCTTTTTTCCTCCTGGCGCCTCAAGGCCAGCTCGATCTGTTCGGCTTCTATCTTGCCCATCCGGATCAGGAGTTCTCCGACCTTCAGGTCGGGCGTCTTCTTCTGCTCGGCCAGGGCTTCGTCCAGGTCTTCCTTGGTGATAAGCTTTTCCGCGACGAGGATGTCGCCCAGGGCGATCTTGCGTTCGCTCTGCTGGGCCGCGATAAGGCCGCCCAGGTCGCCTTGGCTTATGAGGCCCTTGGCCACCAGTATTTCGCCGATCTTCTTGGGCTTGGCGGCCAGGGCCGCGCCGGAGGAGGGCGGTCTGCCGCCCTCGGGCTTGGCCGGCAGGACACCCTGCCGGGCCATCCACAATTGTTCATTGAAGGCGCCCAGTTCCTCCGGGGCGTAGGTGTTCGGCGTCGGCTTCAGGGCCCAGCCCCGGGTCTCGTCCGGGTGGATCTCAAGGTTTTTGAAGCCCTTCAGGAGGTAGTCGCAGGCCGAAAGGAGGATGTCGGTGATGCCCGTGGAAAAGGGCAGATGGTCGTTCATCACGTATTCGATGAGTTCAATGGAATTGAAGGCCAGATCGGAGGCGTCCTGGAACTGGACCAGGGTGGTCGCGCCCAGGAGGGTGCGGAAGGGCCGGATCAGGAGGCCCAGGGCCGATTGAGGGTCGTTTTTCTGCTCAATGCTCACCAGGAGCACCTGCAGTTCCTCCACGGCCGCGGTGAACTGGGCTTTCATTTTTTCCACCGACAGCCCGGAGGGCGGGGGAGGGGCCAGGTCCTGGCGCTTCTCCTCGCGCTCTTCCTCTTCTTCCGGGGCCGGCTCGGTTTCGATCTCGGCCCAGAAGCCGGGGGCGTCGGCCAGCTTGGCCAGGTTCGCCTCGAAGGCCGCCAAATCGCCCTTGAAGGGGGCCTTGACCGGCAGCGAGCGGGCCAGTTCGTCCAGGGTGGTCAGGCCGGCGCTCATTTGGGCCAGGACCTGGTCCGCCCTGGACACCTGGCCCCGCAGAACGGCCTTGAGGCCCTCGCTCAACGCGTCCAGCACCCGGCCCGGAAGCTCGGACCCCAGGGGCGCGAAGCCCTCGCCCAAGGCCTCCAAACGGCCCAGGAGCCCGCTGACCTCCACCAGATTGTCCGGGGAGGCCATCACCAGGTCCAGCCCGAGGGCGTTTAAGACCGACTCAACTTTTTCCAGGTCGAAAGCCATGTCTGCCTTTCGGCGCCGCGTTCGCCAAGGGTTAAGGGTTGTTCCTTATTCCCCGATCCCGTCGGTCAATAACAGGTTCCGCCAGCGGGCCAGGCGCCGGGCTTCGCTGAGGATCAGTTTGGTCACCGCCTCCAGGTAGTCCGGGGTCCTGGGGAAATAATCGACCAGGCCGGCAGTGAGGGCTTCGACCATGCCCGTGATGGTGGGGTGGGCCGAGAAGCCGACGAGGCGCACCAGGGGAGAGCGTTTTGTAAATTCCTGGCCCAGGTTCTGGTCGATCAGGAGGGCGGAATCGGCCACCACGAAGTGAGCGTGGGTTTTTTTCAGGGCGGCCAGGGCCAGGCTGGCGTTTTCAGCCGGGAAGACCGTGAGCCCGGCCTCGGTCAAGAGGCCGGCCAGCGGCTCCATCAATTCCTTGTCCCGGCCCACAATGATCACTTTCATAAAGCCCAGGTCTCCAAGCCGCCTGTTTTCAGCGGTTTCCCTCATTTTGAATAGATTATATTAGCATTTTCAGGCCGCTTTGTAAAGAAAAGGCCGTTTTCGCCCAAGAGCGCGCCCCGCAAGGCGGAAAGGCCTGGTTTCCGGGCCGGGCCGTATCTGGTTCCAGGGCCGGCCTTCCGCCGGTTCAGCAAGCCTGTGGTCTGGCCGCCCTGAACAAGAAGGTTGACATATCCGGGCCGGCGGTGGCATGATAGGTAATTCTAGATAGCTTTTGGTCGGCCGGAGTCAATTCATGAAGATTTTGGAATTCAAGCGTTACTCGGTTCTGGACGAGGTCTTGGAAGCCCTGACCAAGCCCTCCGAAGACCAGTTGGAGGAAGCCCTGGTCATCGGCCGCCGCCGTTCCGGCGCCCGCTTCTCCTTTATGACCAGCACCGACAACGTCCCGGAACTCATCGGCTACCTGGAGGCCATCAAGACGGATCTGACCATGGAAATGATCTGCCAGGCCGAACGCGACAGCGAGTCCGATTGAACCTTATGGACCTGAGCCTTTCCAATTTTTTCCGGGTCAACAAGGTCTTCATCATCTGGACGGCCTTCGCCGGTCTTTTGTATCTTTTCCGGGATATGTTCGGCCTGGTCTTCATCACCTTCGTGATGTGTTTCGTCACCCACGGCCTGACCAGCAGCCGCCGTTTTCGCGGCCACCTCCACCGCCGTTTCCTGGTGGCCCTGATTTATCTTCTCTTTCTCCTTCTGGTGGTCTCCTTCATCGTCTTTCTGGTCCCCCGGCTGCTGGCCGAGGCCAGAAACTTCACCAACCAGCTCCCGGCCACCCTCCAGACCATCGAAGCCTGGCTCATCGCCCAGATGCCCGAAGGCTCCGGCCTGGAGCCGGTGGTGGACCGCATCCGCCTGATGCTGACCCCGGAGCAGCTCATAATCCGGGCCTGGGCCGTGGGCTGGGGGGCCGTGGAAAGGAGCTTCCACTACGTCACCTGGTTTTTCCTGAGCCTTCTGTTCAGCTTCCTCATCATGCTGGACCTGCCCCGCCTGACCCGGAGCATCCGGGAACTGCGCTTCACCCGGGCCTCCCTGGTTTACGAGGAGACGGTGGACAGCGTCATCCTGTTCGCCAAGGTGGTGGGGGAGAATTTCCGGGCCCAGATACTCATCTCCGCCATCAACACGGTCCTGACCTCCATCGGGCTCCAGGTCCTGGGCGTGGGGGGCGCGGTATTGTTGAGCACCCTGGTCTTCTTCTGCGGCCTCATTCCCGTCCTGGGGGTTTTCATATCCTCCGTCCCCATCGTGCTCATGGCCGTCAACACCGGGGGCGTGACCCTGGGGATCTGGGCCGTGGTCATGATCACCCTCATCCATATGCTTGAGGCCTATATCCTCAACCCCCGCATCGTCTCCCGAGTGATGCGCATCAATCCCGTGATGACCCTTCTTATCCTCTATATCGCCCACAGCCTAATCGGCATATGGGGTATGCTCCTGGGCGTGCCCATCGCCGTTTACATCTACCGCCAGTTGATCCTGGGCGGGGCCCGGCGGGAGAACGGCGGCCAGGATGATTTGGCGCCCGCGGCCGCCCCGGAAGCGCGGGAGCCGGCGGTTGAAGGGGGTTAAGGCTTTAGGGCCGGCCGCGGCGTTTTTGGGAGCGCTTCTTTTGGCGCTGCCGGCCATGGAGGGTTCAGCCAAGGAGACCAGGTTGGCAAACTTAAAGATTTTTCTGGGCGATAGCCTGACCGAGGGCCATGACTGGGCCCGGGCCTTCCCCCCCGCGGTCAACCTCGGTTTCGGCGGCGACACCTGCGGCGGGGTCTGGGCCCGCCTGGGCGAGGTCGTGGGCCTGGACCCGGACGAGATATTCCTCCAGATAGGCATCAATGATTTTCTCCGGGGCGCCCCGCCCGAGGAGATCCTGGCCGGACACCTGCGCATCTGGGGCGAGCTGGCCGACCGTCTGCCCCGGGCCCGCCTCCGGGTTGTTTCCATGCTGCCCTACCTGGAGGCCTCCCTGCCGGGCCTGCCGCCCAACCGGGAACTTATCCTGCTCAATGCGGCCCTGGCCGAAGAGGCCGGCCGGCGGGGCCTGGTCTTCATCGACCTCTTCCGCGACCTGGCCGACGAGGATAACCAGTTGCGCCTGGACTGTACCAGCGACGGGCTCCACCTGACCCCCCTGGCTTACAAGATATGGGCCGATAAGTTGAAGGATATTATGGGAGGCCCGTCTTGACCGCCGCCTTCCTGGTCGAGGGCCGCCGGGTGCTGGGCCTGGAATCCGAAGCCCTGGCCGCCCTGGCCCTGGCCCTGGATGAAAATTTCGGCCGGGCCGCCGGGCTTATCCTGGAGCTTTCCGGGCGGGTGGCCGTCACGGGCATGGGCAAGAGCGGCCACGTGGCCCGCAAGGTGGCCGCCACCCTGGCCTCCACCGGCACCCCGGCCTATTTCGTCCACCCGGCCGAGGCCAACCACGGCGACTTGGGCATGATCTCGGCCCAGGATGCCGTCCTGGCCTTTTCCAACTCCGGGGAGACCGAGGAACTCCACGGCGTCCTGGCTTTCTGCGCCCGCCACCTGGTCCCGGTGATCGGCGTAAGTTCCCGGCCCGAGAGCTTTCTGGCCTCGCGGTCCCAGGTTTTTCTGCGCCTGCCGGACCTGCCGGAGGCCTGCCCCAACGGCTGCGCCCCCACCACTTCCACCACCATGATGATGGCCCTGGGCGACGCCCTGGCCCTGGCTTTACTCACGGCCCGGGGCTTCACCCCGGAAAATTTTCAGCAATACCACCCCGGCGGGGCCCTGGGCCGCCGGCTGCTCCGGGCCGCGGACATCATGCACCAGGGCCCGGCCCTGCCCCTGGTGGGCCTTTCCGCCCCGGCCCCCGAGGTTCTCCTGACCATCACCGGCAAGGCCTTCGGCTGCACGGCCGTGGTCGAGGCGGAAGGACGCCTGGCCGGCATCATCACCGACGGCGACCTTAGGCGTCACCTGGGCCCGGACTTCCTGGGTCTGACCGCGGCCGAGCTCATGACCCCCGGCCCGGTGACCGTGGACGCCGGCATCCCGGCGGCCGAGGTGCTGGGCCTGATGCAGCGCCGCTCCATCACCTGCGTCTTCGTTCTGGACCCCGCCACCGGCCGCCCGGCCGGCATCATCCACATCCACGACTGCCTGCGGGCCGGCCTCCAATAGACTGGGGCCATATCAAAACCCGGCTTCACGAAACAGCCCTTAAACCAGTTTTTTATTGATTTTTTCTCCGCCTCATGATTAAATCCAAAGTAAGGTTCTAGCAAAACCTACCTGCGGTCGCACGCCCGACAGCCGTGCTTCTTTAGTTTTTTAGAAACTGGCACGGCCGGGTGTGGGCCGAATAAAAGACCGCAAGGGAATAGGTCCGCAACTCAGGTAGTTGTTGCTAGCACCCGGCCTCTTTTTATTAAGAGGCCATCCAGCGAAAACTGGACGGTGCTCATGCCGGCCTTGTTCTATAAACCTCTAGCCGATAAATTCCCCTTCCCCATCACAATCAAGCCAATCAAGCGCCTTTTAGCCAGGCGTTTTTTTGCTATTTCCTATTTCGGAGGCGCGCCATGAAAAAAGTGTCTATTCTGGCTTTTATAGCCGGAACCCTGCTCATTACGTCCTGCGGTAGCAGCGGATCAGAATTCGTCGGCTACTGGGTAAATGCTAACGCGGAAACTAGTTTTGAGATCACCCATAACTACGACAAACAGTATTACTTTTCAACCATCGATGGAAGAAAAGAAATCGCCATTTATAAAGATGGAATGCTGGAATTGGACGGGACGAAGATCGCTCTTGATAAAAAAACCGGCAATATAAACTTTAGAGGTTTGGAGTTTACCAAACTTTCACCTAAAGAAATTGCCGCTTTCGAGGAGAAACGCAATCGCAACTCGGCCGTCCAGCCTATGCTACAGCAGCTTGCCTTGGCCCAGGTAGCCCTGGATACCGCCCCGGACGACCGCAGCTACGTATCCACTGATGGCAGCACTGGCCAACCCGCGGCGACCGAACTTTTTGATCTGGGTATGTTCGGCTTCCGGCCCGACCCGGAGGTGGCCTTCGCCATCACTGTGGCCCCAGACGGCAAAGGCTTCATTGCTATCGCCGGTCATACCGCCAAAGGCTCCCGCGTATATGTCTATGACAAAAATATCGAGAGTCCCTTCGGGTTTGTCTATGATGTAAATTACCGCCCGCCGGCTAATGTAAAACTGCCCGCCACGCTCCACACCTATACTTTTGACAGCGCCACCGGCAAATTCACCCAAGGCCCGGCCAGAACTTACACTCGCCCCACCGGCGTGAGCCCTGACGGCGCGGCCAAAATGGAATAACCAGGATTGGGCCGGCCTAGGCCAGCCGCCAACAAGGCCCCCGCAGGGTTGCGTCCTGTGGGGGCCAAAGCCTTCTACTTAGCCAGGTGTTTTATTGCTATTTCCTATTTCGGAGGTGCGCCATGAAAAAAGTTTCTATTCTGGCTTTTATAGTCTGTACCTTGCTCATAACGGCTTGTGGTAGCAACGGATCAGAATTCGTCGGTTATTGGGTCGGTTATTGGAGAAATTCTCAAGAAGAAAGGATTTTTTTTGAAATTACCCATTACAAAGATAACCAGTATTTCGTTGAACCATTGTCAAAATCAGTACGCGGTTTAAAACTAACCGCCATTTATAAAGATGGAATGCTGGAAATGGAGGGGGAAATGGAGGGGGAAAAGCTTGTCCTTGACAAAAAAACCGGTACGATAAACGACATTTATGGGAAGGGTGGGTTTACCAAAAGTTCACCCAAAGAATTTGCCGCTTTTAGGCGCATCGTTGACGTCCATTTTTTCATAAACGGTATCATGTTTGCCCAGTGGCGCCAGAATGGCACTGCGGGAGTTTCACGCCGCTATGCGTCCACAGATGGTAGCACCGGCAGACCCGCGGCGGCAGAAATTTTGGAGATTGCTCGGTCCGGCTTCCGGCCCGACCCGAACGTGGCCTTCGCCATCACTGTGGCCCCGGACGGCGAAACCTACATTGTCATTGCCGGTCATACCGACAAAGGCTCCCCCGTCTATGTCGGTGGCACGCTGGAGGGCATCCTGAATGGGGTTCCTTACGATGCAAATTTCCGCCCACCGGCTAATATAAAACTGCCCGCCACGCTCCACACTTATACTTGTAGTGACGACCACTGCTCCAAAGTCACCCAAGGCCCGGCCAGAACTTACACTGGCCCCACCGGCGTGGGCCATGACGGCGCGGCCAAAATGAAATAACCAGGATTGGGCCTGCTGCTAGGTAGTCATTCCGGGCGGTAGCGGGGATGTTATAATTGCCGCATTCAGCCGAACAAAGAGGATATCTCATGAAAAAACAGTTTCTCGTTGCTATGGCCTTGCTAATAGGGCTTTCCCTTGTCGTTTATTCCGGGGTGCGGCCATCCACGGCCGCCTCATCGGGGGCGAAGCCATCCGCGACCGACTCGCCGGAGAGGTGGGAATATAATCTCATCTCTCTTTCTCAAACAGACGGAGCGCGCGAAGAATTTAATCGTCTAGGTAGTGAAGGATGGGAGCTTGCCGGAACTATGCTTGGTAGTTCAAGCGGCATTTTTATATTTAAGCGCAAGTGGCGGTAATGGTTTTGACGCTTCGCAGGCGGCGGCCTCGCCCGGCCCAAGGCGCGGGCTAGAGCGGTTTACAAATTATTTATCGCATAACCACAGGACTGGTACCATCCTTGGGCATCGTTTTTTGTAACCGAATCTAAAGCCTGACCAATGGCCGGGATTAGAAAATCGTAGGTTCTGGCCCCAAGGGCACGTAATTTTTCTTTAACTTTACTCCACATCTTTT
>Ga0082212_10012541_pt1 | contig 10672 bp, 10 predicted proteins | sample TergutNt197P3_FD_71548 | JGI IMG/M metagenome (GOLD analysis project Ga0082212, IMG submission 71548) | Neocapritermes taracua P3 segment gut microbial communities from Petit-Saut dam, French Guiana - Nt197 P3 | ecosystem: Host-associated > Arthropoda: Insects > Digestive system > Gut ...
TCTGTACAAGAAGGCCGCCGGTATAGCCCTTGACCCTCTCCCTCATTTCGTCCAGCGTCCCGCAGGCGGGCGGGCAAGCCCATGATTTGTCATATCTGTTGCACTGTTTAGCGTTGCACATGTCGCGGACGTCCTGTAGAAATTCAAGCGTCGAGACGTCAAGCGGGGCGTAATGCGTAAATCCGCAAGCCCCGGCCATCTCGGTAAGTTTGTCATAATCCGGCATAAAGCTGCCCTCCTGTTCATAGTGTAAAACTATGTATGTATTCTAACAAAGATTCAGTTGCGTTGCAAGATAAAAGGCGCTATTGTCTAATAATGTGTAGAAAAACATAGATTAATAACCTCGAATTTGTTATAATTAGAATATTAATCCCAAATACATGTCAAGCGGAGGATCATTATGTCAAAAGTAATATGCGTCGACGTCGCGAAATGCAACGGGTGCTACAACTGCCAACTTGCCTGCAAAGATGAGCACGCCGGCAATGACTGGGCTCCATACGCAAGGCCACAGCCGGATATCGGCCAGTTCTGGGTAAAACTGCAAGAGAACGTAGGCGGGACGATACCAAAAGTAAAAATCCACTACATACCGCATCTGTGCAACCATTGCGAAAAAGCCGTATGTATGGACGTGTGCAAACGGAACGCATTTTACCGCCGCGACGACGGATTTATCATTATAGACCCGGAGAAATGCGACGGATGCGGCGATTGCATGGAGGCGTGCCCTTACGACGCTATCTTCAAAAACGACGAGTTGAAGATTTGCCAGAAATGCACGGGCTGCGCGCATCTGCTTGACAACGGATACAAACTGCCGCGCTGCGTCGAGGCTTGCCCGACCGACGCGATGATGTTCGGAGAGGAATCGGATATGCAGGACTTCGTCGTCGGGGCTACAGTACGCAAACCTGAGACAGGTTTACGGCCGAAAGTGTTCTACAGGAACATCCCCGGCAAGTTCATAGCGGGCACTGTCTATGACCCGGTGGAGAAAGAGGTGGTGATAGGAGCGCGCTGCCGTGCTACGAATGGCGGCAAGACCGTCGAGGTGCTTTCCGACGATTATGGCGATTTTTGGTTCAAAGACTTGGCGATGGGTAAATATGACATAGTTATCGAAGCCAAGGGGTACGACTACAAGACTTTCGACGCCGTAGACGCCACCATCGACGTCAACCTGGGCGATATCGCGCTGGATAGGAAGTGATAAACCAAACGGCGTGCCGTAAAGGCGGAAAATCCGCAGATTTTATTCAAACGACGTGCCGCACTCGGCGCAGAATTTGCCGCCGCTCGTCGTAGCGCCGCAGTTTGTGCAGAATTTGCCCGCCGGGGCGGCGGGGACGGGGGCTGCCGCGCCGCAGTTGGCACAGAATTTGCCGGAGACCGGCTGGCCGCATGACGGGCAAGGAAGTCCGCCAGCCGTGGGCGCTGCCGATGGGGCGGGCTGCATGGGCGCCGGTTGTTGCATCGGCGCTTGCTGCTGCATGGGCATTCCGGGTTGCTGGTACCCCTGCTGAGGGTACGGTTGCTGTGGGTACGGCTGCCCGGGCGGGTACCCTTGCTGCATGGGCATACCGGGCTGCATCATCATACCGGGCTGCTGGTACCCCTGTTGAGGGTATCCCTGCTGCATAGGCATACCGGGCGGCGGGTAGCCTTGCTGCGGCGTCTGTATCATTCCCGCTGCCGCCGCGCCGCCCATCGCCTGGTTCATCATGCCAAGGCCGAGGAAACCCACTCCAAGCCCTGCCGGGTTGCTGCCTACGGTTTTCTGGACGTCGGCCATCCTCTCCTGCTGCCTGTCGAGGTTCGATATGCTGCTTGCCATTTTCTCATAAGCCCTGATTTCCGCCTTGCTCTCGTCGTCGAGATCGGCGCTTTCAATGACGAGGGCTTTTATCGCTATGCCGCGCTCTTCTATATTCAGGTCGAACTTATTTTCAGCCATCAATTTCTTGATGACGTCCGTTTTTGACATGATATCCAGCGGCGAGACCCTGCACCCCTCGTCGCCGCTCATGAGTTTGTTCAGCATCTGCTGGAATTTCTCGACGACCTCAGTGCGCATCTGGTCGGTCAGCTCGTCTTTAAAGTACATGTTTGCCGTGCCGCCTACCCTGCGTAGGAACAGGTCCGGCCTTGTTATCATAAAAGTGTAGTTGCCAGAGGCCTTTATCCTGACCATCATGGGCAGTTCCTCGCCCGTGAACGCATTGGGCCTCCTGTGCGTCCATGACGCGCATGTGACGGGCGGGTAAGTCCCGAAGCCGTTGTCTGTGATTTCTTTCGCGTTTATATAATAGATGGCCTGATCCTGATAGGTCGCCCCGCCGAATGCGAAGCGTTTCCACATTTCCCTGAACATACCGCCGAAATCGCCGGAGAAAAATCCGGGAGAGGCGTCGGACTGCCACTCGTAAGCCCCCTCTTCCGCAGCGGCGTCTACGACTTTACCGTTGTCTATGAGTACGGCCATCTGCCCGGGGTTGACTATGATGATGCTCCCGTTGCGGATGATGCCGTTTTCTTTTGTCTTTTTGACGAGCAGCAGCTCATTGCCCATATCCTCGCAGTTGATCGCGGTCTGGTATTGGTCTTTGAGCGTTCCCTTGATGCTTTCTATCGCGTTTTTTATAAGTCCCACAGCCGACCCCTCCTTTAATCAATATCAGAATTTTACGTCAAACACGACGGGCACGCCCGGTATGGGCTTATCCCTAGTGAAACCGGCTACCGCAAGGTTCCAATCCGCTGGTAATATGCCGTCCCGTTTCGCTGCGTTGATCGCGTCGTCCAAGGCGTTGAAGTTTTTGGGGAACCCCTTTGTATTGGCAATGACATAGGAGCGCGGATGCGCCGGATTGTAGCGCGTGCCGTATGGGTTGCGCGGATCCATATCACTGATGCTCGGATTGTAGTCGTTTGTTAATCCTTTTTTGAGGAACATCAACCCGGGCGCCAGCCTTTCCAATATTTCAACAAACCGTTTTTGAGCTTTATTGTTGAATTCGGCTTCTATTACATCGCCGTAGTATAAGTATATATCGTTTTCGTTGTCTCCTATCATGCTCTCTGTCACTACGGAATGTATGTCCCTTATCGGGAAGTTGCACAAGATGCTATTTTGGTCAAGGGCTCTGATGCTCCGGCGGTCCCACGGCAGCTCTTCGTCGTCATCAGATTCGAATTCGTAGAAAAACATGGATTTTTCGGTTATTATCCAATAGCCGTATGCGAATGTATCGGGTAAGACTATCGTTTTGCTCTGCTCTATTCCCAGCCGGCCGCGTAGCACGTCGATCACGGCGGCGTTGGCGTCCAAAGCGGGCGGCGCCGGTTGGCGCATCGGCGGCGGCTCGGGCTGGCGCATCGGCGGCGGCTCGGGCTGGCGCATCGGCGGCGGCTCGGGCTGGCGCATCGGCGGCGGCTCGGGCTGGCGCATTGCCGGTGGCTCGGGCTGGCGCATTGCCGGCGGTTCTGGCTGGCGCATTGCCGGGGCTTGCGGCGGCGGGGGCCCGGGTTGACGGAATTGCGGCGGCTGCGGCGGGGCTTGTTGTGGCGGTGGCGGTGGTGGGGGTTGGTACGCAGCCTGCGGCATTGGCGGTTGTTGCATTGGTGGAGGCTGCGTAGGCAACGGCGGTGGCGGCGGCGTCTGCGGCATTTGCTGCTGCATAGGCGGCGGGCTCACGGCGGCTACCGGGGCGGCAACGCCCTGCGTCGGCAGCGGCGACCCGCACCTTGAGCAAAACCGGGATGTCTCGGAGGATGCCGCCTGGCCGCAATTATTACAAAACATATGGTTACCTCCTTATGGCGCACCGGGTACGTCTCCCGGCGCCCTTATATAAACATTGAATTGTCGACCCGCCCAATAATCCAGTCAGTTTGCGAAAGATCGTACTCCGCGCCGCAGTATTTGCACCTGCCGTCTGCCGTGAGATTTATCGACCTGCCGCAGCCGGGGCATTGCAGGACTTCGGAGGCTGGTTTGAGCGTAGTCATGGCGCCCTCCGCGCGGAACATCTGGAAAGTCATCTTTTTCTTTACCTTTTGTACTCTGCGGGAACTGTCGAGCACTGTCAGAACAAAGTCCGCAGTCGTTGAGAAGTAGATTCTTCCCCCTTGCCTGACTACCGGGTGAGCCTTCCCCATTCCGGTAACATCGGTCTTCAGGACTAAGCTGCCTGTTGGGCGGTAGTTCTGTCTAATTTCAGCGTATACATACGGATCGATGAATGGCTTGAGGCCGGCTACGTTGTAATTCATCGCGCTGAAAAAAACCGCTAGCAGGTATTGCATCCTGCTCCCACACTTATTCATGGAGAACAGAGGGTCGATGCGTTTCATATCGTTGAGCCCTTTGAAAGTGGTAGGCACCATCCACAGCCCGTAATACAGGACGACGCCGGCCATCAGGATGTCTCCGATAATGACGACCATTTTTAGAAATTCCACCTTTCCCGATATGAAGCCGAGAATCGGCAGCAAGACCATTAAAATCATAACGCCATACGTACCGTACCTTAGCATCGGCGACGTGTTCTTCATATCGAGCAAGTGATACCCGCTGATGCTCCAGTCATAACTGTCGGATGTGTATGTCGCGCCGCAATGCTGGCAGATAAACAGCTCGCCACCCGTGTTTACGGGCTGGCCGCAGCCGGTGCAGGATATTATTTCGCCGGGGTCGCGCATGCCGCTGCGGGTGATGTGCATGATTATATCTGCTTTTTCATGATGCTCTGTGTGTAACACCTGGCCTGTCTGGTTATCTATGAGCCGCTCTGTGTACTTGCACGGGAACTGTACTGAGGACCAAGATACTTTGCCATCTGACATGAGAGGGGCGGGCTCGATAAACCCTGCAGGCGTGTATTCGATTTCGCGCCTGACGCCAAACCTGGCAAGGCCTAATGCGTCCGACTCGGTTATATGATACATAGAATCGGTCATCATGCTGTGAAGCCTACGAATATTTCCGGTCTTTACCGCGCTGATATAGATATCCAGCTTCTGCAGGAAAAAGGCGATGTCGATTTTATCGGGGGTCTGCACCTGGGTCAAGTCTTGTTTCAGGTCGACGTCGCCTGCTATAGTCTTGGTCGACCGCCAAAAGAACCACCCGCAAAAAACGGATACGAGGATAGAAATAACGCCAAGCATAATAACCCTTCTTTCTTCGTCTTAACCCAGCCGTTTGCTTTTTCCCGCGAGCGAAAAATAGAATACAGCGCCCACTACCCATAGCACCGCCGCGGCTACGGCGGCAATAATCGCCACTTGCGTTGCGTTGTTATATGGCGGCTGTATAATGGCGCCTATAGAGTCCGTTATTTTCGCGATCAATGTATAGCAAAGCCAGTTGCCTATAGCGCACAGGCACAGGTTCACGATAAGGAGCACGCGCGCCGCGCTCATGTTGTTCCGCAGGGCGGTCATCAGGAAAAGCAGCGGGATAATTACGATAAGGGTAAGCAGCATGCCCAGCACGAATTGAAACACTCCGCTCTCTGCGGCGCTGAATATTTCCTTTGCCATATCCCACAGCGAAGACGCGTCGGAAAAGATGTCCGCGCTCAACTCGAAAGACTCCATGAAACTCCCGGTAATATCGGCTATAGCACCGTCCACAAGCTCCGGGACGATCAGCAACAGCCCCCTCGCCGTTCTTGACAGGGCGAACAACGGCCCAAGTAAAGCCACCAGCCATGCCACGACAGCTAGTAGGCCCACAAAACCAGTGCCGCGCACCTCGGGGCGCATCCTCGGTGTGTTGAGCGGCTGTGGCGTAAACGGTTTGGCCCCGTGAGGGATTGGTTGCGGCGGGGCTTGCCACATCGGGGAAGCCGCCACCGGCGGCGGTTGGTAGTACTGCTGCGGTTGGGGCTGCTGCTGGTAATACTGCTGTTCTTGCTGCGGGAGCGGCGCTACCTGCGGCTGCTGGTAACTCTGCTCCGCCGGCTGTGGCTGCTGTTGGTAGATTTGCTCTGCTTGTGGCTGCTGGTAGCTTTGCTCTGCTTGCTGTGGCGGTTGCGGTGGAATATTAGCATCCGTTACCACTTGACCGCAATTGACGCAGACGGCCGTCCATTCCGGGATTTGTTTGTTACAATTAGGGCAAGTCATTTTAATATCCATTCCTTTCAGTCAGGGTAAAACTGTTGCCGGTAGTCCCCCGACTCGGGGTAGAACCACGTAGTCCACCGGCCGGGCGCGCCTGTCGCGGGGTCGGCGCCCGGCGTCACCATGTAATACAAACCGCTGTTAGGGTCAAGCGTGAAGCCCGCCGGACCGCCGCTTTGCCCGATTTCATTATTGATTCTCGCAAGCAGATCGGCGGCTCCCTGCTCTCCCTGCGCGAGCGCCCGTTCGCACCAGCTTTTCGCGGCGGCTAGGTTTTTTTCGACGCCATAGCCCTCGAAGTACAGTCCTGCCAAATCAAGCTGCGCGCCGGGGGCGCCGTCTTCCGCGGCGCTGTGGTACAGCGATACGCCTCTGCTTATGTCCGCCGGGACGCCTTTGCCCAGCAAATGCATGTTCGCGAGTACCGTCATCATTCCCAAATCTCCGGCAAGGGCGCCTTTTTTCGCCCAATACGCGGCTTGTTCCTCGTCCTTTTCCCTGCCGTTTACCCCATAACTGTACTCGTAGAGAAGCGTGGCGGGATCGCCGTAGTACCCCTCGTTGTGGCATGTCGCAAGAAGCGCCACGAACTTTTCGCGCCGTTCTTCATCAGGATCGTACTTGGATAATATAGTCAGCCAATATGCCGCTTTTTCAAAATCGCACATCGGTCCTTCGAAATCGCCGTATAACTCCGCAAGATCAAATGCCGCGTCCGGGTCGTCGTCATCGGCGGCGATTTCAAGTATGGTCACCGCATTATCGTAATCCGGTTCGCCAATATCTCCCGAGAGCATGATCTCGGCGGCTATCGTCCCGGCGTGCGAATGTCCTTGCCCCCCCGCCTCGGCGAGCCAGTCCATCGCCTTTCCGTAGTCCTGCTCTACGCCGCTGCCGTCTCTATAGCATATCGCCAGAGAGAACTGTGAATCGGGATGCCCCATCTCTGCGGCTTGCATAAAGCATTCGACCGCTTTTACGGCGTCCTCGGCCATGCCGTTTTCACCGGTTATATAGTCCATACCCATATCGTAAAGCCGTAACGCTTGTTCCTCGTCCATTTTTATGACCATTCCTTTCGCTTCGTTTAGAACGACAAAACAGGAGTAAATCCAAGTTTGCTTAGCTAATTCTCAAGCGGTTTTATAAAAGGTATCGCGCCTAAGATGAGCGCCATCAGTATTACCATGTATAATCCGAATCCGACATGACCGTATTGCATCATATAACCGGACTCTTCACCTTTAAACTGGACAAACTGAGATATGCCGATAATGAGGTTTAATGCCCCTATACCGGTCAAAGCGAATTTGTGTTTGCCCAACGGGCTTCCCCTGTCCCCTACGAAACAGAGCCCAAGCGCTGCGGCGAACAAGATAAAAGCGATTATGCCGATCGTATTTGATTCGGTCTGCCCCATTCCGCTCATCCTGAAAGCGTTGACTGTGATTTTGAACCCCATTATGTTGGCGCTGTACCAAGGGCACAACCCTAAAAGCAAGCCAAGGATGGACGCCGCCATCGCCGCCAGCCTTTGTATGTGGAAAGGCAGCCCGCTGAGGGCTCCTTTGACGCCGTCGAGCGACGCCATGTTCATTCCGGAAGGTAGGCTGAAGCCCGCCCCCGGCGCCGGTTTGCCGCAGACTTGGCAGAATTTCAACCCGTCAGCGATTTCCGCGCCGCAGCCCTGGCAAAAGCGCTTTGGTTTGGGAGGCGGGGCCGTGCCGGCCTGTTTGCCGCATTTGCCGCAATACATAATGCCTGGGGGTATTTGGGTTCCGCAATGGAGGCATGTGCCCGTGAATTGCGGTGGTGGGGGCGCTGCTTGTTGAGGCGCGTACGGTGGTGGCATACCCGCCCCGCCTTGCATCGGCGGCGGTGGCGGCGGCATACCCGGTCCGCCCTGCATCGGTGGCGGCGGTGGCGGCATACCCGCCCCGCCTTGCATCGGTGGCGGTGGTGGTGGCATACCCGCTCCGCCCTGCATCGGCGGTGGCGGCGGCATACCCGCTCCGCCCTGCATCGGCGGCGGCGGTGGCGGCATACCCGGTCCGCCCTGCATCGGCGGCGGCGGTGGTTGAGAAGCTTGCATCCTTGCGCCGCAGTTGTCGCAGAAAAGAGCGTTATCCGCGAGGGTTTTTCCGCATGATGGACATAACATGATTAGTACCTCCAATTTAATATTCAGGCTGAAAATAGGACGCGCGGGCTGACCGGGCCCATCCCGGGGAACCTAATATCTCCGGGTACGGTGTGATTGATTTCTTCACTGAGCGTTTTCTTGTATAGAAAGTGGCCGGGAGCGTCGCGATCGTCCTCTTTCTGAATATATAATAAAGCTGCACAAAAGTATTGTACAGCCTTTTTTCCGGTTTGAATATCTAATATCTTCGGCAAAATATATAAAATCTTAAATTTTTTGCGTTTTTTTGCCAATCTCACGCCCGCGTGGTTTCATAGGAAATTTTTGAGCTTTTCATAGACGCCTGAAACATACAAGCGCCAGACGTTAGTTATAAGCCGTCCTCCGTCTTAAGAAACTAATGCAAAATTCGGTTCACGTGATACTCCGTGTTGTTTTATGACTGTGCCGCAGCCACGGCAGCGTATCTCAACACTTTTTGTTTCCGGGAAGTATGATAGCTTTAATACGCCACCACATTCAGGGCATTTAAGATTGCGTATTTCTTCCGCCGTTCCGGCAAAAATGATATCGTCAACATCTTCCCAACTCATGGTTTGCTCTCCAATCCTTTAAAATACTTGTCTATTTGCTCATATATCCATTCATGCTGAACTCTACTGCTCGATTTGCTCAATTTCTTGAAAAAATCATCAGAAAACTGATTCATCATTATCTGCGCTTCGTAGTACTCATGCAATAGCGTGTCAATAAGGAATTCTTTCTTCTGGCTATCTTGCTTACCTATCTGTATCGATAGTGTTTTTTCATTTAGTTGACCCCATGCGTATCGTACTTTGAGAAGGTCCAGCACCCTTGGTGTATCGCAGACACACGCCCATTGCGGTCTACGGGATTTTTATGTTGTCGAGGATTTTCTTCGGCCCATCCCCATCGTAAAGCACCCATAAGCTCCCATCCTGCCGCACGAATCCGAAAGTAGCGCCGCGACTGCCTTGGAGCCACACCGCGTTTGTCCAGTCCCCGCCCGGCGCGACAAAATGACGTAAATATCCGAAATAAACATCCGTATATCTGCCCTCGATCTCATCCCCCGTCAAATACCCCAGCAAAGCGCCGTAGCGATTGTACCCCCCCGCGTGGATGCTGCCGTCCGAACACAGCACATAAACCTGAATGTTGGTTCTTCTGGTAACATCTAGCACGCCGCTCATTATAAACGTGGGGTCGGATTTGTACTCATCAAAAATCGGAAATTTCCCCGAAGCGTACAGGTCGCCGTTCATCGCGATAAAGCAAACGCCTTCTGGCCCATTACCGCCTTTTATGCAGCGTTGTATGCCCTCCATGATGCGGACAGGCTCCGTTACGGTAGTGAAACTATTGAATTCCCAAAGCGAACCGTCTTTCTTATTAAAATAGAAAGCGTCTTTTTGCCCAAATATTGTATCGCCGTTCTGGTACGCAGTGGAAACGACGTCGTCCGCTATATGATGGAAACCCGGATACCTTTCTCTCGACGAGTCGCGTGTGAACCATATCACGAGCGAATCGTCCGCTAGGATAGCATATTTGAACCATTCACTGGAGGACCAGACGGCGCCGGCGTCCTTAACATAATTAAGCCCCTCGATCTTCTCGGCGTCAACCCTGAACGCAACTGCGGCGGAGTTGATGAGCTGGTACAGCGAACCGTCGCCCGTGGAAACGAACGTAACGAAAGTTTCGTTATAAACCGCCATCACATCCTCGAGTACCATATGCGGACTGGGGTTGCCACCCGTTACGGCGCTAGGAAACGCCCATAACTCGCGGTTGTTCTTCAGCGCGAGTGAAGCTCTCGCAGTAATCCAAACGGCATGTACGTCCTCCATCATCTTTACCGCGGTGTCGGTGAAACTCGTGCTTATGCCCATATTCCCGTTATTCGTACCCCACGCCCAAAGCGTGTCGTCGTCTGTTATGGCAAGCACATAACCGTTGGCGCCGACCGCAACCGTATTCATCCTGCCAAGCGAAGCTGTACTGCCGCTCCTGTCCACCTCGTCGGCGTCGAACACTACCATCATGTCTATCAGGTATTCCAGCTCGTTGGGCACGCAGCCCAGATTGTCGAAATGGCGCATGACGATGCTGTATTCCAGGTCATTGTTGTTTATCTCAGCAAAGCCGTTGCGCTCAGCGTCGCTGAATATCGCCTTAGCTTTCCCCAGCAGGAACGAATCCTGCTCCGCCCTGCTGAGCTTGCTGAACGCGTTGCGCCCGCCTGCGTAGCCGGCTATCTCCCTGTTCATCAGCTCGAGGTACCTCTCGGACGTCACGTTTATGCGCTGCGTGACGAGTATCTCAATGTTGCCGCCCATGTCGCCCGGGCCGCCATTATGTCTTACATAT
>Ga0082212_10012543_pt1 | contig 10671 bp, 9 predicted proteins | sample TergutNt197P3_FD_71548 | JGI IMG/M metagenome (GOLD analysis project Ga0082212, IMG submission 71548) | Neocapritermes taracua P3 segment gut microbial communities from Petit-Saut dam, French Guiana - Nt197 P3 | ecosystem: Host-associated > Arthropoda: Insects > Digestive system > Gut ...
AAATCCCCCGCCTACAATAATCAGATCGGGCCAAAACATATCCTCCAAATAGTTAATGAATTTTTTTAATCGCTGCATCCACTCATCCCAGGGAAGATCGAATTTTTTGCGTGCTGCGTCAGAAGTCCATTGTTCTGCATCGTCGATACCACCGGGTAGACAGAAGTGTCCCCATTCGCAGTTAGGCGCTAACTTTCCCTGTGTGAAAAGTGCGCAACCGATGCCTGTACCTACGGTCATCATAATCACCACGCCTTTATTTTTCTGTCCGGCGCCGTATCTCATCTCTGCCATGCCGGCTGCATCAGCATCGTTGAGGACTACATTCTTACTTCCTGTCGTTTTTTCCAAGAGTTTCACCAAATCAACATTCAGCCATCCCTCATCAACATTTGCCGCGGTTTTCACCACTCCATGCTGTATCACGCCCGGAAATCCAATCCCAATAGGCCCTTTCCATTTGAAGTGTTTGGCAATTTGTTTGATGGTCTCTGCCACAGCTTTAGGCGTCGACGGTTCGGGGGTAGGTATCCGATGCCGGTCAGTGGTCATTTCACCTGTTTTTACATTCACAATAGCGCCCTTGATACCGGAACCCCCAATATCAATGCCCAATACAAAATTTGATTTCATCAATTTATCCATTTCGTTTTACAGCTTAATACATTTTTTAAACCAACAAACCTACATGTTTTTTTTTGAAAAAAAAAATCCATGAAAAAAAAATCTACGATGGACTACATGTGCATGAAACGCTGATAAGCTTTAGTAGAATTAAATTTGTTGGACATATTCGTCATATTGGACATATCCCACAAGGTCAGCCATTGTTTTAAATCATTGCGGTACGCAGGGTCTGTGCCAAGCCTTTCTTTCAGTTTTTTCATTTCATCAGGCAATTCTTTTCGCGACACGAAACGAAGGATATGGTCATCAATATAATTCATGGTAATTTTTCTGTTCGACACGATGATATACTACTATTAATACAAAAAAAACCTGAAACAGGGTAGGTGTGTGTCAAACTTATTTTTCAACAATTTCTATCTTCATTATTTTATGCTGACATTTAAAAAATGACCGGTTTCAAGCACATCGGCCTCGTGCGAGCAGATGAACAGACCAACATAGCATTTTTGTGGAAAGTCAAGCTCCAGAGTAGCGTCGGTATGCTCCGAATATCTGCCTGTTCCGGTCTTCATACTGATTTTGTTTCCTTTACGTTCCAGGATAATGTGATCAGGCATCGTGTTTGCCGATATGAATTCCTCGGTGGTACCGCTTTTTTCGCGGCGATACTGCAATGAGGTCAATCCATCGCCATGAACAGCTACATCGGCATATTTGGCGTCGGGTTGCAACGATTCGCGAATTATCAAACCCATTTTCCGATGCGCATTGACGCCTTCGCCCTCAAAAGCAATTTGGGCAGAAAGAGTAAAATCACCCGATACTTCTTTCCATACCATAAAAAATTCATCAGTTTGCGCCCACATATTGTTGCCAGCGCCGGTGAGTGTGTACATATCCTTACGCTCATCGTAAACAAAACTTCCCTTCAATTTACAGTTGCCTACATCGTCAGCATTTTTAAATATTTGTGTTTCAGAACATGAAACCAACAAGAATAACACGAATAATGAGAAAAATTTTTTCATTTGTATCAGTTTTATTTAATTTCGATCATTTCACCGTTATGGAGCAAATCATCCACACAACGAATTTGCGATTGTGCTTTTTGTGTGTCTATCTGTTCTTCCACCAAACGGTCGAATGATACCGACCTGGCAGAACGTATCACCCCAACAGCCATTGGAAAATCAGGCGGCGACATTTTGGCAAGCAACAACTGCAGGGTTGGTTCCTGATGGTAGCGGTCATGCACGATAATGTCGTCAACAGTTACTCCATCCTTACCCAGCTCTACCACCTCCAAACTACAACGGTTTAAGCGGATGCCCTTCGTTTTGTCCTTTCCGAAAAGGACAGGTTCGCCATGTTTCAGAAACACTTGATTTTCGTCGCGAAACTCTTTGCCGGTAATCATTCCATGCGTCTTGTCGGCATAGATGATACAGTTTTGAAGTATTTCCATCACTGCTGTTCCCTGATGCAGGGCTGCTTCTTCCAGCACTTCTGTCATCATTTTTATGTTTGTATCGGCCACTCGCGCAAAAAAAGTGCCTTGAGCGCCTACTACTAATTCAGCCGGTTTGAAAGGCGCTTCAAGGGTTCCGTAAGGAGATGTTTTGGTGACTGAACCTATAGGCGAAGTGGGTGAAAACTGCCCTTTCGTCAAACCGTAAATCTGGTTATTGAACAACATGATGACCATATCTACATTACGACGAATGGTATGAATGAAATGGTTTCCGCCAATGGCCATCGAATCTCCGTCGCCGGTAGCAACCCACACACTGAGTGCAGGATTCGCTATTTTCATACCGCTTGCAATGGCTGCAGCACGGCCATGAATCCCGTGAAACCCGTATGTATCCACATAATATGGAAATCGCGATGAGCAACCGATGCCCGATGCGACAACAAAGTCTTCCTTACGGAAACCTAACTTGGGGAAAACTTGCGTTACTGCGTTCAATATGGCATGGTTGCCGCAACCCGGACACCATCTTACCATCTGATCGCTCACAAAATCATTTCTGGTTAATTCTGCTTCAGTCATTTTGTTTTTTTGATTTTTCAAAGTTCTTTGTCAATAAATCTGTTCATTATGGGTTGGTAGGTATCTATACGGCGATCGCGCAGGAAAGGCCATGTTTCACGATATTTTCCGTTAAGGCTGAGATCGATCTCAACAACCTGTGTTTCTGGCGCATCGTGCGATGCCTGATAAAGTACTGTTCCAAAAGGGTTGGCAACAAACGAACCGCCCCAAAAGCGTGTTCCTGCCTCTGTTCCTGTTCTGTTCACGGCTACTGCATATACTCCATTGGCAATGGCATGGCTTCGCTGAATGGTTTGCCATGCTTCGTACTGTTCTTGATTCACCTCACGGGAAGTTTCGGAAATATCCCACCCGATTGCTGTCGGGTAGAACAAGATCTCGGCGCCCTTCAGTGCAGTAATACGTGCCGCTTCAGGAAACCATTGATCCCAGCAAATTAACACCCCGATACAGGCAAATCGGGTTTTGAACACACGATAGCCGGTATCGCCGGGGGCAAAGTAAAACTTTTCGTAAAAACCCGGATCATCGGGGATGTGTGTTTTGCGGTATTTTCCAAGATATGTTCCGTCGGCGTCGATCACTGCCACGGTATTGTGATAAAGCCCCGGCGCGCGCTCCTCAAACAGTGAGGCAATAATCACCACGTCTAATGCTTCGGCCAGCGTTTGCAAACGAGCGGTGGTTGGTCCGGGCACAGGTTCGGCTAACCGGAAATGAAGATGATCTTCAGTGTCGCAGAAATATCGGGTACCGAACAATTCCTGCAAACAAACTATTTGAGCGCCCTGTTGCGCAAGATAACGTATCTGCACTTCAGCGAGTGAAATATTTTGTTCAGGCTTACCTTCAGATTTAGCCTGCACTAATCCTATACGGACTTTTCCTGATCGATTACAATTTTCCACCGTGCAAAACTAATAAAAGTTTTTGGATCATTGGGCAAGTTCGTCAACAATACTCAATTAGGTCTTCTTTGCTGTATGGAAAAGTTTGCGGGTAACGGCTTGGGCGGTATTTTTCCGTTATCCATTGCTGCCGAAAGAGCAAGGGTCGCTACAACAGCAGCATTGTATTTCAAATCGGTCATTATCAGGCGTTCGTAAGTATCCATCAATGTGTGATACCCACGTCCGTATTCCAGATCATCCTGAATAAACTGAAAAGCAGGTAACCCTATCCGGTCAAAAGTTACATGATCAGTACCTCCCGTTTTGCGTGGCGAAAGTATACCAAAACCGATCGTTTCCAGCGCCTGGTTCCATTGTTTGAAAAAAGGAAATGCCATATCGTTTTCTTCCAAATAAATACCTCTGAATTTACCCGATCCGTTGTCCATATTGAGATAAAGCGCAAACTGTTCGTAACCCTTTCTGGGTTTATTTTCAGTGACGTCGTAAAGCAGATTTTGCATGTATCCCCTGGAACCGATCAGCCCCTGCTCTTCGCCTCCCCAAAGTGCAATACGAATGGTGCGGCGGGGTTTGACGCCTGTTTCCTGAATAATACGTAATGCTTCCATCATTACGATACAGCCCGATGTATTGTCGGCTGCGCCGGTTCCTCCATGCCATGAATCCAAATGACCTCCGATCAGTACGATTTCGTCTTTCAGTTTGGGATCGGTACCGGGTATTTCGGCAATCACATTATGGATAAATGTATTGTTGTAAAACTCATTTTTGATTTCGACCTCCATGGATACAGCAATCTTTTGATTTATCAGACGTACCATACGGCCATGCGCTTCTACGGGGAGCATCAGTTCAGCGACGGGTTCCGGATCGCCGTAACTGTAAACAGCGCTTGATCTCGACGATCTGGGGACATTAAACAAACCTCCACCGCTGATGATTACGGCAGGCTTTTCATCTGTCAGTAAAGCGGATATCTGTTGTCGTAAAGTCGGAGTACTCAAAAAACCTGTCGGCACAAACGGAGAACTTTGGGCTTGAGGACGCGAATCGATGGCAAGTTGCTCCAATTGATCAACCGTATTGCGCGTAGCAAAAGGAGTGAACCGCATCTCATATTTTTGAGTTTCGGGCGTCAGTACTATTTTTCCGGAGAGTTTACCTTTATAGTGGGCAATATCTTCAGAAGTTTTGATATCCAGCAGAATCACCTCGCCCTTAACTAACCCGTTAGTACTTCCTGACCAGGCCAAAGGCATAGCTGAGAAGTGCGTATAATAAGGCGCTGTCATTGCAGCGTAGGTTTTCAGATTGTCCCAGCCGCCTCTGGGAAAATTTTCGGCTTTTTCAATGCGGGCATGTGTAAAGCCCATTTCAATGAGCTTTTCTTTGGCGATAATTTCTCCGCGCTCTCCAAGTTTTGAAGCTGCCAGACGAGCGCCAGAATAATCGGTCAAATAAAAGGCCAAATCCTCAATATGCGAATTTTGAAAAGCTTCGCGCTTGATTTTAAATACAATATCTTCGGGTAACGTTTGCTGGGCATATGCAGAAAACGTGAAGAATAATACACTGAATACAATAAATAGATTTTTCATGGATATAAGAGCTAAAATTTTTTTTTGCAAAGATATGTCTTTTTTGATAAAACACCTTTTTGTAATCATTTTTCTAAAAAAAGCTGAAGTTTTCGGAAAAAAGTATCTTTGGAATGAAAAATAAACCACATATCAAGGTTTTCCAACGGACAGGGTTTCTACAAGGTAGAGAAATACATCGACAGCGCTCAGCAACCGAGTCCCGCAGAGACGGCACTCTATTAACCGTAGGTTTTAACCTGCGGAAAAGCCGACATATCGAATACGTTGCAAAGTCCCGCAGGGACGGCACTCTATTAACCGTAGGTTTTAACCTACGGATGACAGACGCTGAACGTTCATCCCGAAGTCCCGCATGGGACGATACTTTTTTATCCGAGGAAAATACGGTACAAGTGCCGTCCCTGCGGGACTTTGTGAGGTTACGCACATCATATCCTTTCCGCAGGTTAAAACCTGCGGTTAATAAAGTGCCGTCCCTGCGGGACAGTTCGCTATTGATAAAAGACTGTTACAAGTTTTTTATTTCCCATTCCTTTGCAAAAAAATGACAACAGCAGAACTAAACCACAAATGGCAGCAAAACGTTGAATTGTACCGCGAGCAGGAAGTTGGTTTGGGCGTACACAGTTTTGTAAAAGCCGTTTTTCCTTCGTCGGCGTTGTTTGGTTTGACGAAAACGCCGAAAAAAACGAACAGATTCGGCGCTTTTACGCACGACGCCGAAAAGAAAAAAGAAGGTCGTCCCGATTTTGTGTTGTATTTGAGCGAAGACGTCTCCATTCCCGTTGAGGTGAAACGCTACGGCAAAATCACCGAAAGTGTCAATCAATTGCGTCGTTATCAGTTGGATTACAGCAAACAGTTCCGCATTTTGACCGACGGCTACGAATGGCGTTTTCCGTTCCACAACCTATCGGAAATTTTCGATGGACGAAATTTTTGAATAACTGGCAGAGTTTCTCGTTTTATGGAAAGATTACATAAAACCGGAAAGTTACTATTTCGGCATTTTCGCCCCTGCCGAAAAATCTTTGTTGGAAGAAAAATTTGACCTCAACGACTCCGAGAGGAGCAGGAATCGGTGAGGTACCCACAAGTGTTTTATTTCCCATTCCTAAGTTCCGCTTGCAGCGTGCCGTCGTCGGTTAATGGAATGTTGATGATTTTTATTTGCATGTTTTTGAAAATGTGTTTTTTTGAAAAAAAAATTCGACCGCCTCCGGCGGTATCTATTTTACTCGTTTTGCCTTTTGCTCCGCTACCGCTTCGCTTTTGGCAAAACTCGTTTGCGCTTAAAAGAAAAGACAGATATCTGCTGTTTACTGGGGGAGCACAAGGCGGAAGCCAATGATGAAGTTGCGGAAGGCGGGCGAATTGAAGCTGCGGGAAGAGACTGAGCAGTACTCCGCATGGAGGTTCCAACTGCCGCCGCGCAGAACGCGGTAAGCGCCCGAAGTATCGTACCCATCATAACACCATTCCCACACATTTCCGCTCATATCATGAATTTTTAATTCATCAGCCTTTGGGGCTGTTCCAACTGCGTGAGTTCGACCATTATTCTTAGTCAGCGAATCCGAACTCCATTTTTCCTCATCAAGTTCTTTATCCCCGCTGTTTTCGTAATACCACGCATAATTTTTTAATTCTTTTCTATCATTTGTTCCAGCATATTCGGTGGTTTTTGCGCCATTTTTCCGACAATGTTGTGCTGCATATTCCCATTGCGCTTCTGTTGGCAAACGAAAACCGTCAGCATCTTCAACTATATCTACTGTCCATTTCAACTTGTCATATTCATTTTTATTATTTTCGTCTTTTGTTTCTTTATCTATTCGGTAATAGAGTTTTCTTTCGCATATTAAACTTAACTGATTACAAAATTCTGCGGCATCGTACCAACTTACCGTTTCAACAGGATGATTGTCTTTGTTTTTAAAATAGCTTGGATTGTTGCCCATGACGGCTTTCCACTGTGCTTGCGTAATTGGGTATATGCCAATTTTAAAATCACGGATGTTGCTATTGCCCTCAACAAAGACCATTTCAATATTTAATTGTGTTGTTGGTGTTTGATTACGTTCTACTGGTTTAAGTATTTTTTTGTTTACCAGTGCAATACTATCAGCTATTTTTTGTTGTAGTTTTACATAACTGATGCTGTCAGCCATTTCTTGTTGTAGCTTGATGCTATCGGCTATCGCCTGTTGTTGCTGTTGGGCTATGTGTTTTTGTTCTATATTTTTCTTAATTGCTGATATACCTAAGCCTAATATCCACACTATTGCTGCTGCTATGAGACTACTTATTATCCCCTTTATTATTGGTGGTATTGTAATTCCAGGTCGTGCTTTTCTTAATTTTTTTCTTTCTGTCCGTTTTATTGCTTTCTTTTCTTTTTCTAATGATTTTTGTTTTTCTATTTCCGCTTTTTCCTGTTGTATCTGTTCAGTTTTTGCAATTTCTTCCTTTTTCTTTTCTTCCAGCAAAAGCTTTAATTCTTCAATTTTTCTTTCTTTTTCCTCCTTTTCCCGCTGTATCTGTTCTGCTTTTTCTATTTCTTTCCTTTTCTTTTCTTCCTGTAAGCGCTTTTGTTCTTCTATTTGCCTTTGTATTTCGTCTTGTTCAAATTGCTTATGTTCCGTTTTCTCATTTTGTTCCTCATGCTTTGTTTTTTTCAGTTTCCTTTTCACATCACTTACTAACTCATGAAGCGCATTTTCTTTATTCTTCCAGAAAAATATTTTATTCAAATCGCACAGATAAAATTCTATACGGTCGGCATAAGGTGCCTCATCAATACAAAAGGGGATAATATGTTTTTCGTTTTTGAAAGCGATAACAATTTCCTTGATGGTATATTTAGATTTGTTAGCATCGCAGGAAGATACAAAAACCAAAACCTTACTTTTTTTAATCGCTTGTACAATTTTTGTATGAAATTCATCGCCCCCTCTGATATCGTCAGTATCTATCCAATATAATATACCGTTATTGTCAAATGCGCGGCATATTTCATCGGCAACATGTCTATCCTTGCGTGAATAGCTGATAAATACGTCGAATACTACATCTACCATTTTCCTTTAAAAAATTAAATCAGACAAAACAGTCTTCATGTCGTTTGGATTGAAGCGGCAAAATTATAAATAAAAATAACATCTATCTATGAGTTATGGATACAAAAAATATCGTTTTGCTTTTTCTATAAAATCATCTACGCCTTCATGCCAAATTTCGTGCATGGAGGCAACGGTAAAATTTTTGGCAAAAGTTTCGCGAATCCGGTTTGTACCGCAAACTTTATCAAACATGCTGTGGCGCGCAGGATCGCACAACGCAAATACATTTTTATCGGGATACAGCTGGTAACATTCCTGCATGACATAAAACTGTATCAAAGTAAGCGGAATGGTACGGACGTCGGTAATACAGGCTTGAACGCCATGCAGATCAACGTCTTTTTGTGCGCCGTAGTAGGGTTTGTAGTGTATCGGTCGAAACAGTATGCCTGCAATGTTTACATCGTTCAAACGCTCTGCCAATTTTTCGGCGTCGTCTATCCATTCAGTGGCAAACAGTTCAAAAGGCAAGGTATAACCCACCCCGATGTTGAACGTGTATAATTCGCCCAAAATACCCGACATGGCATAAAAATAAACCGTTTGCGGATGAGGTATATGCGGCGAAGTAATCACCCACGGCAAACCGGTAGCCTCGAAATTCATTTCCCGTTTCCAGCCTTTCATGGGCGCTATGGTCAGCGAGCAGCGAATTTTGTTTTTCAACAGACCTTCTTCATTCAAAAAGGTAGCCAATTCGCCAACGGTAAAGCCATGTACGTAGGTAATTGGAAACTGACTGACCAGCGACGTCATATCCGGGTCTACATTCGGCCGTCCTTCAAATTTCAGTCCGCCCAAGGGATTGGGGCGGTCGAGCACCATAAAGTCGATGTTGTTTTCGGCGGCAGCTTCCATCGCCAAACCCATCGTGCTGATGTAGGTGTAGGAACGACAACCGATATCCTGCATATCGTACACCAGAATATCAATTCCCTGAAGCATTTCGGGCGTTGGTTTTTTGGTGGCGCCGTACAGACTGTAAACGGGTAAGCCTGTACGTGCATCTTTTACATGAGCTATTTCGGCACCGGCGGTTACATCACCGCGAATACCGTGTTCCGGACTGAACAGCGCAACCAAATTCACGTTGGGCGCTTCGAAAAGGATGTCAATGGTTGATTTTAAACGACTGTCTACTCCGGTGGGATTGGTGAGTAAACCTACTCTTTTACCTTCCAGCGCTTTGAAATGGTCTTCGCGAAGCGTTTCAATGCCGGTTTTAACCTGTGCTGAAAGACTTTGAACCAGGAGAAGAACGATGATAACTGTTCTCACTGTGATTTTGATGTTTTTTTGATGATTATTTTTTTTTGATTCCAATTCCGGGCAAGTCATTTAACGTTATTTTTCCCTTCACGACAGTAACGCCATTGAATACATCGTTACTGATTAATAAATTGCCATCCAAGTCAGCCCAGTCGATAGCAGGAGAAAGTTGCGCCGCCGCCGAAACAGCGCAGGATGTTTCGGTCATGCAGCCCATCATGACTTTCATGTTGGCGGCGCGGGCGGTAGTGAGTATTTTCCATGCTTCGCGCATCCCCGTACATTTCATCAGTTTGATATTCACGCCATGCACAACGCCTTTCAAACGCAACACATCGTTCAGACGCTGGAAACTCTCGTCGGCAAAAACAGGTATCGGACTGCGTTCGCAAACCCACGCCAAGTCATCCAACTGATGTTTGGGCATGGGTTGTTCCATCATCACAATACCTTTATCTTTGAGCCAGAAAATCATGTCCAGGGCGTAATGCTTGTCTGTCCATCCCTGATTGGCGTCTACGGCAATCGGTTTATCCGTAACCGAACGGATGGCTTCAATCATTTCCTTATCGCCGTCGCGACCCAATTTCACTTTCAAAATATTGTACAGAGGCGCATCTTCGCGCGTTTTTTGTTTTACTGCTTCAGGCGTATCAATCCCGATGGTAAACATGGTAGAAGGCGTTTTTGCAGCGTCCAACCCCCAAATTTTATGCCATGGCTGTCCCATCATTTTTCCGACCAAATCGTGGAGCGCAATATCAATAGACGCTTTCGCTGCGGTATTGTTTTCGGCAATTTTATCCACATAAGTCAGGATGTCTTCCAATTCGAAAGGACCGGAAAATTGTTCCAGATTTACTTTTTTAAGAAATTCGATAACCGAAGCCTGTGTTTCGCCCAGATAAGGCGGCATGGAGGCTTCGCCGTATCCGGTAACGCCTTCGTATTCGATTTCGGTAAGTACTACCGGCGTGGTGGTTCGCGATGAATTGGCAATAGTGAATACATGCCTTAACTGTAAATCATAAGAGCGATAACTGAGTTTCATTTTTCCTTTGGTTTGTGATGGAACATGG
>Ga0082212_10012544_pt1 | contig 10671 bp, 8 predicted proteins | sample TergutNt197P3_FD_71548 | JGI IMG/M metagenome (GOLD analysis project Ga0082212, IMG submission 71548) | Neocapritermes taracua P3 segment gut microbial communities from Petit-Saut dam, French Guiana - Nt197 P3 | ecosystem: Host-associated > Arthropoda: Insects > Digestive system > Gut ...
TATTTTCGCGTGTCGGGGCATCGGACAATCTGAGCCGGGGACAGAGCACCTTTATGGTGGAAATGATGGAAACGGCCAGAATCCTGCGCCAGGCCACGCGCCGCAGCCTGACCATCCTGGATGAAATCGGGCGCGGCACCAGCACCTACGACGGCCTGGCCCTGGCCTGGGCCGTGGCGGAGGATATGGCCCGCCGGGGCAATGCTTGCGCCCGCACGCTTTTTGCCACGCATTACCATGAGCTGACTGCCCTGGAAGGCACGGTGGAGGGGATATTCACCATGAATATCGCCATCAGGGAGTGGGGCGGGGAACTGCTCTTTCTGCACCGTCTGGTTCCTGGACCGTCCGATCGCAGTTACGGCATTGAAGTGGCGCGTCTTGCGGGCGTGCCGCAGTCGCTCGTGCAGCGGGCCAGGCAACTGCTTGCCGAACTTGAGAAAAAACGCCCGAAAGCGGCCGTGCGCACGGATATGCTTGCCTTGCCGGGTTTGGAGCAGCCCGTGCCGGAGCGAGCGGTCCCCGCGCCGGAGGAGCCTGTGCTGTCAGCCCTGCGCACGCTTGATCCGCAAAGCCTCACGCCCTTTGAGGCCTTGCGGACCCTCATCGAATGGAAAGAGCGATGGGGAGGGTCTTCGTGATGGCAGCGGATGGCAAAACGCGGCGCGGGAAAAAGCCCGCGCCGCGTTGAAGTGTTGACGGCCTGCAATGCGTTTTTAGAAAGGCAGTCCCCGTCTGGAAGGAGCGGCGCCGCCGCCCTGTGGCGCCTGCTGACCGCCCGCGTGTTGGCCAAGCGTCAGATGCCCGGTGGACAGGAATTGGCCCTTGACCACCCAGTCCGGCTTCCAGTTTTGCGGCGCTCCGGCCGGCCGCACAGGCTGGCTGGCCCAATAATCTTCACCCCACGCGGTAACCGTGACGGTCACGTGGTCGCCTTCGGCGAAAATGCCCTTCGGAATCACGCAACGGTCACGATCCGGAGGCAGGATGACTTTTTCGTTGATGTACCTCTTGACCTGCGGCGTTGGCAAAAAATACCCGGCAAAGTACCTGTCGCCTTTTTCGCTGGATGTCCAGATGGTCATTTCTTTCCGCTCGGTGTTATAGGCCGTGGCGTAGACGTGATAGCCCAGGGCTGCCGGCAGCTTCGTCCAGCTTATGGGAATGGCTTCCTTCAACGAGGCGCTTTCTGCCTTCGCTGTCAAAGCATCCATGAAATCATGCTTTGAATCCATGGAAAAACGGATGTGCGGCAGGAAGTTGCCGTGGACAAAATGATCGCCGACGAGAGAAGCGGCGTTCGGGACTGCGCGCGTATCTTCCCGGTTGGGCCATTCCACTTCCACCCAGCCGGCTTTCAAGCCGCCAGAGGTGCTTGCGCCGGGCTTGTCCGGCATATCCGCTTTGCCGCCACCCTGGACGCGCGGCTGACCCTTGCGGATGGTCTCGTCACAGCCCCAATAATATTTGATGACCGGGCGCTCGCCGCCCTTGTGCTCCACGGAACTTCTCACCGGAGGCAGCAAGGGCAGGTATTCCCCCATGTGCATGCCTGCCGGAATCATATGGTATGCCTTGGGCGAAGCGCCGCCTTCGGGCGCCGGATGCGAAATCATGCGCAGGCGGGCCATGCGGTTTGTGAAAGTATTGCTCGTGGTGGTATGGAACTGCATGGTGTATTCCGGCGCTCCCTTGGTAAATTTGGCCGGGGGCGTAATGTCAATTTTGGGCAGCGTTGCGGCCGCCTGCTCCGTGCCGCCGGACTGCTGGGCACTATGGGGAAGCATGCTGGGAACACAAGCACATACGAGGCACACGAGACCAAGACTTAACCACATTCTCAGGGCGGCATACGGTGTAAGCATGTTGCGCATACAAATCTCCTTCATGGTCGTTTGTTCGTCATCGTCCGCAGGGTTTCACGTTTTCTGCGGTTGGGGTCCATGATCGTCTCATGCGCCGATTCTGCCTCCAAGTCAACTCTTCGTAAGCTACGGACTCCGGCGCAGCGCCACGGGCACCAACACGAAAAGCAGGCTTGCCAACAGCAGACCCCCACCGAATACCCCTTCAAAACTCCACCAGGTAAACAGGACACCGCACAGGCTCGGCATCAGCGTCTGGCTTAAGCGGATCGTCGTGGCGTTCGCGGCGAGCACGATGCTGCGGCTGTGTTCCGGCGCGCCGCCTGTGAGGGCGGACATGGCGGCGGGGTAGAGGATTCCCTGCCCCAGGCCGTAGCAAAGCACCGGCAGGGCGCAGAACCACAGGGAAACGCCGTGCGGCATCAGCAGCATGGCGGCGCAGAAAAACGCGGCCGCGCACAATCCCAACGCGTGCGCGGAAAAGCGTCTGGAAAGCCTGGGCATGAAAAGGCCGCCGAATGAGATGCCGAGAATGGTCGCGGCATAGATGGAACCGATCTGCGGCGGGCTTGCCGCATGGCGCGCGTAGGCCAGCAGGGGAAAGTACGTGATGATGGGCCCGTACAGTATGCCGAAAGTAATAAAGGAAATAGCGAAAAGGCTTAAGTTGTCGCGTGCGCCGATATGGCTGACCCCTTGGCGTATATAGCCGCCGAGGCTCTGGCCCGTTCCGGCGGGATGCGGCAATTCGGCGGCAAAGGCCAGCAGCGCCAGGGGCAGGGCGCACAGGGCCAGTAAAAAAGGACTCATCAGACGCCATTCGCCCAGCAATCCGCCAATCGCCGGAAAGAACGCTCCTCCCATGGCGACAAGCATCATGGTGCGGCCGAGCGCCTTGAGACGCTCCGCCTCATCCAGGCATAAATCCCCAATCAGGGTGTTGTACAGGGTGCCCAGGCTGGCCGCGCCGATGCCCTGCACAATCCGCCAGAGGATGATTTCCGTCTGGCTGCTGGAGAAAAAGCAGCCCAGCCCGCCGAGGGCGAAGAGCGCAAGACTGGGGATGAGCACCTTTTTGCGCCCCACGCGATCGGCAAGCACGCCGCCCAGAGGCGCCAGAAAAATTCCGGGCAGGGTGAAGCCGGCGATCAGAATGCCGAGCCTGGAATCAGCTATGTGAAAGGTCTTGGCAAGCAGGGGCAGCACGGGCAGCACGCTGGAAACGCCCATCACGCTGCACAGGGCTGTCCCGCAGACAAGGAGGTATTGTTGGGTGTTCATCCGGCCACATTTCAGCGTTTGCCGCCCAGGCGCTTATAGGCCTGCGCCGCGAGCTTTCCCATTTCCACCAGGCGGGAGTCCACCTTCCGGTAGAGAGAACCCGGCGTAAAACTGCCGTCTTTGCGCCTGCGCCCTGCCGGCAGGCCGGTAAGAAGCTCCATGGCTTCGGTGATGTGCTGCACGGGATAGACGGCAAAACGCCCGCATGCCACTGCTTCCACCACGCGGCGCGCAAGCATGAGGTGATCCAGGTTGTCGCGCGGGATAATGACGCCTTGATCGCCTGTCAGTCCATGCCGTGCGCACACCTGGAAAAATCCCTCGATCTTTCTGTTCACGCCGCCTACGGCCATAATCTGGCCGGACTGGCTGACAGCCCCGGTAAAGGCCAGCGAAAGCCTGACCGGAATATCGGAGAGGGCGGAAAGCAGGGCCGCAAGCTCAGCGCCCGAAGCGGAATCCCCTTCAATGCCCGCGTAATTCTGTTCAAAGCACAGGCTCCCGGTCATCACCAGGGGTTTGTCGCGCGCAAACTGTTCCAGCAGGTAGCTCTTCAAGATCATCATGGCCTTGGTATGAATGGGGCCGGACAGTTCCGCTTCGCGCTCCAGATCAATGATGCCGCCGTGTCCCACGCCCACGGCGCAGGAAATGCAGTGCGGCAGGCCGAATTCAAAATTGCCGTGCCAGGTGACGGAAAGACCGTTCACGCGCCCCACAGCAACGCCGGAGGTGCGCACCTTGATCAGTTTGCGATCATATTCCTCCAAAAAGAGTTCTTCCGCCAGGTTGGCCCGGTAATTGCGCGCATCAAGCGCTGAGTCCACGCGCTCCCTGTCCACCGTGTCCCTGCCTGCCATGCCTGCCAGGGCGGAGGCTTCGATCATGAGTTCCCGCAACAGGGGAAACTTGAGGGACAGCTTTTGGCGGTCCTCGCTGAGCTCGGAGCCGAAATCCACCAGTCTGGCCAAGGCCGCGCGATCAAAGGGCAAGAGTTTCGCTTCCGCAATGATGCGCGCCATGCTGGCAAGGTAGATGCGCAGCCCGGCCTGATCGCGCCTGGTTGCGTCGGCCATGTGCGCCTTGATCTTGAAAAGCTTGGAAAAACGTTCATCGTTGAGCAAGAGGGTTTCGTACAAGCCTTCCGGTCCCACCAGGACAACCCGGAGCTTGAGGGGGAGAGCCTCCGGCTCAATGCCCTTGGTCCGCGTGGAGGCATCCGTCTCCCCGGCATCCTCGATACGGGCCAGGCCTGAACGCAGAGCCCGCAGCAAGCCCTCCCAGGCAGCGGGGTATTGCAGCACGTCTTCCATGTGCAGCACCAGAAAACCGCCGTTGGCCCGTTGCAGGCTGCCGGCCTTGATGAGCGTGAAGTCCGTGACCAGCGCGCCCATTTCGGCCTCCCGCTCGACGCAGCCAAGCAGGTTCGAACTGGTGGGATGATCATCCACGATAAGGGGCGCGCCGTTGGTCTGGCTGTTGTCAACAAAGAGATTGATGTCGTAGCGGTAGGGGTCGTGGTCCTGGGGAGGCAGGGGCATGTCGCCCGCTTGTTGCGGCGGGTTTTCCCTGGGGAGCACCTGTTCGGGATTGTTCAGGATATCTTCGCGTAATGCCTTGAAATATTTTTGGAGAGACTCGCCGGGGCAGGCGCGGAGAAATTTTTCCTCAAGCGGCGTCAGGAGAGAGTCGAGCGCCTGGCGCACCACTTCGCGTTCCAGGCCGCGCTCGTCATCCTTGAAACCCTGTTCGGCCCGGCTGAGCTGGCGTATGAAGCCGGCCATGGAGTGCAGCAGGGAATCGCCTTGTCGCTTGAGTTGCTGGCGTATTTGGGCGTCCAGGCGGTCAAACTCTTCTTCGCTGAGCCGTTTGCCTTCCACCAGGGGATACAGGGTCAGGCTGCCCTGTTCGTCAAAATCGAGATGAAAACCCTTGGCGCCCGCGACGGCGTCCATTTTCCGCAAGAGACGGGTGCGCGTTTTCTGGAAGCTGTCCATCAGCCGCGCACGGCGCTCCACATAGGTATCCGCTTCGAAGCGGCCGGGCAGTTCCTTGCGTATTTTACCGAGCGTTTCCGTCAGCGCTTTTTTGATCCTGATCCCGTATCCGGCGGGCACAGCGATGAGTATCGCCTTGTCGGGCACGGCGAAATTGTTCACATAGAGCAAATCAGGCGGCGTAGGCTCCTTGCGTGCCCGTGGTTGCAGGAATTCGCGCAGCATATGCCTGCGTCCGAGGTTGCTCTCGCCGGAAAGGTACACATGATAATCCCCGGCGCGTATATGCAGGGCCAACTCCAGGGCATGCAAGGCCCTGGGCTGGGGGCAATGCTTGATGCCGTTGCTATGAAAACGGGCGGGCATATCGGCGCTGCTTGCCCAGCGGATGCGCGTTTCCGGCAGACGGGCTTGCAGGGCGTGGGGAGGGAGCGGAAGAATTTTCATGCAGGATCCGCCGGTGCGGCATAAAGTTTCTGAAGAATACGCGCAGCACCCTGGTCAAGAAGGCGGGCTGCGAGATCGTGACCTGACTGTCGGGCATTGTGGGAGTAGCCTGTGATCTGCGCGCGCAAAACGCTTGTGCCGTCGATATCCGCAACCAGGCCTTCCAGTATGAAGCGGTCCGGTCCGCACATGCGCGCATGTCCGGCAATGGGCACCTGGCAGCCGCCGTTCAAGCCCGCGAGAAAAGCGCGTTCCGCCTCTACGCAGACACGGGTCGCCCGATGATCCAAAGGCGCGAGCAGGGCAAGAATATCCTGTCTGTCGGCACGGCATTCGATGCCCAGCGCGCCCTGGCCCACAGCGGGCAGGAAAGCCGGCGGCGTAAGAGGCGACATGCACGGCGCTTGCAGTTCAAGACGTTTCAGTCCGGCGGCGGCAAGCACAATGGCGTCAAACTGTCCTTCGTGCAGTTTGCGCAGGCGCGTGTCCACGTTGCCCCGCAGACTCGAAATATGCAAATCCGGGCGCAGGTGCAGCAATTGGGCCTGCCTGCGCAGGCTGCTTGTGCCGACATGCGCGCCCTGGGGCAGGTGGTCGAGCGAGGCATAACGCAGGGACAGCAGGCTGTCGCCGGCTTCTTCGCGTTCCGGGATGCAGGCCAGCACAAGCCCGCCCGGAAGCTCCGCCGGCATGTCCTTCATGCTGTGGACGGCCAGGTCCGCGCTGCCGTTCAGCAGGGCTTCTTCGATTTCCTTGACGAAGAGTCCCTTGCCGCCGACCTTGGCCAGCGGCACATCAAGGATGCTGTCTCCCTGCGTCTTGATAACTTCCAGGTGGACGGCGCACTCAGGATGCAGGGAACGGATGCGCTCCGCAATATGCCGCGCCTGCCAGAGCGCAAGGCGGCTGCCGCGGGTGGCGATACGAATGCTTTGCATGTGGGAATCCGTTATCCGCAGGTTGCGCAGTTTCCGCCCGAGCAACCCGCGCAGGCGCTGCCGCCGGAGGAGGAAGGCGCGTACCCGTCGCCGCCCGCCATGTGGTAACAGGGCCGGGACATCAGTTTTCGCGTCTCGCCGGCATTGCAGCTCGGGCAGGGGGGAGCTTCGTCCCCATACACGAGTTCTTCGAATTCTTCCCGGCAGGCGTCGCATTGGTATTCATAGATAGGCATGTCATTCTCCTGGAACAGCGAACATGAAATATTCCGCAAGCTCACAGATGAGGTGGCCGGCGCTGATGTGGATTTCCTGGACCAGCGGCGTTGAGTCGTGCGGGACATGCAACACGATATCGCTGAACGCATCCATGCCGTGTCCGGCGCCGCTCAGGCTGATGGTATGCATGCCTTTCTCCCGTGCCGCGCGCAAGGCCGCAAGCACGTTGGGACTCTTGCCGGACGTGGAAATGGCGAGGAGCACGTCGCCCGGAAGGCCGAGGGCATGGACCTGTTTTGCAAAGACCTGCTCAAAGCCGAAGTCGTTGCCGATGGCCGTGAGTACGGAACTGTCCGTGGTCAGGGCAAGGGCCGGCAGGGGAGGACGATCGAGCAGAAAACGGTTCACGAATTCCCCGGCAAGATGTTGCGCGTCAGCCGCGCTTCCGCCGTTGCCGCAGATAAGCAGTTTGTGCCCTGTGCCCATCGCCTGGGCGATGCAGCGGGCGCAGGCTTCCAGGTTTTTTTCCTGGGCGGCAAAAAAAATCTCACGCAGGCGCAGCCCTTCCTCCGCGTGCCGGGTAATGATGTGCCGTACTTTTTCGCTCATCGGGCAGCCCTCGTTTCGTATGCGATGCGTGTCACGTGCATCCATAGACAATATTTCAGAATACCTGAAAGTATTGTACAAGACAAGATTATAAAATTGCTTGAAGTCTCAATGACTTTTGAGTAATGCATCAAAGATGCACAGCAGCGAAAACACGCCGTCAATTCTTTTAATAGTAAAACCTCGCCTGGAAGAAGCAAGCCTTTTGGCGAAAGAAATCCATGCCTGGCTTGAGGAAAAGCACTGCACGGTATGCCGCGTGCAGGCTGACGAAGAATACGCGGGCCAGCTTGCCGGGGCTTTTTCGCTCGTGGTGGTGCTCGGCGGCGACGGCACCCTGCTGGATGTGGCGCGCCGTTTTGTGCCCTGCCCGACCCCTCTGCTGGGCATCAACTTCGGCAAGGTGGGCTTTCTGGCGGAGGCGCATTCCGCTGAATGGCGCGAAATACTGAGCCTTGCGCTCGAAGGCCGCATGCTGGTCCTGGAGCGCATGGCGCTTGCCTTTGAGATCATCCGTGACGAAAGGCCGGTTTTTTCCGGTTTTGCCGTCAACGATATCGTGCTCAACCGGGGCTGCACAGCACGGGTCATCAATCTCGATATCGCGGTGCAGGAATTCGCGCTGTGCCGCATCCGCGCGGACGGGCTCATCATTGCCTCACCCCAGGGCTGCTCCGGCTACGGAGCATCGGCCGGCGGACCGCTGGTGCACCCGGATATCCACGCCCTCAGCCTGGTGCCGATTTGTCCGTATTTCTGCAATTTCCCCCCCCTGCTTTTGCCCTATCCCCAGGAAGTGCGCGTGACCCTGCCGAATAACACCACAGAGGTCTATCTGACCGTAGACGGCCAGGAAGGCTACAGCCTGCGTACGGACGACTGCGTCCTGGTCCGGGGGCTCCCCGGCGGCGTACAGTTTGTCAGGCGGAACAGGCTCGGGTATTTGAGCAGGCTGAAAGCGCGCGGTTTTTTGGCGGATCGGCCGGAGAATATGTAGTGTTCGGAGAACGACATGCGTAAACTGCCGAAATTTGACAAAGTCAGCGATATCCGCCTGGGCCGGGATGCCGATTTTGACGCGTGGCTCTATAATATGATGACGGACAACAACATAGCCTACCACATGAACCCCGAGCTTATCGCGACTCCCGAGCAAATGCGCTTTATGGTGGCCATGGAGGACGATCAGGTCTATCTGCCCTGTTCGGACGACACCGTGAAGTTGCTTATGGAGGGCGACGCCGTCGCCCTGGGACGCCAGTATAACCGGGCCTGGCGCATTATCATGCGGCTGGTCCGCGTGACCTGTTCGGACAAAAAGCTTCGCGATCGGGCCCGGCGCTTCTGCGCCCGACGCTTTCGGCAAAGCGTGCAACAGCATACCCTCATTCCCCAACGGCTGGTCAAGCGCATGACCGGCATGCTTTTTTCCCTGACCTATGATGACGACCCCTGGTCCGCACGGCGGCGCGAGGCCAATGCCAGGGCGCAGCATGTGCTGGACGATCCCGCAACCCGCCGCCTTGTGGAAATGCCCCCGGCCGAATGCCTGTGCGCCACCATTCCGGAAATACGCTGGGAACTCAACTTTCTTGAATTGTCGCGGCTTATGTATCTCTCCATGCAGGCGAGATCGTGGCTGGATACAGCGCCTTCCCGCCTGAACATGGAACAGGGGTTGGCGACGGCGCCGGCCTTATCCGGCGCCATTCGTGGCATCTTCGGCCCGGAAACGGAATATGCGGGCAAAACCATCCTGTTCCTGAGCGACGCCGACGGCGGAACGGTGTTTGATCTCGCCATGCTGTTCTGTATCATGCGTATGGGGCACAAGGTCATATATGCGGTGAAAGACGGCTTCTTTTTCTTTTCTCCCACCATTCACGACACCGAATCGGACCCCGTGCTGAAAAAGCTCGTCAGCCGCGCGTGTATCGTGCACGATAAACATTTGAGTAAAAATAAACTGTTGCACTTATTGCAGGAAAACAGGCTGTTGATCATCAACGACGGCACGCGCGAGCGCCTGAATTTGTACCGCGCCTCGGTCAGTTTTGCCCGTGCCTGGAAAGAGGCGGATCTGATCATCGCCAAGGGCTGGCGCAACAAGGATGTGTTGCTCGACAGCAGCCACGGCTTTACCCGCGATATCCTGTGCTATTGGAATGACCCCGCGGACGGGAGCTACCACATGCGGGCCAAGGCGCGGGCGCACGCTTCGCACAAATTCAGCGATGTTTATTTACGGAACAAGGCTGACGGCATCATCGAAGAAATGCGCAAAGCCCGGCACAGCGGCAAGGCCGTCATGTTCTACAGTTGTGTTATCGGCAGCATTCCGGGCCAAACCGGCACGGCCATCGAACTGGTAAACGCCTTTGTCACGCATTTACGCGAAAGAATGGACGGCGTCTTCATCGTCAACCCCACGGAGCAGTTTGAGGAGGGCATGGACGGCGACGACCTCATGTATATGTGGGAACAGGTGCAGCGCAGCAATCTTATTGATATCTGGCGTTTTCAGACCGTTGAAGACATCGAGCAAAGTTTTACGCTGCTGGGACGCAAAATCACGCCGGCCTGGTCGGGCAAGGATGCCACCTTTTCTACCGGCTGCACCAAAGAAATGCATATTGCTCTGGAAATGGTGCAACAAAACAGGGAATTGCAGATTATCGGGCCGCCGGCGGAAAAATTCTTCCGCCGCGGACAGTATGGAGTGGGCAAGTATTTTGATGCGAAATTGAAGGAGTAGTCGGTGTTCATGAGCAGCTATGAAGCCGTTATCGGCCTGGAAGTGCATGCGCAGTTGGCCACGCGGTCCAAACTTTTTTGCGGATGCTCCACCGCCTTTGGCGCGGAAGCCAACACGCAAGTTTGCGAGATCTGCGCCGGACTGCCCGGATCCCTGCCCGTTTTGAACGAAAAAGCCGTGGAATACGCTGTCCGCATGGGGCTTGCCGTGGAGTGCGAAATCAACCGTCATTCCGTTTTTGCCCGCAAAAACTACATGTACCCCGACCTGCCGGGCGGCTACCAGGTATCCCAGTTCGACGCCCCCATCTGCGGCCGCGGCAGGCTGCGCATTGCGACGGACGCCGGGGAGAAAACCATCGGCATCACCCGCATCCACCTGGAAAACGATGCGGGCAAGAGCGTGCATCCCGCGCACGAGCAGCACAGTGGTGTGGATTTGAACCGTTGCGGCATGGCGCTCATAGAAATCGTGTCCGATCCGGACATGCGCAGCGCCGAAGAAGCCGTTGCCTACCTGAAGGGCTTGCATGCGCTCGTCACCTGGCTTGGCGTGTGCGA
>Ga0082212_10012545_pt1 | contig 10671 bp, 8 predicted proteins | sample TergutNt197P3_FD_71548 | JGI IMG/M metagenome (GOLD analysis project Ga0082212, IMG submission 71548) | Neocapritermes taracua P3 segment gut microbial communities from Petit-Saut dam, French Guiana - Nt197 P3 | ecosystem: Host-associated > Arthropoda: Insects > Digestive system > Gut ...
GGCGCAACTGCTGCAAATCGGCACATTGGACGACATCGAGCGTCATTCTATCCTCGAAGCGATGGAAATCTACCACGGCAACCTGACAAAAATAGCGCAGGTGTTGGGCTTGAGCCGCGGCGCGCTATATCGCAAACTTGGAAAATACGGTATTGAATGTGAGCGTTAGAAATATGTTGTGTATGAATATATTGCGAATTACGCACAAAGAAAAGTGCAAAAATATAACAAAAATGCACTTTTCATAGTGCGTTTTTAAAAATTAGTTGTATCTTTGCAGAAATTTTACCGGATATGGATGCGTTAATTAAAAGTTTTAAAGATTTATTGTCGCTCACACCGCTTGAATTTAAGCGTTATCTCTATTCAGAAATCGCTTGGAGCGACAGGATGATTGGTATTGTTGGACCGCGCGGCGTCGGAAAAACAACCATGTTGTTGCAATATATCAAGGAAAATCTTGATGCAAATGAAACGCTTTATGTGCAGGCAGACGACATGTATTTTGCCAATCACACCCTGCTCGAACTCGCCGATGAGTTTTCAAAAAACAGAGGTAAATATCTGTTTATTGACGAGATACATAAGTACGCCGGCTGGTCGCAATCGTTGAAATCCATTTACGATTATTTTCCACAAATGAAAATCGTATTCACAGGTTCGTCAATTTTGGACATTCTCAAAGGAAGCGCCGATTTAAGCCGTCGTGCGCTGATGTTCAAATTGCAGGGTCTTTCGTTTCGCGAATATCTGTTTTTTTTTCACAATATTACGGTCGAAACCTACAGTCTGGAAGAAATTTTGGCGCACAAAACCGATCATTTTCCTGTACGCCACCCGTTGCCATTGTTTAAGGATTATCTGCGGCGCGGTTATTATCCGTTTGGCGTCAACGACGCTATGTTTTTGCACCGCTTAAATCAGGTCATCATTCAAACTTTGGAAACTGATATTCCCATGTATGCCAATATGAGTGTGACAACCGGAAAAAAACTTGGTAAATTACTGAAAATCATTTCACAAAGCGTTCCGTTTAAACCTAATTTTACGAAAATTGCAGGAATGTTGGAAGCAAGCCGGAACAGCATTGATGATTATTGCTATTATTTGGAACTGGCCGGTTTGATGATGCAGTTGCGCGATACGGGCGAAGGAATCGGACAACTTGGCAAGGTTGATAAAGTTTATTTGGACAATCCGAATTTAATTTTTGCACTTGCCGAACAGCAATACGAAACAGGCAACATTCGCGAAACCGTATTTTTCAATCAAATGCGGGTGCGAAACAAAGTTTTTCGTTCAGCAAAAGCCGATTTTAATATCAACAATATCACTTTTGAAGTGGGTGGAAAAAGCAAAAATCAGGAACAAATCAAAGACCTGAAAAATGCTTACATTGTAAAAGACGATATTGAATACGGTTATCAAAACGTCGTTCCGCTGTGGGCATTTGGATTGAATTATTAAATAATGTGCAAACTATTGTTTATTGCCAAATAAATCATTTGTTTAAATTTCAGAAAAACTGCATCTTTGCAAAATCATATTTGAAATTCATACAAAATCGTATTTGAAAAACATACAAAATCAAGCGTGGAAGATGTATAAAATCAAATATGAAAACTTATAGTGTTGATATATGGCAAATTACAGTAAACGTTTGTTGGATAGAAAAATAGTGAAGAAACTCAAATCAACAGGTGGGATTTTGTTGAAAGGAGTTCGTTTTTGCGGGAAAACAACAACCGCAATGCATCATGCCGCAAGTTCTGTGCGACTTGACGCGTCGGAACTCATCAGAGAACAGGCAACGCTTGTGCCTCAAATCGTACTTCAAGGCGACACGCCCCGTTTGATTGACGAATGGCAATTGGCGCCAAGTATTTGGAATGCTGTGCGTTCCGAAATTGACCGCCGTTCAGCAAAAGGACAATTTATTCTAACAGGTTCGGCAAGTCCAAGCGACGATATTTCTGCCCATACAGGCGCAGGACGCATTGCACGGCTGACGTTGCGTACCATGTCGCTTGCGGAGAGTAATGAGAGTACCAAATCCGTAAATTTCAATGATTTATTTGTAAAGGACAGGCAAATAGGAGGACTTGGCGGCGTTGAAATTCAGGATTATGCCAAACTGATTGTTCGCGGCGGAATGCCTGCGTTGATCAATGAAACGCCTGAAATTGCGCAGGAAGCAATGATTGATTATGTTGAAAACATCGCATACGTTGATATGCGGACTTTACCGGCGCCGCCAACGCCCGAACGCATTGCAGCATTGATACGTTCGCTTTCGCGCAATATCTCAACCGAATCTTCTCTCGAAAAATTAGCCGCAGAAACGGGTTTAACCGACAAGTCGCCAATGGCGGCAAGCACCGTAAGAAAGTATCTCGACCAACTTTCCGCTATTTTTGTATTGGAAGAGTTACCCGCGTGGAAAACGCATATCCGGTCGTCGGTGCAACAACGCATCAAACCTAAATGGCATTTCGTGGACACTTCTATTGCTACAGCAGCATTGAGAATTTTACCAACGGGACTTCTCAATGATTTTGACGCTTTCGGACTGTTTTTTGAATCAATGGCAATTCGCGATTTGCGAATTTACGCAGATACACTCGACGGAAAAGTATATCATTACCGCGATTCGTCAGGTTTTGAAATAGATGCTATTGTAGAATTACCAAACGAAACGTGGGCTGCATTTGAGATAAAACTCGGTTCAACAAAATCCATTGACGAAGCCGCCGATAATTTGCAAAAACTGCTCACACGCTTAACGCCAGAAAAAGCGGCTCAATGTGTTTCGCTCAATGTTTTGATTGCCGGTTCTTCGTCGTACACGCGAAAAGACCATATAAATGTTGTTTCATTGGGACATTTCCACTGTTTAAATTCAGAAACCAATTTATAAACAAAAAATGATTTCACGAAAATACATATTAGTTTGGGCGCTCGTCATTCATTTATTGATGCTAACGATTTGCGTGTTCGCTTTCCGCGATAATGTAATTTGGTTGTTGTGTTCGGAATTATTTGTGGCGGTTTCGGCAGGAATTTCGATATGGGCGTGGCACAGCCTTTCCAAATCGGCAAAGGTTTCGGCTTTTTGTCTGGATATGATTAACGAACAGGATTTTTCATCACTGTTGCGTCATGTGGGCTATCCCGAAGCCGACCGCATGATTGATGTCTATAACCGCATGATTGCCGAATTGAGAGAACAGCGGCTGCTGGTGCGCGGCAAAAACGAATTACTCGATCTGCTGGTGGATGCATCGCAGACAGGCGTCATCATTATGGATTTCGACCTGTTGATTACATTGGTCAATCCCGCTGCCGCGAAGTTTCTGCAAATGCCTGCCGCCGAACTGTCCGGTCATCGGCTGAAGGAGTTTGACAATATGATGACGCAGGCATTATCCGGCTTGACGGAAGGTGTGCCTGAAATTATAGAAACGGGCGGCGTCAACCGTTACCGCAGCACGCTACTTTCGTTTATTGATCGCGGTTTTCGTCGTCCCTTCATTCTGATTGAAGAATTGACGCACGAGTTGATTGCCGCCGAGAAACTTGCTTCCGAAAAGGTCATCCGCACCATGTCGCACGAGGTAAACAACACGTTGAGTTCCATCAACTCAAACCTTTCGGTACTGTTGAGTTTCGAGGACTGTTTCCCCGCCGACCTGCGCCCCGACATTGTTCGCGCCTTGCAGTTATCCCTCGAACGGAGCGATCATCTTTGCCGGTTGGTTTCGGCGTTTGCGGATGTTGTAAAATTGCCTCCGCCAACTGCGTCGCCCGTTGAACTGAACGCCATCGTACAGAATACCGTCAACCTGATGCAGGGCAGTTTTACGAAAGCGGGCGTTACGTGCGTTACGCAACTGTGCGCCATTTCGCCGGTAATCACTGCCGACGCCGTGCAAATGGAGCAGGCGCTTATCAATATTCTGAAAAACGCAGTAGAGGCGAGCATTGGAACGAAAGGAGAAGTAACGATAATCACCGCTGATCATCCCGCCATACTAACCGTCAGGGATACAGGTTGCGGCATCCCCGACGAAATCCGCAACAAAATATTCACGCCGTTTTTCACTACCAAACCCGAAGGGCAAGGCATCGGGCTGATGCTCGTGTGCGAAATACTGCTGAACCACAAGTTTTCTTTCGGGTTGGAGACTAAAAATGGATGTACGGAGTTTAGGATTGAGTTTTAGAAAAATTATTTTATCATCAACGCCTTAAATAATTGCGTTTAATTTTATTTTTCGCGAAATTGCCGTAAAATTTGTTTGTAGTTTTGAAATTTGTTTTGTTATTTTGTGAATAATCATATGCAACATGAAAAAGAGTTTTATTTTATCTGTTTTTACGCTTTTCTTCTGCACATTGTTATCAGCGCAGGAGAGACTACACTATTGGAGCGATAGTGAATCCTATCTTCAAGATCAAGCGTCATTGACCTTTGAAAAGGCTTATCAGGTTTTAGCCGCTCATCCGCCCGGCACAAATATTAGCGACGAACGTACCTTTGCGTTGCTCGCTCTGGATGTCTTGCTGCACGATACCCGTCTGGATAATGGAGTAGCATTTATGTCATACATGAAAAATATTACCGGAAACTTACTGTCAGAATTACAAAATGCAAGGCCAACCGGTAATGAAATCCGCATTTTCCGCTTTTATAATCATGGTTTTATTGTAAAAACGCCAACTGTAACCGTTGGTATTGACCTGGTCAGAGGGGGAAGGGCTGATCACCCTTTCATTAGTGATACAATGATGCGTTCCATTACGGAACAATGTGATATTCTCTTTATTACCCATGCTCACGGCGATCATGCAGATATTGCTGTTGCTAAAATGTTTTGCGAACAGGGGAAAAATGTGATTGTTCCGGAAGAAATATGGAAGGATATGCCTCCTCAATTCCGTATTTTACGGGGAACCGATATGATTTGTGAATCAGTTCGTTTGCCTGCCAAAAACGCTTCGCTCACAGTTCAGGTTTACCCAGGGCACCAGAGTCCTCTGTTAAATAATGTATATATCATCACTTTACCCGAAGGACAAACCATCATGCACACCGGCGATCAAGACTATACGGATGATTTGGTTGCCAAAATAAGCAGTAATTCAAAAGTGGATGTACTTCTGGTTCAATGCTGGATGATGCCCATGGAAAAATTTGTTTCCGAAATCAAGCCTGAATTAGTCATTAGCGGACACGAAAACGAAATGGGACATTCCATTGACCACAGAGAATCCTACTGGTTAACATTCAGAAGAATGTCCGGTATTAAAGTCCCTCATGTTGTGATGGCCTGGGGTGAATCATACACCATTACTAAATAATCAGAATTAACTTTTATTAACGTAGGAATATCTTACTTTTGCGGTTGTTTTTTATAATGATAAATTTTCATAGCGAATAAATATGAACGAATCAGTAAATATTAAGGAATTGAACGAGCGCATCCGGCAGGAAAGCGAATTTGTTGATTTAATCGGAATCGAGATGAACAAAGTCATCGTCGGGCAGAAACATTTGATTGAAAGTCTGTTGATAGGCTTGTTGTCTGATGGACATATCCTGCTCGAAGGTCTTCCCGGGCTGGCAAAAACATTGGCGATCAACACGCTGGCCACTACTATCGACGCACGGTTCAGCCGCATACAGTTCACGCCCGACCTGTTGCCCGCCGACCTTATCGGAACAATGATCTACAGCCAGAAAGAGGAGCAGTTTTTAGTCAAGAAAGGTCCCATTTTCGCCAACTTCATCCTTGCCGACGAAATTAACCGTTCGCCCGCCAAGGTACAGAGCGCGCTCCTCGAAGCCATGCAGGAAAAACAGGTAACCATCGGCGGGCAGACCTACCCGCTCGACCTGCCTTTCCTCGTGCTGGCTACCCAAAACCCCATCGAGCAGGAAGGCACCTATCCGCTGCCCGAAGCGCAGGTCGACCGTTTTATGCTCAAGGTGGTAATTGACTACCCGTCGAAATCCGAAGAACAGCAGATCATCCGCGAAAACCTCGGACAGGTGTTCCCCAGGGCAAGCACCATCCTGAAACCCGCCGACATTATGAATGCTCGCGACATCGTCAAGGAAGTATATATGGACGAAAAAATCGAACGTTACATCCTCGACCTCGTCTTTGCCACCCGCTATCCCGCCGAATACAAGTTAGACAAACTCAAGCCGATGATTACTTACGGAGCGTCGCCGCGTGCCAGCATTAACCTCGCGAAAGCGGCAAAGACTTACGCATTCATCAAGCGGCGAGGTTACGTCATCCCTGAAGACGTGCGGGCGATTTGTTATGACGTGCTGCGCCACCGCATCGGGCTGTCCTACGAAGCCGAAGCCGAAAACATGACCTCGGTGGACATCATCACCGAAATCATGAATGCAGTTGAAGTGCCATAGAGATTGGATATTGAATATTCAATTGACAATATTCAATGACCATGGAATCAACCGATTTGCTGAAACGGATGAAAAAATTAGTAATTGGAATGTTGATGTTTTTACCTTTGCAAATTGCAAGCGGTCAGGATAAAATCATTACCATTCAGCAGGATACCATTCATTGCCGGATTGTATATGTTACGCCTGCCCGTATTCAATATGAACAAGAAGCAGAAAACGGAAATATGATTGGCAAATTTATTCCAGGAGAGCAGGTACTGGAATACTATCAAAATTCACAATCAGTAACACTCAATCCGTATTATCGGACAGAAAAGCAAAAGCCCAACCCTTTGCGTCATTGGATGGTTGGTTTACAATCGGGCGCTTCCTTCCTGATAGTATCGTCTGATGACGAATACAATCTGATCAACAGGGGCATGTCCCAATTACAGGACGAGGACTTCTACAAGCAACTCAAACGAAGATGGCATCTTCAAGGCGACATTCATTATCTACTTTACGATGATTTCGGTTTGGGAGTAAAATATTCGTTTTTAACATCTTCGGCGCAAAAAGATTTTGTAATGAAGTCCAATGACGATTATTTGCCTTCATACGTTTGTGTCGGAATAAAGGAAAAACAATATATCCATTATGCAGGACCATCGGTGATTATCCGGCAATGGTTGGGCAAGGATCATCAATTTCTATTGAACGAAGTACTTTCGTTGGGTTATGTACACTATCGGGACGAATTACGAATGGACGCTACATTTTCCTTCGACAATGCTTTGCTTGAAGGCAACACCTGGGGTGCGACTTTCGGTATATCTTTGGAATATTTTCCTGTATCATGGCTATCCATCGGTTTAAATGCCGGCGCAATGTACTCTCGTCTGACCAAGTTCTCAATCTCTGATAAAGAATCGACACAGACCGTCAAATTATCAAATGAATATTATCAATCTCTTTCGCGGTTAGACTGTTCGCTCGGTATACGCTTTCATTTTTAATTGAGTACAAAAAATAAAACAAACGGAAATGAAAAATTTGGTTCGTTACATTACGGTTTTAATTGTTATACCACTTGCCTTTTCATGTAGTAACGACTTTTTGAAAGATGAATTGGAACATGTTTCTCCCGAATCTGCTTCAATAATCATTTCTCCGGATTGGGATGCGCAAGATTATGAAATTTATTGCCCAAACGTTGGAAATGCCAAATTTAAGATTATTCATGCGCCCGACTGGTTGAAAATTTCTACCAGTTCGGGGCAATTTACCAATGGCTTTGCCACACTGAATTGTAAAGCAAATACGCATTATGAATTTTCTGAAGTTGGCATTTATTATACGTATATGACTTTATCTGTTGAAGGTAAAGGGAATCAGACAATTCTGATAGCGTATTTGACAGAGGGAAATCCTGTAATTGAAACGGTAAACAATTTGACTATAGACTACAATTTTCACGGTGGATTATTGGTCAAAAATACCGGTAATGGTATATTGCTCCTATCCATTTTGAACCTTCCCGAATGGTTGTCGATTGATGGTGAAATTGTCTCGATTGAAGAATATCCTACTATCGTTTTACCTCCTAATGGAGAAGAAATTGTATATTTTTTTTATAATCGAAACATTCCTCCTATTTTAGAAAATCTTTCAGGAAAAATCGTTATGATAACCAACGATAAAAATAAACCAGTAGTAGAAGTGGATGTACAAATAGGATTAGGTTATCCAACGTTATATTCTTATTATGATCAATTGAATTTTGGAAGAACAAAAAACGACCTGACGATTGATATTTCCAATCAAGGTTCCGGGATTTTAAAATGGGAAATAGAGAATTGTCCTGAATGGCTCATTGTCTCAGATTTTAGCGGTGCTTTATTTTATAACGAAAACAAATCATTAACGTTCACATGTAACAGGGAATTGCTACCACGTGGTGCAAATGAAGTTGCTATTTATTTTAAGACTAACGAAAGAAATAAGCCGTCGTTTAAAATTACAGTAACAGCACGTAACACTACTGCCAATCCAGAAAATGTCAAGCCAATAGAAGGAAACATTACAGATACTTACTTTGACAAACAATCAGATATTCTGTATCTTACGACTACTCAACCCAATCGTTTTGTAGCTTACGATACCAAAAACAAAATGATTGCCCGTGAATTATCACTCGATTATACGCCTAACTGTTTTAGTCTGTCTGAGGATGGTCATCAACTAATCATCGGGCACAACAAGTATATTACTTATATTGATGTGGATAAATTTTCGATACTCAAGACTTACAATGTAGATTATAACATTCTTAATATCGCATGGGGAACGGATAATTGGTGTTGTTATACCATAAGAACGAATATAGTAATTTGTCAATTGCAACAATGGAAAAACCTTGATACAGAAGAAACATACAATACGCCTAACATCAGTGGTGGTTGTTTGGATAATTCGCTGATAGGAAAAATACCCTATAAAAATTATATTGTGGTTTCAAAACCCTTTTACCATACCCATATATTTGATATTCAAACTCGTAATTTTATCAGACTTTTTCTAACAGAAATTGATAATTTCTGGTTTTCTTCCGATGGAAATTATCTCTTTAGTTCGTCTAAAAATATTTATACTACATCTTCGTTTTTGAATTTGTCTTCATCCGATTATTTTGTTTCACCATTTGGCAGGTTTTCTCCTGATCCTAACAGGATTTACTGGGTAGACCATCATGCAGATTCTCATAGCGTATGGGTTTTGTCGGCAGATTTTGATGAACAAAGCGAGGTTATACAATATAGAGATAATGATTATACACATGTTAAAACATATTATTGTGATGATTTTTATAATGATAATCTGGTAAGGGCGCATTATGTTTTTGCCAACAAATCCGGAACAGAATTGATTGCTATACGGAATGTGACAAGCGGCGAGCCTATGTGGTCATTGGAGTTCATAGAGATAGAAGAATAGTAGAATAAAAAAAATATGAAAAAAATTATAATATGTTTATTGATGTTCATACCCTTACAAATGGTAAGCGGTCAGGATAAAATTATTACCATTCAGCAGGATACTATTCATTGCCGGATTGTATCCATTTCGCCCACCCATATTCAGTATGAACAAACGACAGAAAATGGTTATATGGCTGGAAAAATAATTTCGACGGAGCAGGTATCGGAATATCTGCGAAGTCCGCAATCGGCAGAAATCAGCCTGTATGACTATACAGACAGGCAAACGCCAAAACCGGTACGTAAGCATTATTTGGGTTTTGGTCTTACATTTGGGAAAAACAGATATGTAGGTTCCTCTTATGATTCTGCATGGGATCAAGATTATATTGGTGGCGGGGTCGAGTATGCTCATCGTAAAGGTGATACAGAAATAGGGGTAGGTCTGAATTACGCTACAATTTATTTCTCTGTGCCGCTAACCGTAAAGAAATACTTCGGAAAATATGTATTTATAGGCGCCGGCTTGATGGCAGGTTACAAGAATGAGAACGGTTTATGCATCGGTGCAAATGTGATGGCAGGTGTGGAATATGTGCTTGATAATGGATTTTCGCTTTCACTTACCCCAAGTTTTCGGTATTCCTTTATAAATTTGACAGATAGCAGAAAGAATAAAAACTCTTATGTCATCACTAATTCAGGCATAGACATACTGCAACATGCGGTAGTTAGTATTGGTATAGGATACAGATTTTAATTTTTTGAACCGTTATTAAATATCAATTTCCAACCCCGTAAATTTCAAAATTAATTTGAAATTTGCATGGTTGAAAATTATTGGTATCTTTGCGAAAAATAAAAAATGAAGATAACATGTATCTGAATAGAACCATAGAAGACGCTGTTATAGAGGCTATAGAAAATTTTCCGGTAACAGCAATCATTGGACCGCGCCAGTGTGGGAAATCAACTTTGGCAAAACAGATCATATCAAATGTTTCATCTGACATTTTATATCTTGACCTGGAGCGACCTTCCGATTTGCAGAAACTTGATGACGCCGAATGGTTTCTTTCATCGCAAAAAGACAAATTGATATGTATTGATGAAATTCAGCGTCGTCCGGATTTGTTTCCGTTGATCAGGAGTTTGGTTGACGAGTGGAACAGACCGGGCTGTTTTCTTGTGTTAGGGTCTGCATCGCGCGATCTACTGAAACAGAGTTCGGAATCGCTGGCAGGACGAATTGTTTACAAACAACTGACGCCT
>Ga0082212_10012546_pt1 | contig 10669 bp, 5 predicted proteins | sample TergutNt197P3_FD_71548 | JGI IMG/M metagenome (GOLD analysis project Ga0082212, IMG submission 71548) | Neocapritermes taracua P3 segment gut microbial communities from Petit-Saut dam, French Guiana - Nt197 P3 | ecosystem: Host-associated > Arthropoda: Insects > Digestive system > Gut ...
TTCCTGAATCGAAAGGGCTTCTCGTTGTAAAATTCGTTTTCCAAGAGTCAAAACATCCTGCATTATACTTCTCCATCAGGGAGCAAAACCATGTGGCGGGATAATAGATAATTTCGGAAAACATGTCAAGAGGAAACACGTCAATTATCCGTCGCAGAGGCAAAACAAATCAGAGAATATATCCGTGAGGATAGACATAAAAACGGCTGATCTCTACTGTAACAACGAGAGTAACAATTGTCTCATCTGTCCCGATTGCTGTAAGACCGTTACCGCCGACTGCATCAACAACTGTTGCCGGGCGAATTCGGTGGACTCCGCGGCAAAATCCACGTCCGCAATGTTACTTCGTGCCTCCGTTTCAATAGTAATCAGGTCCGTCATGTGATCCATATTCATTTCAATCTGCGACCGCTGGATGGCTCCTAAACGACCACGCATCGCTGTAATCTGCACCGTTGTTTCCTGAATGATACGGAACGCTGTTTTCGTGTCTTTTAGCAAACTGTACTGCTCGTCCGTTTTGAGTTGCGAAAGCGTGCCGCTTTCACCGCCCAACGCCGTCGAATGGACGCTCTGAATCCCCACTCGAATCTGCTGACTCCACACCGCTTTCGGTCCCAACTGCATCAATGCTCCGCCGCCGGAAATGCGGAAACCGAGTACGTCACCAGCCCATACGTCAGGTTTCGTCGTAATTTCAATGTCCAAGTCCGAAGTGGCAGACTTTGCGGTACGTCCTTCTCCGATTGCTGCACGACCATTGATGTCCGCCACAATGTCCGTACCGGTCGCCCTTTCAGTAACAACGCCGAAACGATCCTTTACGGTCAGTTCGCCATGAGTGGCATAGAGTTCGATAAACTCTTGACTACCATACTCGACCGAATGGAAAATGATGCCTCTACTTTGGTTATCACTCGCCCCGATCATTGCCGCTCCCATCGTTGCGCCCGCCGTGTGCGCTTGCAAAATGCCGGAGTCCCCCACTTGCACTATCCCGCTACCATTCGGGACAATCTGCGTTCCCTCCACGAATGCCGGTAGAGAAGCCGCAAAATAATCGCTGACTCCCGGCGTAGAATTGATGAGGTCAATCACCTGTTGTGCCGTCGGCGGATTGTACGGATCAATACCTATCGTCAACTGCTTCGACTGCGGGTCGTAAACAACCTTCGGAGCCTGTCCCGATAGGTCGGGGACAATGAGGACCTCCGTGTTGTGGAATTGCTCGTTTTCCTGTTTCGACTGCACAGTAAAGGTCGAATGGACTCCGCCCGATGCAATGATTGAACCTTCCGCTCTGGCATCAATGGATAAAATTCCGCCGGTCAACATCGCCCGGTCACCGGATTCTATGTATCCCTGTCCGGTAGAATGTAAAGGAAGCGAGGCGGTAAACAACGTGTTGAGTCCCGGGTTATTGTTAATGAGGGCAACAATTTCTTCCGCCGTAGTGGGATTGTTGGAGTCAACATTGACCGTCATCATTTTGAGGACGGGGTCATACGAAACGGAAGGTCCATTGATGTTTTCATAGACGTAGACCGCAACGTTATTATATGCCGCCCCGGCATTGTTGGCAGTGAGCGTCCAATCGGCATTGCGTCCGCCGTTGGACATAAAAGTCGCAGAGGCGTATCCTTCCCGAACATTGTTGCCATAACTGCAAAACCAAACGTCGGGATATTTCAAGGTCGGCGGACAAGAATCACACGGATCATACGTCGGCGTGACCAATCCGGTGCCAAAACTCGCTTGTCCAATGGTGCAAGCGGTCAAGGTAGTGCTTGTGGGATCAATACAGGCAACGCTGATTCCCCAACGTTCAAGCACTGCCGCCGATTCTTCGGTGGAAGGATCGTTGAAAAACTTGACAAGATCATTCGCCGTTGTTTTGATCATGCCATGTTCGTCTGTTTCCAGGTTAACGACGAGATACCCTTGCGAAACCACACCGCCGGAGGTCTGTCCCATTTGAGCATCAATCCCGCGATAGGCTTCGCTACTGAACGTCGGCGGATTGTCAAAAAGATACGAAGTGTGCGGGATGATACTGAAACTGCCGCTGACCTCAGGATTGTCCCGCAGGAGTTGCTTGAGGTCTTCCATCGTAAAATCTTCCCCATAAGGATCATCGGCACGTCCGCTGAAATCCACCGTGATAACGAGCGACTTGAAATTCGGATCGTATTCTGCCGACTCGTTGACGCCATCGCGGAAAATGACTTTGACATCATCCCCTTCGGGACCTGGTATTAGGGAACGTAGTGTAAAGGAGGTTCCTGGCTCAAGACCCTGTACCTGTGCGACGGCATTGGTATAGACCGGCGGACAGGTAGTGTCATCCACCGACAATGGAGTGCCGGGCGTGCTGACGAATTTGATGGCAGGCGACCCTGCCGGTGCAAGGAATTGCAGGAAATTGCTGTCGTTCGCACAGCCGTAGTAACCAACTTCGGCAAAGGGGGTTACTGTACCGAGACCGGTTTCGCCGGTGGGAATCGCCGCCGTAATCCGACCGGTTCCATCTTGGTTTTTCAAGAACGGCGAAGTGTTCAGAAGCGTTACAATTTGCTCTGCAGTTGTTAAAACGGTTCCGCCGGGTTCCGTTTGTAATACGATTTCCACGACGGTCGGATTGTTGCCGTCTCCATCGGAAACATTCAGGCGGAGTTCATCGTTCCCTTCCTTCGGGGCGGTATAACGGAAGACGAAATTCCCGGCGGCAGTGCCAGGTTCGCTGGCGGTAACAAGAACATTGTTGTTTTTGCCGTAGGAGGACAAAAGAATGCTGCCCGCCTGGGACTGGGCAAAGACGGTTGCCGCAATGCCGGTGGAGTCGCTGATGACATTGATTGCATTGGCAATGTCATCAGCAGTGGCACTCCGGTCAAATGTGAACGAGGAATATCCGCCGGTTCCGCCAATCGTGAACGTGGTATCGTTTTTCAGTACGCCGTAGGGATAGTAAAGTTCCGCCTGCCGGGCAGGTTCGTGAACCTGCATGACGATCTCTTTTTCGGTGCGTCCCTGAAAGTTGGCTTGATAGATGTTGAGTTGCGAAACCACGCTTTTGTCGAGTCCATACGTATTGAAATCGAGCGAGCCGTCGAGTAGTTTTTGCCCTTGGAAAGTGGTCGTGGCAGAGATGAAGTTGATGGATTCGATGATGGCATCGGCTTGAATTTGGAGAGCGGCGAGCGTTTCGGGCGTTTCTCCACCTGTGCTGGCGGCTTCGGTAACGAGTCCGCGCAGGTCGTTCAGGAGGGAATTGACGTGACTGAGAGCACTGTCCACTGTAGCGATGATGGCACTGTCCCGATTGCAGTTGGCGGCGGCTTGGGACATGGAGACAATGTTCGTATGCATGGCGGTACTGGCAACGAATCCGATGGGATCGTCGCGTCCCGTGTGAATCCGAATACCGGACGACAGATTCCGAATGGAAGTGGTCAAAGCGGAATCGGCGCGTTGCAATGCCTGTTGCCCCCGCAGAGAACCGATGCTGACGAGTAAATTGGTCGGACTGACAGATAAAGTCATAACACCTCCTATCGAACGTATCGGTTATTCCGATTAGGAGGGTGAGAGATTTTTGGGGAAATACCAACTATACGGCGTGAAAATGGTCATTTTTGTCATTCCGGCAAAACGCCGTCCCCTCGCCCTCTGAGAGAGGATTAGGGAGAGGGCGGTGTACCAGACCAATTTTGAAGTAACATATTAGCCGAGTGTAGAGTTTTTTTGTAAAATTACTTGCTTCTTCGCCGAACAGTTTTTTGAAACCGAAATCAGTGTACGGATTGATATAGCGGGACATGGAATCCATTGTACACCGCAGGCGGTAGCGTTGCAATCCGATTGGTATGCCAGCCGAGAACACAGCGCAGCGGAATGACCGGATAAACCGGCGTGGAGAATCCGGTTGCTCCACTTCGTTTCGCTCCCGGCTTTCATCGTTGGCGAAAGCCTCGCCGGGACAAATTCCCGGAAAAAACGAGGTGCGGCGTTCCACGCTCTTACAGGGAAAGAACTTACGGCAAGGAAAATGACATTTTTTGCCGCCTGTACCCGAAAGGGGGAAATCCGTAACTCCTTTTTCTATCGGGATTTTGAAAATTTTGCCCCTTCGGCTTGACACCTCGCCCCCAAATGGTATCATGCTCCTATCGCCGATAACCACTACATATAGTAGTTCGGTTGTTGGCACAATACTACATACAGTCTTTCACACGAGGTAAAACGACGAAATGAGGGTACCGAATGGATGCATTTCTTTCACCCCAAAGACTTGATTTATCTCCCAACATCATTCCCCTATTATATGGATACTACCGCCAGTTTGGATGCTACTTCTGCCGTTATCGACGACTCCTTTGAGTCCACCGTCCCCCTTGAAGGTCTCAGGATGAATCCGACGTTTTGTCCCGAACATGTCCGCGATCCCTTCGATACCGTCGAATGGACGACTCGAACTGCCACCATCAAAGGAGACGGCGGCTCCGTCTTTTTCGAGCAAAACGACTGCGAATTTCCCAGTACGTGGAGCCAACTTGCCGTCAATGTCGTTGCCAGCAAGTATTTCTTTGGCGAACCCAACACTCCCCAGCGGGAAAAAAGTATGCGGCAAGTCATTCATCGCGTCAGCCGCACCATTGCCGACTGGGGATTCGATGACGGCTATTTCGCTTCACGCAGTGATGCCGAAAACTTTTACCGCGATCTGTCCTGGCTTCTGCTCCACCAGTACGGTTCCTTCAATTCACCGGTTTGGTTTAACGTCGGACTTTTTGCACAATATGACATTCGAGGCGGAAAATGCACTTGGCACTGGGAAGAGCGGGCGGGAGAAGCAAAACAACAGGACAATTCCTACGAATATCCGCAGGCTTCCGCCTGTTTCATCCAAAGCGTCGAGGACAACATGGAAGCCATCATGGACCTTGCCCGAAGCGAAGCGATGCTCTTCAAATTCGGCAGCGGCACCGGCACTGACCTTTCGACGATTCGATCCAGCATGGAAAAATTGGCAGGCGGCGGCAAACCATCGGGTCCCCTTTCGTTCATGCGGGTCTATGATCAAATTGCGGCAGTGGTCAAAAGCGGCGGAAAAACCCGTCGTGCCGCCAAAATGCAGTCCCTCAAAGTAACCCATCCCGACATCATGGAGTTCATCGACTGCAAACAACGTGAAGAAGAAAAAGCGAAAATCCTGATGAAGCAAGGGCTTGCCTACGAAGACGCATACTCGTCGATTCTCTATCAAAACGCCAATTTATCCGTCCGGCTGACGGATGATTTCATGCACGCCGTCAAAGAGGACAAAACATGGGCAACCCGTTGGGTTACGGATTCCACCAAAAAGGGACCTGAGTATCCCGCCAAGGACGTTTTCGACAAAATTGCCAATACGGCGTGGGCGTGCGGCGATCCCGGCGTACAATATGACACCACGATCAACCGGTGGCACACTACGCCGAATTCGGGACGAATCAACGCTTCGAATCCATGCAGTGAGTACATGAGTTTGGACGACACTGCATGCAACTTGGCAAGTATAAACCTGATGAAGTTTCGGCAGGAAGACGGTCTTTTCGATGCCGAACGCCTTGTTCAAGCCAGCCGGATTTTCTTCATCGCCCAAGAGATTCTCGTGGATAGAGCGAGTTATCCCATCAAGAAAATTGCCGAAAACAGCCATAAGTTCCGCGCCATCGGACTCGGCTATTCCAACCTCGGCAGTTTGATCATGAGTCTGGGACTCCCTTATGATTCCGATGAAGCCCGGGGACTTTGCAGCGTGATCACGGCACTGCTGCATGGTGCTGCCTATCAAACGAGTGCGGAACTGGCAAACATCGTGGGTCCTTTTGAAGCATTTTCCCGAAACCGCGAACCGATGTTGCGTGTGATTGACATGCACTGGGAGGCGGTGAATAAAATCGGAACGTGCCCTGCGTATCTGAAAAAGCGGGCACAAAAACTCTGGGACGACGTTCGTAATTCAGGGAGCCGTTACGGTTTCCGCAATGCTCAAGCAACGGTCCTTGCCCCAACGGGAACGATCAGTTTCATGATGGACTGCGACACTACCGGCATCGAACCGGACATTGCACTGGTCAAGTACAAACAACTTGCTGGCGGTGGGACGCTTAAAATGGTCAACAATACCGCGCCGCTTGCCCTGAAAACGCTTGGTTATACCGATGAGGAAATTACCGGCATCGTCGAGCACATTCAGGAAAAGGGAACGCTCCACGAAGCCCCACATCTTGTCGATGCTCACTTACCGGTGTTTGATTGTGCGTTTCCGTCTCCCGGTTCGGATCGGTGTATTCCTTGGGATGCTCATGTCAAAATGATGGCGGCGGCACAACCGTTTATTTCGGGTGCAATTTCCAAGACGGTGAACATGCCGAACGGTGCGTCCGTAGAGGACGTTGCCAACGCATATATGACGGCGTGGGAATTAGGTTTGAAGGCAATCGCGGTCTATCGGGATGGTTCCAAGGGGGCACAGCCGCTCTCCACGACCGAGGGCGGCGGAAAAAAAGAAGGGGAAGCGGAACTTTCCCGAAAGGAAAAGCGAAAACTGGCGGGACCCCGCCGCGAACGTCTGCCGGACACGCGACAGTCGGTTACACACAAGTTCAACATCTCGGGACACGAGGGGTATATCACCGTCGGTCTATACCCGGATGGTCGTGTGGGGGAACTTTTTATCACGATGGCAAAAGAGGGAAGCACCATCGGCGGGTTGATGGATTGTTTCGGAACTGCTATTTCGATGAGTTTGCAGTATGGTGTGCCGCTTTCGGTCTATGTCGAAAAATTTTCGCACACTCGGTTTGAGCCGATGGGACACACGAAGAACCCGGACATTCCGATAGCAAAGAGTTTGGTAGATTACATTTTCCGTTGGTTGGGTCGAACATTTTTGTCAGAATCGCAAGCGGTTACCCCTCTCAAGGAGGCACATGGGGACAGCAACGAGCGGCGTTGCGGCAAGGCTTCGACTCCTGTGGAAGAAAGGCGGCGTGGGGTATCAAAACCGGACACAACGGCAAAGGAGTCGGAGCCGGTTTCGGTGAAAAGCATTGCGGTCATTGACAGTTCGGTGGCTCATTCCGATTCCCAGGAGCGTTCAGGTCTGGAACCTTTTACCAGATCGACGTTAGACGAGCAGCCGTACAAAACTTTCCAATCGGACGCTCCTTCGTGCGATGCGTGCGGCAACATCACGGTACGAAACGGTAATTGCTATTTGTGTTACAACTGTGGAAAGAGCATGGGATGCAGTTAAAACGTTTTCAAAATGTAACTATTCAGCCGTTTGTGTTGTTTTTGGCAGTATTGGTAGTTTTTTCGTAGTGATATAGTGCCGTAGAGCGTCCACAACGCAGTCCGTTCCCTGCAAGCCCCGTTGCTTTAACGTTCGAAATACACTCATCAACACCGCCTGCGTGTTCGCTCCCTCTTCACTCTGATTGCAGTAACTGTTCTTCCGCATCACCACCCCATTGCGAATCATCCGCTCCGCATGATTGTTGTCCGACGGCACGCCCTCACGATACAAAAAAACCAACAACTCCTGACGATGACGACGCAACCGCTTCGCCTCCCATTCTTCCACGACTCCTCCAACACGTTCGTCAGCCGCCGCTCGATGGCGCTTCGCAACGACTCATACTTCGACACGGCAAGAGACTTCCGACGACCACATAGACGCATTGCATCACGTAGCAGCCGCTTGAGCCGCTTCGAAAACATATCCCAATCGCCACTCGAGTCCTTACGCTTCTTGACATTGTGCATTCCTCCTTGCGATCATTGGTCATGCCCAGCAAGCACGAATCTCAACCTTTGACCTCTATTTTATGCTCTTTCATTTTACGTCAATCCGGCGACAAGTTTTCCCCCTCCGCCGTTTTTTTGCAAAAATTATCGAAAAAAAGTTGGAGAAATTTCTATATTCCGAATCGTCAATCAATGCAAGACTTATAACAAAACTCCTCGCTGTAACTTTTGTAATGGTCGATTCTCGGCTCCCAATGGTTTGACTTTTCTATGTGAGTAGGTAAAATCATCCACATCTATCCGAGGGGCAAAAACCCGAAAATCGAAATCGCCGGTTTTCAGACTTTTTCCCCTCACCCTATATTATTTCATTATCCCCCCAATGCTTACAGTAACGGACTACTCTCCTGCCCGCACGGATATTCCGCATGAGCAATTCATTTCGCCGATTCTTCAACGAATTACTGAAAAAATAGGAGAACAACGTTTTGACTTTTGGTTTCAAGGCACAAATTGTAACTGCGATGGGAACAAAGTAACGTTTTTTGTTCCTACCCATTTTGCGGTCAATTCGATTCGTAGCCACTGTCAGAAAGAAATTGACCAAGCCGTGTTGGAAATTTCCGGCAAACAGTTACCCGTCGAATTTGTGGTCAAACCAAAACGGAAAGCGGAACCCCCCAAGTCGGTGGTCGAACCGTCCATTCCCAAGCCGATTCAAGATATGAGTAGATCGCCATCGCGGTCCTTGTTTGAAAAATCAGAACCGGGTAGGGAACAATCTGGAGAAAAAGTAGGGCGCAGGTTTGCATCATTGGATACGTTTCTCGAAGGTCTCTCGAATCGTTTGGCATACCGCGCCGCTGATTTGGCAATTCATCATCCGGGCGAGATCAATCCGATTTACATCTTTGGACCGACCAGCGTGGGGAAAACGCACCTGCTGGAGGGAATCTGGTCGGCAGTCAGAAAAAACTCTTCCCGCCGCAACCCGATATACATGGCAGCGGAACAGTTTCTTTCTTCCTTCGTCGAATCGTTTCGAGCCGGTTCGGCACAAAATCGAAATCAAAATTTTCGGAGTCGATTCAAAGGCATTTCACATCTCTTAATTGACGACATTCAATTTTTAGGCAGAGCGGAAGCAACCCAGACGGAACTCTTGCAAGTCTTCGATATGTTGCGGAGTCAGGGGGTTCAACTCGTGTTCACGGGGAATCGTCCTTTGAAGGACTTGCCGCTGCGGAGCGAATTGGTGTGCCGGTTGGAATCGGGTATGGTTTGCGAGATTGCGTTGCCGGAGCGGGAATTGTCCTTGCGAATCTGCGAGGCAATGGTCCAGAAACAAAATTTTCCAGTGGATGCGGAAGTTTGCCGATTGATTGCTTCCCGATTTGGAGTTCATGCCCGCCAGATTTTGGGAGCGGTGAATCGACTCTATGCGGTCTATCTCATGAATGCTAAGCCGATCACTGCGGCGGATGCGGAGGAAGCGTTGAGTGATTTGCTTCGTTTGAATCGCCGGGACATTCGCTTGCAGGACATCGGAAAGATCGTTTGTGAAACGTTTGGTATTTCCGAAGAAACATTGCGATCCAAGAGTCGTGTCCGACAAATTGTGACTCCGCGGATGTTGGCGATGTGGCTTGCCCGTAAATATACCCGGTCGGCTCTCTCCGAGATTGGTCTGTATTTCGGCAACCATTCGCACAGTTCGGTCATTTCGGCACAGAAGAAAATTGACCAACAGATTTCTGATGACAAAACGATTGCCGAAACAGTGCAGAAAATCGAACGAGTGTTGGGATAACGTTCACTTATGTGGAGTGAACCGTATGTACAAAAACACGGAGAAATCGTAAAGGGCATGGATCGCAATCGGAACGAAGAGGTTTTCCGTATGGACAAAGAGAAAGCCAAGATAAAGCGAAATGACAAAAGCCAACAAGCAATACGTGGGTGTGACGGCGTGAGCCAATCCAAAAATCAATGATGTAAGAAACACGGCAAGCCATACATCGACGATGGCGGCAAAATACTGCTGGATCAATCCCCGAAATAAGAGTTCTTCACCAAGTCCGGCAAGGGCTGCAACCAACGCAAGTTGCCACAGTTTCCAATGTCCCATGTGTTGCCAAAACAGTTCCCGAACCAATCGGTCTATGTGCCGCAATGCCGCAAAAGGAAGTATCTGTAACACAAAATATCCAATGGCGAGGGGAAGTAAACCCCAGGCAATCTGCTGTAATGTTTCGCCGTTGTACTTGCAGTGTTCCCAGTAGTTGAAACCGAGACTAAAAAGAAGATCAACGAGGATGGCGATCACTGCCAACCCGCCTTCCACCAAAACCGCCTGCCAAAAGAAGGACATGGGGTCCATTGTAGCGTCCGCTCTCCAAATGGCAAGGTTTTCATCAGAGCATTCTAAATTGCTCTAGACAAAACACCGTCCCCTCTCCCCCTGGGAGAGGAGACGGCACAGAGAAATTCACCCACCAAGGCTTTACACACCCAACAAACAAGAAACAAGAGTCGTTCGATTCGCCCACTCCAACTTCCGACGCGTTCTCCATGGTCGACTCATGATGCCGTAGATTACCGACATTAGGCTTTCGCCGAAAAGTAATATACCGTCATTCCCGCGAAAGCGGGAATCCAGAGAGTTGATATGAAAGTCTTCTGTCTGGATTCCTGCCTGCGCAGGAATGACGTAAGCGGCATGACATTTTCGAGCGAAAACCTAACGTCCGTTGCCAATTCGCGAGGGATTTGGTACACTGGACTGGTCTCGTTCAGCCACTTTTTCTCGAGGTTTTTCCATGCCGAAGTCCGTTCGTTCCAATCTTGTGTTTCTTTGCATCCTTGTTCT
>Ga0082212_10012547_pt1 | contig 10668 bp, 10 predicted proteins | sample TergutNt197P3_FD_71548 | JGI IMG/M metagenome (GOLD analysis project Ga0082212, IMG submission 71548) | Neocapritermes taracua P3 segment gut microbial communities from Petit-Saut dam, French Guiana - Nt197 P3 | ecosystem: Host-associated > Arthropoda: Insects > Digestive system > Gut ...
ATTTCCCCGAAAAGTTGATTCCGTTGATTATCAAAAATATTCTTGAAAAGAAAAAACTTCCGGTGTATGGCGACGGCTCCAATGTGCGCGACTGGCTGTATGTAGAAGACCATTGCAAAGCAATCGACTCTGTACTGCTTCAAGGACGAACGGGCGAAGTGTATAACATCGGAGGACATAACGAAAAAAAGAATATCGACATTGTCAAAACAATTATTGCGACCGTGAAACGGTTGATGAAAGAAAATCCGGCTTATCAAAACGCCTTGAAAGGGATCAATCTTCAGCAAGCGTCCTTAGATTGGATAAATGACGATTATTTGATCACTTTCGTCACAGACCGTTTGGGACATGATCAACGTTATGCCATTGATCCGTCGAAGATTACCAAAGAATTGGGTTGGTATCCGGAAACGAAATTCGAGGACGGAATTGTCAAAACCATTCGGTGGTATCTCGAAAATCAGGATTGGGTGGAAAAAGTAACTTCCGGAGATTATCAAAAATACTACCGGCAAATGTATGGAGGACGGTGATAATTAAGAGTTAAGAATTAAGAATTAAGAATTAAGAGTTAAGAATGAACCGTATTAGGTTTGCGGTGGTTGGCTGCGGTCACATTGGGAAGCGGCACATAGAGATGATACGGCGAAATCCGGAAGCGGAATTGGTTGCCGTCTGCGACATTTTGCCCTTAGACAGTTTAAACATCGACACTGTCACTCGTCACCCCTCTCCCGTCACCCCTTACTTCTCCGACCTTGAACTGTTGCTATCCTCCGGCATCCCTTTTGATGTGCTGAACATTTGTGTTCCGAACGGGTTGCATGCGGCAATGGCTATTCGCGGCATGGAAACCGGTCATCACGTAGTGATTGAGAAACCGATGGCTTTACATACGGAAGAAGCTAAAAAAATCCTTTCCGCAGCGGAACAATACGATAAAAAAGTATTCTGTGTGATGCAAAACCGCTATTCGCCCCCCTCTGTCTGGATCAAAGAATTGGTCGATTCCGGACGTTTGGGAAAACTGTTTTTGGTACAGATTAATTGCTTCTGGAACCGCGATTCCCGCTACTATCTGCCCGATTCATGGCATGGAGATAAAGACTTGGACGGAGGCACTTTGTTTACTCAGTTTTCGCACTTTATCGATTTGATGTATTGGTTGTTTGGAGATATTGAAAATATCAACGCCCGCTTCATGGATTATAATCATCAAACCTTAACGGATTTTGAAGATTCGGGCATAGTTACCTTTGATTTCATAAACGGCGGATCAGGAGTTCTCAATTATTCAACCGCTGTTTACGATACCAATTTTGAAAGTTCGATTACAATCATTGCTGAGAATGGAACCATTAAAATCGGGGGTCAATACATGAATGAAGTTGAATATTGCCACGTCAAAGACTATAACATGCCGGTTCTACCTCCAACCAATCCGGGAAATGATTACGGCGCTTACAAAGGCTCTGCTCAAAATCATCATTTAATCATTGATAATGTAGTGAAAGTGTTAAAAAACAAAGAGAAAGAAATCACCACCAACGCTCATGAAGGCTATAAAGTAGTTGATATTATAGAACGGATATATGAAATTTACCATTAACCATTTACCATTAACCATTATTTAACGCTTCTTTCATCACTTTCAACAAAACCAAAGATTCATTTTCCCAACACAGTTCCGCATTGGCAGCTTCAAAGGCAGACCTATACCTCGTCTTTGTTCCCATGCGTTTAATGGTCGAAGCCAAATATTTCGGATCATAATTACGGACAAGCGTTCCGACATTGTAACGAGTGATAATCTTACTAATTTCAGGAAAATCATTTGCCAATATGGGAATACCTTCCCTGATATAATCAAAAATTCGGTTGGGAAGCGAGTAGTAATAACTCAACCCCCAATTTTCAAGCAAATTTACCCCAATGTCTGCACGAGCAGTATAAGCCGGCAGGTCTTCAAAGGGAATTTTTCCGGTAAAAATCACACTGTCGGTCAAATCCATTTGCCTTACCTTTTCTTTCATGTCTTTCAATATATCGCCATCACCCACCACATAAAATACATAATTACCGAGATACTGCATGGCTTCAATCATCCATTCGATTCCGCGTCCCCTGTTAACAGCCCCTTGATACAGAATCACCCGCTTTCCCTTTGCCTCTATGGGAGAAGGTTGTGAAGACAGTCGTGTAGTTGTTGTTCTCACTTTTTTAAACGGAATATTTCTCACAACCTGCATATTAATTTTGTATTTTTCTTTATAGTATGCGGCAATGGAATCACAAACCGTATAGGCATTTTTCAGGCGAGGAAATATCAAATCCTCTATCGTCGTCCAAACTTTTTTCACCCTTTTCCGGTCGGTTATTTCAGGCACTTCCGGAAAGATTTCATGAGCATCAAACACCAAAGGTTTCTTTCGAATAATCGAGGCTAAATAATTGGCAGGCAAGGTATCCGTATCATTGGAAAGAAAAATATCCGTTTTCTCAAATAATAGATAAAAAAACAAACGAATATTAAATTCGGCATAAAAGAAAAACGAGCGTTTGAACAACAGCCTCAACCGTTCGGTGCAATACAGCCGTTCAATCGGTTTACTATTACGAAACTCACGCCCAACAAGCTTAATTTCATAGCCGTTTTGCATTAAAGTGGTACAAACTTTGTGAACACGTTGATCTGCAACAAGATCATTTGTAACGGAAACTGTAACCTTCATAAGCACAAAAACAAAGTGCAAATATAAGCATTTTTGATTAAATCTTCGTAATTTGTAATCTGTAATTCGTAATTGGCTTGCCGATTTTTCATAATTCATAATTATTTTATACCTTTGCAAAGGTAACAAAAAAAATGCAATAAAAAGGAAAATCGGGTAAAACATTGAAAGACATCTGTTTTATGCTTTGAATGGTTTTAGCTGCCGGATGTGAAATATGCAATATTGAGTAGAACGAGGAAGCACTTACGTTTCCAAAACGTTACCCATTGGGAATTGTGTAAAATCAGGCAAAACGCTGTCATTATACGTCAGCCTATTTCATCATATGTCCACGTTTTATACAGTTCAGATAACTCACTAACAAAGTAATTTTATAACCTTAAAAAAGTGAGTTAATGAACGGAAATTTAAAGGTGTCGTTCTACCTTAAACGAGAACGAAAAAACGAAACAAACAGCAAAACTGTTTATCCTGTCATCGGAAAAATTATTATCGGCAGGAGTATTGCTCAATTCAGTTCAAAACTGATAGTTCCGGAACATTTATGGAATGTAAAGGCTGGTCGAGCAACCGGCAAGAGCCATGTTGCAACTGAATTAAACAGGGAAATTAACAAAATCAATTTGCTAATTCATTCACACTATTCTGAAATTCTCAAACGCACCGGAAAAGTTACCGCAGTGGATGTCAAAAACGCTTTTCAAGGCATCGCATCTACACAGAAAACTTTACTTGTATTGTTTGAAGAAGTTATGCAGGAGTTTTATCTGAGGATAGGTATCGACAGGGCAAAGTCAAGTTATTTGCAATACGTCAGCACACAAAAACATCTTCAGCGTTTTTTAAAAGAAAAGTACAATCTTCGGGATATTCCCCTTTCTCAATTGGACTTGCCGTTTATCGAAAACTTTGATTTTTATCTGCGTATAGAACGGAAACTGAAACCGGCTTCGGTCAATGGTGTTATCATCCGGCTGCTCTCAACCGCGAAGATTGCCATACACCGCAATTATATTACCCGCCCACCGTTTTTCGGATACAAGATGGAAAGACCTGAATTTCAAATCCGTTCACTTACAGATAAAGAATTAGACAGATTGATTTCAGTAGAAATTTTAATACCGGACTTGTGTTTTGTACGCGATATGTTTGTTTTTTCCTGTTTCACCGGTATATCCTACATCGACCTGAAAAACCTGACATGGAAAGAAATTATTGCGGAAGAAGAAAAAAGTTTGTGGATTTCCAAGTCAAGACAAAAAACAAACATTCCTTTTAATGTCAAACTGTTGGATATACCAATACGGATAATTGAAAAATATAAAATGTTTTCAACAGATGATTTCGTATTCAATGTATTTTGCCAAGTAAAGACCAATAAGTTGTTGAAAGAAATTGCCGTATTATGCGGATTAAACAAATTAACCTTTCATATGAGCCGACATACCTTTGCAAGCCAAGTCTGTTTATCGCAAGGCGTTCCTATTGAAAGTGTTAGCCGAATGTTAGGTCATACCGATATTGCCACTACACAGCGTTATGCTCATGTCAATCGGGATAAAATAGATAAGGATATGAAATTGTTATCAGAGCGGATTGCTGACAGATATTCTTTTGCCGTTTAATGATTAAGTAACCAATAATAAAACGATTATGCAAATGAAAAGAAGTACATTCAACCTGTTGTTTTACATCAACACAGGTAAGAAGAAGAAATCCGGCAAATGTCCGATAGTTGGTCGCATAAGTGTTGATGGTGAGAATACTACTTTCAGTACCGGATTGGATATTCATCCTTGCGACTGGAATGCCGATTCAGGATTGGCAAACAGCAAATCAAAAGAAAATCCTGCAATCAATAAACAAATTGAAAAGTATAAAACGGAAATAAAAAAACATTACAACAATATACTGGAGCACAAAGGATTTATAACAGCCGAATGTATTAAAAACGCACTCAAGGGTATTGGAACAAATAAAAATACGCTTATGCAGGAGTTTTCTCAGTTTTTGGAAGAAAAAAAGAAAAGTATTGGTATAAGGATTACTGAAAGGACATACATTCAATACGGCATGGGATACCGGCATATGAAAAACTACTTAAAACACAAACTGAACGTGGATGATATCCCATTTGGCAAAGTGAACATTGCATTAATTAATGATTACGCCTATTACTTAAAAGTGGACTTGAAAATGGCGGCATGTTCTGTTCATTCATTCCTTGCTCCGTTTCGTACAACCGTTAAACGTGCACATAACAGGGGGTTGTTGCATCAAGACCCATTCTTCGATTATACGCATGAAAAAATAATCATTTTGGTATGAAATGCCATATTTTTTAAAATATCGGTCATTTCTTTTTCTGAACGATACCCCCATCCCGAAAAATGCCCTATATGGTAACAATAAACAAGTTTTCCGTCTTTTATGTCCTTTTTCGCCTGTTTAATTTTTCTCAAACATTCTTTTTCAGTAGAAGGGACAGAACGTTCAAAATCGCTCTTTTTGCATGAAGCAATAATTAACACGAGCATAAGCAGCAAATATCCGATTACTTTATTCTTCATTTATACGGTGATCCTTTATTAAAATCTATTCAAAATAATACCGCATTACCATTCTTGAATTAACATAATGATTTCTCATTTTTGCAGGTCTCCATCCTGTTTTTTTTATGTGTTTTTCAATCTGTTTCTTTAAAAATTCTTCGTACTGTTCATTCAAATTTTCATCGAAATGAAAGTCGTATATGATTATTTCTGCATCTCCATTTTTGCTTACATTAAAATAGATATTAACAAAACTCCTGCTCTTCAAATCTGAACTCTTAATAAATCCTTTAGGATAAATCAGTTTACTTGCTACTTCCTTACTCAGCACTTCACTGTATTCTTCCGGATAAACTTTTGTATCGCCCGGATAATTAGGATAAACATCGCACTCAGAATACCAGAATATTTCATTAATGCGACTTTTTATCCATATTTCATCAGCAACACCTACAATCGAATCAATAAAATGACTGCCATATTTTTCATCAATCTTTTCACGCATAAAAGTACAATAGCATTTCTTTTCATCGTCCAAATCACGTATGATATCAGTAGAAGATCTATTTTGGTATGAAATACCATATTTTTTTAAAATATCGGTCATTTCTTTTTCTGAACGATACCCCCATCCCGAAAAATGCCCTATATGGTAACAATAAACAAGTTTTCCGTCTTTGAAATCTCTTTCAGCCTTTTTTGTTTCTTCGTTGCATCTTGTTTTAGGAAGTTGGCTCGATATATCGAAAGATGCTCCCGTTTTTTCGCTTTGTGAATGACAGGAAAACAATAAAGAACAAAAAATCAACAATCTTACCTTCTCTAAATAATTTATTAAGTTAATCATAAGGGTTATTTATTTGTTTGTTTTCGCGTTCCGTATACGGTACTCCTCTTATTTCTACGGAAAAAGATTTAAGATCTTCACTATATTGAGAAAATCCGCCATATTTCTGAATTTTTATTTCTGCTTTTATTTTTTGTCCTAAACCTTCGTTAAACTCTTTAATATCTTTATATAAGGAAGTATAGTTTTTTTCCTTTTTAGCATGAATCACCAATCTCTTAACATATCCATAAATTATTTGGGCTTGGAAATCTCTTGGTGCTTCCAAAAACTCTTCATATGTCATTTGCTCCAAATAAACATTAGCATGATCTTTAAAAGTAAACTTACTGTTTTTTTGATAATTATTCCATTTGTCTTTATCTCTGAAATGGATCAGTTCATGCCTTATTGTACTTCGTAAAACATAAATATTATCTGAAATTCCCTTGCTGCCACGATTGAGGTTCAAATAAATTCCTTTTAATTCGGGTTTGTAGGCAGCAACAACTGTTGTATCCGGATTGGAATAGACTCCCCAATTCTTTACCTCAAAATTATTTCCGCCTTGCATAGTAGGAATAAGCGTTTTGCCGATTCGCTCTACGGCATTAGTCAATGAGCTTCTATCCAATAGAGAATCCAACTGGCTTATAAATATAATCGAATCGCTCAAAACATCACGATAGCCTACCTTGCCATCAGCAGTTTCAACATAAGAATCAGAAGTGATGAAAAAAGTATCTTTCCCATTCGATTCCTTGGGGTTAAATTCCGGATAGGGCTTTATTTCTAAAATAGGGAAATAAATATTTTTACCTGGTATTACATCGCCCTGATTTATATGATATTTGCCTTCAAAATTTATCTTTTTTCCCATACATTATTAGTTTGTCCAGTAATTTCTATGTTTTATACCATTTATCTCTATTCTTTCAGGCGAAATAATCAATGAAGTCTTTGTGCCGTCTTTTACATGAATAGATCTTGTCAAACCAATACAATAGGCATTGTCAAATTCGACCTGTAATACAGGACTACTCAATTCAGTTTTAAATAAAATTGCTCCACTTTTTAGCATTGTCGATTCTTTAGCCCATTCAAAAAGCGTATTGTCGGCTGCATGATCCAATTTTAAGTAAATTTGTCCTCCTTGGGTTTCATGTTGCGGTTGTCCTTTATAGTCAATTTCCTGTGAAAAGCCAACTTTGAAACCATCAACTTTATATTCTTTTCCATCTAAAATAAAAACGACTGTTAGATGTGCTAAGGGTTGTGAAAAACCAAACATATTCTTTTCTTTTTAAAATTAATCAATTATCCAATTATTATCAAAATGAATGCCATTTCCGGCAATAATCTTTTCTGCTTGAATCACCAAACGAGTGCGTGAATATTCATCACCCTCTTCAGTATAATCTATTTCCATTTCGCAACAAACCGCATTTTGAAAAATTGTCTTTTCTATTGGATAGTTTTCATTATCTAACATCACAATCATTCCATCAAGATATTTACGAGATTTCATACCCCATTCAATAATCTCTGTGGTTGGCAGTTTGTCAAGTACCAAATTAATCCGCCCTCCATATACTTTAGTAGTCGCTTTTCCTCGAATATCAACCCCTTGCTGAAACGAAAAATTACAACTGTATATTTCATGACCGCCTTTAATCAGGCTCATCAAGTCGGCAACACCTCCGCCGATTACTAAAAAACTTCTGTGTCCAAACATATTTATATAATTTTTATTTGATTATTCTATTTTCCATATCAATTCTTTGTTTTCGTCCATACTGACCATTATTTTTTGACCTTTTCCTACTTTGCCGCTGATGATGAATCGTGAAATGGGTCGGCGAAGGTTGTTCCTGATAACTCCCGCTATTTGACGTGCTCCGTATCTCATATTAAATCCCTTGTTGGCAAGCATACTGCAAGTTTCATCTTCAATTTCCAACGCTATACCCTGCTTTTCCAAAGCCGCTTTTAGTCCACGTATTTGTATGTCGAATATCCTCAGCAACATATCTTCACTGATAGGACGGAATGGTACGATTTCCGATAAGCGAGCCAAAAACTCCGGTCGAAAATAACTACCCATCACTTCCATCAGTTGAGTAGTTGTTGGCAATGAGCCTGTTTCAATTTGCTTTATTAACCATTCACTCCCCACGTTTGAAGTGAAAATAACCAATGAATTTGAAAAATCCCCCTCTTTTCCAAGTCGGTCATGGAGTTTTCCTTCGTCCATGATTTGCAGGAATATATCATACACCGACTGATGCGCTTTTTCAATTTCATCGAACAGCACAACCGAATATGGTTGTTGCCTAATCATATTCACGAGCAACCCGCCTTCCTCATAACCCACATAACCCGGAGGAGCGCCATACAACAAAGCGGCGGAGTGTTCTTCTTTAAATTCCGACATATCGAATCGGATAATTGCTTTTTCATCGTTAAATAAGGCTTCAGCCATTGCTTTTGCCAATTCGGTTTTTCCGGTACCGGTGGGTCCAAGAAAGAAAAACGAGCCGATAGGCTGTCCCTGTTTGTTCAATCCGCTACGCGATTCGAGTATGGCATCGACCAAGACTTTCAAAGCATGGTCTTGACCGATTACCCGTCTTTTCAGGATTTCTTCCATATTCAGCAAACGTTCTTTTTCCTGCGATTGAATTTTGCCGATAGGAATACCTGTTTTATTAGAGATAACAGCGGCTATTTCATGACCGGTAATCGACTGTATCTTTTCTTTTGAAAACTCACGAAGCGTGTCTAAAGACTGGTGTATATAATTCAAGAGTTCGTCGTAGTTATCAATTTCCGATGCGTCAGTTTCGTTCGTTATCATACCCAACAACACAGGACTGAGTTTGTTCTGCATAGAAAAGTGTAAATATTTCAAGTCATTAAATAACTCCTCTTTGCTTTTTTCCTTATTGTCTTCAATGGCGTCTAATTGCTTAGTAAATTCCAAAATATCTTTTGCTGCCGTTTCGTTTATCATTTTGGTAGCCGACATTGTTCTATCCAACAGGTCGATTGCCGAATCGGGCAGGCGGCGGTCTTTGGTATAACGTTTTGCCAAACGAACACATTCGCTAATGGCATCGTTGGCTACTTTCAATTTGTGGAAAGCGGAATATTTATAAACTACCGATTCAACCATCTTTATTGCGGAACTTATTGTGGGTTCATACATTTGCAACACTTCAAACCTGCGGTTAAAAGCATGGTCGGGTTCGATAAGTTTTCTATACTCATCAATGGTAGTTGCCCCAATAATGGTTAAATCGCCTCGCGACATTTCCGGTTTAAGAATATTGGCGGCACCTGCATTTCCCTGTTTGGCATCAAGCAGGATATGTATCTCGTCGATGAACAGAATTGCTTTGTCTAATGTTCGGATTTCCTTGATAAGATTTTTCAAACGGTCTTCAATTTCCCCTTTGTAAGTAGCCCCTGCAATCAGGTTACCTGTATCCAATTCATACACAATAGATCCTTCCAAGTAAGACGGAACATTTTTGTCCACAATACGCCGAGCAAGCCCATCTACCAAGGCGGTTTTGCCAACGCCTGCATCACCAATTACCATTACGTTTGGTTTACTGTGCCGCCCTAAAATTTCCATCATCATACGGATTTCCTTTTCACGATTCACCACATCATTGATTTTCAAATCTATGGCTAATGCCGTTTTGTCGATGCAATATTTATACAATGCTGTCATTCCCTTGGCTTCAGGCGATTCGTGCAGTTCGGGAATAATGCTGCTTTTCATTTCTTCGCCCTTATAATAAAGGTCAAAAATATCTTTTTCACGAATCGGGAAAGATTTGAGTTGGTCATTATTGAATCCGACTCCCGGCTTTGCCAAAGCCGTAAGTACGCAAATGGGATTGATTTCAAGTAATCCGAGTTTTAAGCGAACATTGTCGGATTCTTCAAACACTTTGGGGATATTTTCATCGCCGGTAATTTCTGCCGGTGAGCCTACACTTGGAAAATCTTCAATTCGCACATCTGCCCATTCCTCAAAATAAGAAACTTCTTTGCCGAGATATAAAATAAAACTTTGTAAGCCTACTTCCTTATGTAATAAGCCTTTCAATAGATGTGCAGGTGAAAAATTCATGTTCCCGTATTCCCTTGCGATTGATTGAGCAATACGGATAGCGGTTTTAACCGATTCGTTTAAATTTAGAAAATCCATTAGATAACTATTTGAATATAAATTTAATAATAAAAATCAAAATAAAACATCGAAATATAACCTTTCTACATATTGACTAAATTTCAAATACAAAAATACAATTTATTTTAATACAATACTGTCCTAAATCCTGTTGATTTTTGATATTTTCTCTTTTACAAAGCGTTTTTAGCGTAGTTTTTCCCTGTCATTAAAAAAGAACCCCCTGTATATATTTTGGTATAAAGCATATTGCGAAGGAGGGACGGATGCTTTGCGCCCAAAGAAGCGTTCTTCTATACAATGGAATCGGATACCGGATTCAATAAGGGGAATGGTCATATCCCTTGC
>Ga0082212_10012548_pt1 | contig 10668 bp, 8 predicted proteins | sample TergutNt197P3_FD_71548 | JGI IMG/M metagenome (GOLD analysis project Ga0082212, IMG submission 71548) | Neocapritermes taracua P3 segment gut microbial communities from Petit-Saut dam, French Guiana - Nt197 P3 | ecosystem: Host-associated > Arthropoda: Insects > Digestive system > Gut ...
TCGAAGGCTTTGAAGAAAAATACGGAATGGAGTACCGCCGTTCCTACCGCGATGAACAGCCGGACGGTCATCTTGTGGATCGTCACGAACGGGAAATCTTTCCGTTAATGAAAAGACGCTATCTTTTTTCCGGCAGCCAAAGTTTTAGGATTTACGATCTTTATTGTGACGGCGGCTCTGTTAATGAAAATGTTTTCGCTTACTCCAACCATGTGGGCGGCGGCGGATATGAAGAAAAAGCGCTGATTTTCTTTAACAATTCCTATTATGAAACTGCCGGCTGGATAAGGATGAGTGATCCTGCCGTTCCTTGTGAAGGCGGTTCCCGCAAAGACAGCCTGAGCGAAGCGCTTTCAATTCACGGAGAAGGGCATTATTTTACTTTGTTACGCGAACAAAAGTCGAATCTATGGGTTATTCGTTCTTCCAAGGCAATAAGCGAAAACGGATTTTTTGTCGGATTAAAAGGATATGAGACGCAGGTCTATCTTGATATTTACGAAGTTGAAGATGATGCAAAGGGACGCTGGGCAAGGCTTAACAACGACCTTGCCGGAGCCGGTGTTGCCGATCCGTTAGCTGCAATAAAAGACATTTATCTTGGCGAACTCTATTATCGGTTTAATGAATTCTTTAAACCGGAAATCATTGATAATTTGTGCGATATGTCCGGCAAAAGCGTTAAAACCGGAGTTTTAAAAGAAGCCGCCGGAGAGTTTATAACGACTGCATCGCATTTTCTTTCCGGAGCGGACGGCGCTTATGACCCATGGACAGCGCCCGGCGATGAGACTGCGCCGGAAAAAGAAAAAGGCGTTAGCCGCAAGTTTACCGGAATAAACCATAATGATCTTTTAAAAGAATTTGATTCATTGCTTATCAGGCTGGAAAAAATAAAACAAATACTAAAAACGCCGAAACAAAGATTTGCACTTTTTGAAAGCATTACAAATGAACGCCTGCTTTTCGCCGTTGCTCTTGGTTATGGCTTGCTTTCTTTGCTTCGTTCTGTAATTGGCAAAGAAGCGAACGGGCGCCATGCCGCCCACCTTGCGTTTAACCACTGGGATCTTGGACGCAAATTCAGGGAAATATTATACCGGTTTGGAGCTTCTGAACAGGAAGCATGGCGTATAACAGACCTTGCGAGGGTTGTCTTAAGCAGGGTGAAGACCGAGCCTTTCTGGAAAGAAAACGATAAATTTGATGCGGCGGAGTATGCCGCAGATATTATCGAGGAAAATTACCTTGATGAAGATTTCAGGCGCATTCTGGGAATTAATCTTTATGATGATGTTACATGGTTCAACAAAGAAGGATTTGAAAACGCTCTGTTTTACTCGTCGTTATTCTTCATGGTGGAAGGCGCTGTAGAAATTTCCATTGATGAAAGACTTGACCGTATAATTAAGATTCATGATGTGCTTGTCAAAGCGGAGAAAAAATCCGGCTATCGTTTTGATGTTTTGCTTGATAATTTAACATTAAAACCTCGAGCAGAAAGTTCGGCAAAAAGCGGAAAAACAGCCAAAACGGAAACAAAGCCGGCTGTTAAAGCCGAGGCAAAAAAATCAACTAAAAAGTCCGGCGAGAAAAAGAAAAAAAGCGTAAAAGAGAAAGCGGAAATAAAGCCAAAAGGAAAAGTCAAAACAAGCGCAAAGGCAAAACCGGCGGCAAAAGTAAAAAAGCCTGCCGCTAAGCCTAAAGCAAAAGCTCCCAAGAAGGCAAAGCCTTCTGCAAAATCAAAAACAAACACCGCCAAAACAAAAAAGACTTCAAAGCCAAAGAGCAGAAAAAAATGAGTGTTAGCTGTAAATATTGGGTGTTTGGTATGTATTGTCTTATTGCTTTTCCGCTTTTTTCACAGACTATGTATTTGGAATTGAACTTAAACGAATCAAACAGCGTTAATCCTTTTGCAAGACCAAGACAGCCGCTGGAAATCTTTAGGGTAATAGAAAAAGCCGCCGGCGATGAAAAAGTGCACGGGATCATTTTAAACATTGGTTCGATTAACAGTGACAGAGACTATTTGTGGGAACTTAGAAACGCTCTTGAATATTTCAAATCCGGCGGAAAAAAAATCTGCGCGTTTATCAGCAATGCCGATATGGATATCTACGCCCTTGCTTCTATAGCGGATAAAATTGTAATGGATGAGCTGGGAACTTTAAGTATGCTCGGATATTCAGTGAACAGAGGTTATGTGCAACACACCCTGGAAAAACTGGGAATTGGCGTAAGGGAACTGCGTTATTTTGAATATAAATCCGCCGCCGAACAGTATACAAGAGATTCCATGTCGGAAGCCGACCGCAGGCAGTACAATGAATATCTGGATGATATTTTTAATTTAACCCGTAACACATTGAAAAGCGCGCGAAATTTGACAGATGAAGAATTTGATATAATTTTGAACAGCGAATTTCTTTATTCTGCAAGAAGCGCGTTAAATCGCAATCTTGTAGATCGTGTCGGCAGAAAAGATGCGGTCATTGAAATAATAAAAGAAATTGAAGGCGCAGAAATAGAAAATTTTGTTATATATGGAAACGCCGCTTCAAGTTTAACCGGCTCCAAGACAAACTATTCTCCTTCAAACGCAGGCGGACTGTTTAGAAGACCGCCGGTTATTGCGGTTGTTTATGCGGACGGACAAACAGATATGGAAAGCGGCATGGCAACTTTAAGCCTTTCCCGCACAATCAGGGGATTGGCGGACAACAACCGCGTAAAAACAATTGTTATCAGAATCAATTCGCCTGGCGGAAGCGCGGAAGCCGCCGATTATCTTTCCGAAGCAATACGTTATGCGAAGGAGAAAAAACCTGTTGTTGTTTCCATGGGACAGGTAGCGGCTTCCGGCGGTTACTGGGCGGCGATTAACGCAAGCCACATAATGGCAACTCCCTACACAATTACAGGTTCGATTGGCGTTATCAGCTACTGGTTCTATGATAACGGGATTAACAGCAAACTGGGATTAAGCACCGATTCAATTCAACGCGGCGCTCACGCGGACTTACTGACAGGCGTTATAATCCCTTACAGGAATTTAACAGATTCAGAAGAAGAACGTTATAAAAATTATATTCTTGATGCATATAATGTATTTATTGAAAAAGTAGCTGCTGCAAGGGGCATGGAATCCGCCAGAGTAGAAGCTCTTGCACAGGGAAGAATTTATTCGGGAACAAAAGCTCTTGGTGCAGGATTAATTGACAGTATTGGCAGTCTTTCTGATGCATTACGCAAAGCGCGCGAGCTTGCAGGTATTTCAGAAAAAACGAAAGTCAGCTACAGAGAATATCCCGAACCAACATTTTTTAACAAACTATTGGGACGCATTCCATTTGCTTCAGTCTTTTTAAAGAATCCCGGCAGTCAATCAAATGCAGTTTCGACTATTGATTACTTTTTGCCGGATATGAATATTGGTTACCGTCTTGAAAACAACGGTAAGGCAATGCCAATTTTACCATTAGAGTTTAGTATTCACTAAAAGCAGGAATTATTTACACGTCAGAAAGCTGAGAGAGCGCGATTGGTTTGGGGCTGTCATTTTGCCCCTCGACCTTTGCAAGTTCTTCAAGAAGTTCTTTTCCGCGCTTTGAAAGTTTTTCAGGTATTTGCACCATCAGTTTGATGTAGAGGTTTCCGCGGTGGCTTCCTGACGGAACTCCCTCTTCGCGGATGCGCAGCAGTTTTCCGTTTTGGGTACCTGCCGGCACTTTTACCTTGATTGTTTTGTTGTCGAGCGTTGTTACGTGAATATCCGCGCCAAGAGCCGCCTGACTTACAGAGACCGGAACTGCGCAGTATAAATCAAGAGCCTGACGCTCGTAGTATTCATGCGGTTTTATTCTGATAAAGACGTACAAATCGCCGGCAGGTCCGCCGTTGGGACCGGCATCGCCCTGTTTGGGAATTACAACGCGCTTTCCGTTTTCTATGCCGGAAGGAATCGTAACCATGATTTTTTGGCGTTTTTTCTGTGTCCCCGATCCGCCGCAGTCACTGCACGGTTTTTCAATTATCGAGCCATCGCCGTGACAATTATGACAGGTTGTAGCAACAGAGAAAAATCCCTGACTATGGCGCACCTGCCCCGAACCGCGGCAGACGGGGCACGTTTTCTTGCCCCCTCCGTCCGATGTTCCCATGCCTTTGCACGTAGTACAGGATTCGTTATGTGAATATTGAATTTCAACCTTGGTGCCGAATACAGCATCCTTAAAAGGAATCTCAATGTCGTAGCGGAGGTTTGCTCCCTGCCTTACGCCGCCTGATGAACTTCTGCGAAAACCGCCGCCGAAAAAACTTTCAAAAATACTGCCAAAGCCGCCCTCACCGAAAATATCTTCGAAGCCGCGGAACACGCTGGAGTAATCTCCCTGCCCCGCCATGCCTTCAACGCCTGCAAACCCGAATTGATCGTACGCGGATTTTTTTTGCTCATCGCCGAGTATTTCGTAAGCTTCGGTCGCTTCCTTAAATTTTTCCTCAGCTTTTTTATCGCCCGGGTTTTTATCAGGATGATATTGAAGCGCGAGTTTTCTGTAAGCCTTTTTTATTTCGTCATTAGAGGCATTCTTTTGTACACCAAGAACTTCGTAATAATCGCGCTTAGCCATTACTTGTCGTCGTCCACCACTTCGTAGTCAGCGTCTTCGGCGCTTTTTGTGTTTTCTCCGCCGCTCTGATTTGCGCCGCCGCCCATGTTTGGATTAAAACCGCCCATGTCGGGACCAGCGCCTGGGTCGCCGCCCTGTTGACCTGCCGCGCCCTGCTGTTTGTAGATTTCCTCTGCGATTTTATATGACGCCTGTTTTAGCGTTTCGGTTTTATCCTTGATCGATTGAATGTCGCCGCTTTCAAGAGCTTTGCGCAAGTCCGCGATTGCTTCGTCCGTTTTCGCTTTGTCCGCCGCGTTCACTTTGTCGCCTAAGTCTTTGATGTTTTTCTCTGTGCTGTAAATCATCGAGTCGGCTTCGTTGCGCACTTCGGCGCTTTCCCTTTCTTTTTTGTCTTCTTCGGCGTGGAGTTCCGCTTCTTTTACCATGCGGTCAATTTCATTGTCACTCAAGCCGGAAGAACTTTCGATGCGGATTTTTTGTTCCTTTCCTGTGCCGAGGTCTTTCGCGCTGACATGAACAATGCCGTTCGCGTCAATGTCGAAAGTAACTTCGATTTGCGGAACTCCGCGCGGAGCGGGAGGAATGCCGACAAGATCGAATCTGCCAAGCACGCGGTTTTGGCTCGACATTTCGCGCTCGCCTTGAAGTACGTTAATCGAAACTGCCGTCTGCCCGTCTGCCGCGGTGGAGAAAATCTGACTCTTGCGGGTCGGGATTGTCGTGTTGCGTGTAATCAGTTTTGTCATTACTCCGCCAAGCGTTTCAATACCGAGCGAAAGGGGAGTAACGTCCAGCAAGAGAACGTCTTTTACGTCTCCGCCGAGAATACCGCCCTGGATTGCCGCGCCTACAGCGACCGCTTCATCGGGGTTAACGCCCCTGTTGGGTTCTTTGTTGAAAAGATCTTTTACAATCTGTTGAACTGCGGGGATACGTGTAGAACCGCCGACAAGGATTACCTCGTCAATTTGATCGGCTTTTAATCCCGCGTCCGAAAGCGCTTTTTTGCAAGGTTCTTTTGAGCGTTCAAGCAAATCTTCTACCATTTGTTCGAATTTTGCGCGTGTCAGCGATTTTTGAAGATGTTTCGGTCCGCTCTGGTCGGCGGTGATGAACGGCAGGTTGACTTCTGTGGTCTGCATGGATGATAACTCGATTTTTGCTTTTTCCGCCGCTTCACGAAGACGCTGGAGCGCCATTCTGTCCTGCGCAAGATCGATGCCTGTGTCTTTTTTGAACTCTGCAATCAGCCATTCCATTACACGGCGGTCAAAATCGTCACCGCCGAGGTGGGTGTCACCGTTAGTCGATTTTACTTCGAAAACGCCTTCGCCAAGTTCCAGAATGGAAACGTCAAAAGTGCCGCCGCCTAAATCGTAAACGGCGATTAATTTATCTTTTTTGGAATCCTTGTTAAAACCGAACGCAAGCGAGGCGGCAGTCGGCTCGTTGATGATTCGCTTAACTTCAAGCCCTGCGATTTTGCCCGCGTCCTTTGTCGCCTGACGCTGCGCGTCATTGAAATATGCGGGAACTGTGATGACCGCTTCTGTTACGGACTCGCCAAGATAGTCCTCGGCGGTTTGTTTCATTTTTTGCAAAACAAAGGCGGAAATTTCCTGAGGCGAGTATTTTTTGCCGTCAATGTCAATGCGCACATCATCGCCCTGTTCCGTTATGTGATATGGAACAAGTTTCATTTCGTTTGAAACTTCCGAATAGCGGCGCCCCATAAAACGCTTAATCGAAAAAACCGTGTTTTCCGGGTTTGTGATCATCTGATTTTTTGCCGGCGCGCCGACAATGCGCTCGCCCTTGCTGGTGAAACCTACGATAGAGGGGGTTGTTCTTCCCCCTTCTGAACTTTGAATGACAATCGGTTCACCGCCTTCAAGAACGGATACGCACGAGTTTGTGGTTCCAAGGTCGATACCAATTATTTTTCCCATTGTTCAACTCCTTTCTATAAATATATCAAAATCTATTAAAAGTTTTAACTGTTCGCTTCCTGTTCCTCAGGCATTAAGACCTTCACTTTTGCCGCGCGGATAACTCTTTCTTTCAGTAAATACCCCTTGATAAGGTCTTCCTGCACAACCGCCTCGCTGACATCGGGGGATTTTTCCATCATTAAAGCCTCATGCTTGTTGGGATCGAAAGGCTCCCCTGCGGAGTTGAAGCGCTTTAGCCCCCACTTGCTCTCAAGCTGAGTGATAAGCTGTTTTTCAATCATTTTTACGCCGTCAAGGAAAGCGGCATGATCGGAGGAAGTTTCCCCTGCCTGAATAGCGCGTTCAAGGTTGTCAATAAGCGGAATTATGTCCAAAAGCAGGCTTTGGTTGGCATATTCAATCGAACTTTGCTTTTCCTGATTCATCCTTTTGCGGAAATTTTCGAATTCAGCGGCTTTTCTAAGCAGTTGATCGTGATTTGCCGCAAGCTGGGCTTCCAGCTCGGCGATTTTTTCTTCAGGGGTAAGTTCTACAGCCTGCTCAGGGTTGGTTTCCGCCTGAGTTTGCGCAGAATCATCGGCTTGAATGGCATTGTCTTCAGTTTTTTCTTCTTCCGAGTTGTTCGGAGCCTGTTGTTTTGACATTGTCTTTTCCTGCAATTTCTTTTTTGGAAACTTTCGAACATTTGTTCTCAACCCTTTCGGCGTTGTAACAGCCTTTGCTGCCGTTTCCAGAGATCACTCTTATGTAGAAAATACTAAAATTTCGCGTTTGGGTCAAGGAAAAAATACCGTTTTTAGAGATTTTTGTTGCGTTATACCTCCTTTTGTGGTTATCTTAATTGAGAAAATATCATGAATATCGGGATTTTCAGCGATACTTATACCCCTCAGGTGAATGGCGTTGTGACGGTAATTCGCGCCCTTAAAACCGGACTGGAACAGCGGGGGCATAATGTCTATATTTTTACGGTAGAACATCCAAAAGCGGAGGCAGATGAAGAAAAAAATGTTTTCAGGCTTCTTTCGGTTCAGTTTCCCAATGAACCTCAGCACCGGATAGGGATGTTTGTTGACAAACAGATTTATGACATTGTCCGCCCCCTCAATCTGGATATTATTCACACGCAGACTGAATTCAGTCTTTATCTTGCTTCGCGGAGGGTAAGCAAAAAATTCCATATTCCGTCAATTCATACCCTTCATAGTTTTTATCCTGATTATCTTAATTACTTTCCTTTGCCGCTGCTAAGACCAACAATAGGAAAAAATCTGTCAAAAGGCATAAAACACGTACTGCGCAGTCAACGTTGTGTTATTTCTCCGTCTTTTAAGAATGCGGATTATCTTTCTGAAATAAAATTTCACCGTCCTGTGCGGGTTATTCCAAATGGGATTGATCTTTCTAACTTTTACGCTCAGACAAACGAGGCTTCCGGCGCTTTTATGCGGGAACGATTTGGTCTTGCTTCCGGTGAAGATATGATTGTTTTTGTCGGAAGACTTGCTATAGAGAAAAACATTTCAGTTTTGCTTGAAAATTTCAGGGAAATTGTAAAAAAAAGAAAAGTAAAACTGGTTCTGGTGGGGGATGGTCCTGACAGGCGGCTTTTGGAGACTTATTGTGATGAGTTGGGCATTGGTAAATCTGTGGTTTTTACAGGTTATTTAAGGTGGCCCAATGAAATCTGCCAGGTTTATGCCGCCGCGGATTTGTTTGTAAGCGCAAGTCACAGTGAAGTCCACCCCATTACGTTTATAGAAGCGATGGCTTCCGGGCTTCCCATCGTTGCCGCCGCAGATAAAAGCATTGAGGGCATGGTAGTCAACGGTGAAAATGGCTGGGCTTTAAAAGACGACAACCTGTTGTGGGAGAAGGTTTTGGAGATTTTGGAAAACCCTTCAACCCGCGAAAAAATGAGCAAAAGGTCTGCGGAAATCTCCCAAAACTACACAATGGATAGGTTTGTTGAATCTATGATAACTTGTTATGAGGAATTTCGGAAATAGCAAAAAATGATTCAATTTTATAAATATTATCAACCGCCGATTGATGAACGGGGTTTTATAATCTTTAACGATTACTTATCAGACAAATCATGGATGCGGCAATTAAAATTCCAAGCAGGATTGAAAAGCCAATCATGAATGGGATTTTTTTTGTTTTTCGCATAAGCAATTTAAATAGAAAATAACCGCCGCCGGTTCCGAAAATCGGAATTAAAAGTAAATACGGTCTGCTTGTGTTCAGGAAGAACAGCAGTATTAACATTGCAAATGCTGCTATTTCGGAAGTCAAAAGGGAAGGGATTAGATTTTTTTTCATTTTATGACTCCTTCAATGAAATTTTGCAATAATTCATTAGCGCGCGCTTCTCTAAAAAGACCGTTATGATTTGTGTTTTCAAGTTCAATAAAATCGACTTTGCCGGAGAATAGTTTTGTAAGCCGCTGAGTAGATGAAAACGGAATAGTCTCATCTGAATGTGATGCAATAACAAAAGCAGGGCATGTTACATTTGCGGCATATTGATCGGACGGAAACTTTTGCTTTACAAGAATCTTCATAGGTCCTTTAAAAATTGGCAGCATATTGTTGTAGAAATCGTATCCATTGGCATAAGGGGCGGCAAGAATTAGACCTGCAACGGGGCGGTTTGCCGCAAGATACACTGCGCTTCCTGTTCCAATGCTGTACCCCATCGAGATAATGCGATTTGAATCAACTGTTGAAAGAGAGGCGGCATAATCGAAAATTGCAAGCGCTTCTTCATAAATGTTAAGATAACTTGCCTTGCCGCTGTTAAGCCCGTAGCCTTCATAATCCACGAACATGAAGTTACAGCCGGAGAAATACATCCACCGGTTTTGCTCTTCACGAAGACGAAAGTATCGATAGGAAACCTCGCCGTTTCCGCCGAAATAAATAATGAGCGGAGCTTTTTCTTCAGTTTTTTTATACATCATTCCGTGATAGGTTTTCCCGTTTTCTGCAGTGAATTCGATCTCTGTACATCCGGGTCTCCCCCGTAAAAACTCGCGGCTTTCCGGGTCTTTGACGCTATAGAAAATCATTCCGTCCTGCGCTGAATAAACAAGCCCGGAAACAGATACAAGAGCTGTCAGAATAATCAAAAAAACCGAACAGGCATGACCGACCCATTTTTTGACGGTAAATTTTTGCGCTGCAAGTTTCCCTAAACCGCGTAACAAGAGGTTAAGCAGCAAGACAACTGCCGCAACTGCCAAAATTGACGGTATAAAATAACCCAAGCCAAACCAGAAAAACACACCCGCAATGCCAATAATTCCTGCGCAAACAGATGCGTGTACGGCGGCTTGCTTTATATTAATTTCTTTCAAATTATCGCTCCCCTTGTTGATTATAGAGAAAATAAAAAAAAAGCCAATATTTGTAAATATACTTGACAGTCGTAGTAATATGATATATAATGTATTATGACAGAGCAAAAAGGTGTCAGTCACCAAAGGAGGCGTGATGGAGGCTGTTTTATCATCGGATTTACTTCGCGGACATACGGACACTATTGTCTTGCGAATACTTGCAAAGGGCGATGCTTATGGCTTTGAGATTTACAACCGAATTCTGGAGCGGACGGGCGAGCAATACGAATTGAAGGAAACCACTCTGTACTCAAGTTATAAACGGCTTGAGGCGGAGGGCTGCATAACTTCGTATTGGGGGGACGAAACCTTGGGCGCGCGGCGGAAATACTACCGTATTACCGACAAGGGGCGGGGAGTATTTGAACAAAATCTGCGTGACTGGCAGTTCACGCAAAAAATCATCAACGATTTGTTGGAGGAGTAATGAAATGAACGCGAAAGAATTTGTGGATTCGCTTTTTAAAGGATATGAGGAAACGGCGGCGCTTGCGGATTTCAAAGAAGAACTGCTTGCAAACCTTAACGCGAAGATTGAAAACCTTGTAAAAAAGGGCATGGACGCGCAGACGGCTTTTGAAAAAGCGAGCGCGGAACTTGGCGATGTGTCGGCGTTAGCTGACGAGCTTTCGCTTAAAAAGCGGAAGGAAGTATTTGAGGAGATTTATATGGATA
>Ga0082212_10012549_pt1 | contig 10666 bp, 8 predicted proteins | sample TergutNt197P3_FD_71548 | JGI IMG/M metagenome (GOLD analysis project Ga0082212, IMG submission 71548) | Neocapritermes taracua P3 segment gut microbial communities from Petit-Saut dam, French Guiana - Nt197 P3 | ecosystem: Host-associated > Arthropoda: Insects > Digestive system > Gut ...
TTTCAATTTTAGGTTGTCATTTCGACTGTAACGAAGTGAAGGGAGAAATCTCACATTCACGAAAGGTCTGGAATTTCAGACTCAATCGATTGGGTGAGGTTTCTCCCGAGGGTCGAAATGACATTCACTATTTGGCCCATCTTAAAACTTGCAGTGGGACTGGAGTATGCTGAAAAAATTCGGCATGCTCTAATTGACAATTCCTTGCCGATAGGGGATAATATAAGAATGTTCTCGGTAGTTGGGCAGGCGATTAGGGTATGTCTCACAGTATTACTCGTGCGAATTTGGATCAGTTGATGGGGCGATTGTTGTCGGCAGGTAAGTCTGTTGTCGGACTTACCGAAGCTAATGGCCGGTACTTTTTCCAGCAAATTAATACGCCTTCAAAAATGGTTCTCGATTCGGCAATTATGCCCTCTAATTCTATCAAGGAGTTCATCTTTCCACGAAGTGAAACGATCTGTTTTTATCGGCACGAAGGAAAAAACCTGATTGTTACTGATGCCGAACCCGCTACTCAAGAACAAATTATTTTCGGAGCGCGTCCTTGTGATTCCGCCAGTTTGCCGATTCTTGACAAAGTATTTGCCTGGGATTATCAGGACCGTTTTTACCAGCAGCGCCGGGAAATCACGACCGTTGTTTCGCTTGCTTGCAAAGAAGCGGACAAGGATTGTTTTTGTACATCGGTCGGACTCGCACCGGATACCCAGTCCGGTGTCGATGCAATGTTGTTGCAAATTGGTGCAGATTCTTTTGAAGTTCGGATTTTTACGGAGAAAGGAGCGGCACTGTTTCAAGGACAAACAGCGGAATCGGATAAGACCGGTAAAGCCGCAGAGCCGCCGAAAATCAAATTTGATGCGAAACAGGTCGAAAATTATCTGCGGACACACTTTGCCGACCCGCTGTTTGATCATACCAGTATGCGTTGTGTGGGGTGTGGTGGTTGTACGTATGTTTGTCCAACATGCCACTGTTTCGATATTGTTGATGAAGGGGGAGTAAATAAAGGCAGGCGGGTTAAAAATTGGGATGCATGCCAGTTTGCGATGTTCACGCTTCATGCGTCAGGGCACAACCCGCGTTCGGAACAGTCGGCTCGACAGCGCAACCGGGTCCAGCATAAGTTTAATATTTATCCAGAAAAGTTCGGCACAATTCTTTGCACTGGTTGCGGAAATTGCACGCGGGTTTGCTCCGCTTCGCTAGGAATCCATCCTGTCTTGGAATTGCTTGATCAGGAAGCTAATTCCGCCATGAACTGAAATGCTGACTATTCATCTTCCAGATCGCGCCAGACAAGCGGCTGACGTTGCCGAGACTCAATCCGAAGAGCGACTTCGCCGTTTTGGAAAATCCGTACTGTTCCGCTTGATTGGCTGATCGTGATTGCAATCGCCGCAGTCATTCGGCTGATCGCCGCCGCCGCCCAATGCCGCGCTCCCAATCCAGGAGACAATGATAACGTCGAGGTCGAAGTTGATTCCAAATACCGCGCCGCTGCTTCGACGATTCCGTCCGGTGAAATCACAATTGCTCCATCCAACTGGGCAATCTCTTTAACCCCTTCCCGAACTTTGGAGTCGAACAAAGTACGTTCCTTTCGTTTATATCCTTTGACCGGATCGAAGCCGGCGGGGCGGCTCATCGTGAGTACCTTTCGAGTATCGCCGACAACAAACAACGATCCGATGGGATTACCTTCCCGGCCTTCCCAACCGATGTCCACCGCAAGATCAACAACAACTTTTAATGTTTTAAGTGGGACCCTGCTTTCTAATTGCCGCAGATCACGGCCGGAAAGCCGATCCAAATGCTCGCCGAGATTGACAATGCTAAACGAATCAAGACAGGCGGGGTCTATCGCACTATAAAAAGCCAATACCCGGCAACCGTGCGGGATAAAATCATCAGCAACGGCTTCCAAAATAGCATGGGAAATACGGTCATAAACCGTTGTATTCCCTTCGAGATGAAGCCGAATAGTTTGTATTTGTTCTTCTGCGGCGGCAAGAAGAATATCCGCATTGGTCGAAGCGACAATAATATTCTCGTCTTCAATAATTTTTCGGAACTTTCCCCAGTCGACGGCGGCTTCGGGAAAAACGAAGATCGCCGTCGCTTCAATTTCCTCACGGATCAGCCGCAAATTACCAATAAGCCGCCGGAACTGGTCAGTAAATCGTATAGGGTCGGTCATTATATGAAGAAACAACAAAAACAGCGGTCAGCATACAAAACCACCGCCCAAAAGTCAAGCCCCCCTTTGAAAACGTTTTTTCCTTTTTCTCTTTCGAATTTCTCTTTCGAAAATTTTATGCACCCTATTGAGATTGAGGCGGTGTTACTTGATCCGGTTTGACTTCAACATCACGAATGTCAATCTGTCCCGTTGCAACAAGCAATCCCATGATCAATACGGCTTCGCATGTTTCCGGCTTGATACGGACACTTCTACTGACGTGTTGCCAACCAAACGTACTTGTACAACGCCCTAGTGGAATTTCGTCAATTTGATTTCGGTCTTCATCATAAAGTGCCAGCGATGCCGATGGCGTCATCACAGGACCTTGCAATGCAGTTACTTTTTCGCCGCGAATCCAATAGCCGATATGCAACGTCGACACACTTTTACCATCCATTGCAAATCCTTGTAGCATTTGCGAGATCGCCGACTCTTGTGGCTTTTCCGTCCTATCAAGACGTTTTCGCGTGAATCGGGCAACATTCGGTTCATTCCGTTCTCCTTTAAGAACAATCACATTTCGGGCATAATGCCAATGAACGGGGCTGCCGTCTTTCTCTATTTCTTGAAAATTACCATTTATCAAAGCGGGCTTCGCCGCATCCGGCTTGAGAGAACGTTTTTCTTCGGCTTCACCTGTCATAGGAACGAAAAGTGTTTGTTTCAATCGTTCCAACTCCAATTTTCCATTTACTTTTTTACCAAGATAAAATGCCTGCTGATACCGTTCCCCTACCGGAATAATCATTCGTCCCCCCTCTTTGAGCTGATCGATCAGGGGTTGCGGCACCGCTTCCGGCGAACATGTAACAATAATACTATCAAAGGGAGCGGCTTCTACCCAACCTTTATAACCATCACCAATACGGACATGCACGTTGTCCATACCAAGTTGCTGCAACAATTTTTCCGCTTGTTTTCCGAGCGGTTCAACAATCTCAATAGTATAAACCTGATCAGCAAGAAGACTCAATACAGCAGCTTGATAACCGCTCCCTGTACCGATTTCGAGGATTTTATCCTTCGGTTTCGGATCAATCTGTTCAGTCATATACGCCACAATATAAGGGGGGGAAATCGTTTGAGCATTTCCAATAGAAAGAGCCTGATCCCAATAAGCGGCAGGCTGATGAACCGGCGTCACAAAACGATGCCGGGGAACCCGCTTCATCACATCGAGAACAGCAGCATTTTTCAATTCTCCTTGCGGTACGAGAACCTGCTCGACCATTTGCCGGGCAGGTTCAAGAATGGGAAATTTTTTCAATCGGTCTTCCCGCGTTTCAGCAACGGCAACAGTTACCCATAAAAGAATGATTCCAAAAATACTGATCCCTCGACTCACGACTGCAACTCCTTTTCGATTGTAAATCATTTATATTTGCACATGCACAAAGTTATAGTAACGAAAAAACTTACAATCGTCAAGGCGGGGCAGAAAGATGGGAAGAAAGTCGGGTGTGTAAATATTTTGAGAGTGTTTTCTTACTGCCCTTCCTGTTAACACTTGTAAGGTAGGCAACCGACCGCCGTGTCGGTTGCGCGCAAGAGCGGAGGGCGTAAGCCCCCCGAGAAGTCCGAATTAACACGCCCCAAATCGGCGGGCTTACACCCGCCGCTCGTTGTTCCGTTCTCTCGCTCCTTTGGGGAGCGACGTGTTGCCGCCCGGCGGTCGGCAACCTACCCTACGTTCGGTGAAAATTTAACAGGAAGGGCAGTAAATATAGTAGATATTAGGTCTTACTCAAAAATAACCACAAAGGCACGGAGGACACAAAGATTTCACAAATGAGAGACAGCGAATGAGCGGCGGGTGTAAAGCCCGCCGGTTTCGTAACTTGGCAGTTCTACTGTTATAGGGATTGACAAAAACGAAATTTGGCGTAAACTATTGTATAATGAGCATTTTGTATTTCGTTTGCTTGTTGTATTGTCCGTAATGCTGAAATTGTGGGTTTGACCCACCGTGTGTATTTTGGGCGGGTTGATAAAGCCCGTCTAAACTGCCGGATGGTAGTGTTCCTTTCTATGCTGTCCGGCTTTATTGTTATTATGTATAGATTGTTTTTTCTTTGTCTTGTTATTTGTTTAGTGGCAGGAACACAAGGTTTCGCCGAGGAAGAATTGTTGCACCGTCAAGTCCGGCAGTGGGTTCAGCAACTCGGTGATGATAGTTTTTATGTTCGGCAACGTGCTGAATTGTTTTTGATTCGCGCTGGTATTCAAGCCTATCCCGAATTGCAACGTGCGAAACAAAGCCCGGATATTGAAATTGTCCGCCGTGCCGAGCATGTTTTGAGCCAGATTGAGCAGGTTTTTCTCGAAATGGAAAATTGGGAAGCTGCTTTTTGGATTCAACTCTATATGATTGAATCAAATCCGGCGTTTAAAGCTCGAATCATTTGGACTCTTGCCGATCCTACTTTGGACCTTACTAAAGGTGAAGGATTGCAAACGCTTTGCCGTCTTGTTCGATTTGAGGAAAATGATGTGTTGCGGGTCGAGGCTGCCAAGAGTCTGATTGCCTCTCCACCGGTGTCGCCGATGTTGCGTCAAAAATGGTATCGGCATATTCGGGATAATACTTATGAGATCGGCGACGATGAGTTGCTTCAATGCCTCACTCATTATGTAAAACTTTGGTGCGATCTGAATGATGCTGAGGAAAAAATAACTCCCTATTTTCAAGAACGGGTTCGTCAGGTGGGTGCGGAAACATTGCGGCTGTTGGAAAGACCGGAGAATAGAATCCAGATTGGCAGCAGGGTTGATCTGTTGCTTCATTATGCTGTTGCGGAGTTACAAGATATTGCCGGTTTGACGGAAGATCGGGATAAAACTGTTGCGGCGGCTCTTGCTCTGCAAACGGAGCCGATACAATCGTCTGAACCGATTCAGCCTATTGGTTTGGAAGATGATATGCTGATGAATGAGCATTTTTATGTCGGACGGATTTTGTGGTGGCGTTACCGTTTATATTGGGCAATGGCACATTTTCAAAAAGTAGTGGAAACCGGAGATATTGTACTTCGTGTCCGGGCAAGCAGAGAAGTTGCTGAAATCGCTATGTATCTTGCGGATTATTCGGCGGCGGCTGACCATCTTGATACACATATTGAGATACTTAAAGACCCTTCTTATGAGTTAACGGATGCGGCGGCGAAAATTGCCCAAGCACAAAAGCGGAAGTTCTACTGTTTGGCGGAGAAGGCTGCTTCCGAAGGGAACTGGAAAGATGTTCGGGAAGCCCTCATGAAAAGTTGGTCTGTTCCCGGTCCCCCTGATAATCATAACCGTGATCCCAGAGATAGTGGAGATGATGTGCTTCTTGCCTACCGCCTTTGTAAACGGCAACCTGATATTGACCGTGAATTCAAGGATAAAATGGATTCCCTCCTCATACAAACTTGGAGAAATATTGATCAGGATTATAAAGACCGCTCCTTTGATGAACGTTCCATAAAGATGCTCAACGCTTGTAATTCGGCAGCGTGGTTGCTCGCCAATACAGAGGGGGATTACCAAATTGCTTTAACATTGGTTGAAACGGCATTGAAAGCCGAACCGGACAATGCGGATATTTTAGACACATTAGCTCATGTTTATTTTCTTGGCGATAAATTTGATGCGGCAATCCGTACCCAAGAACAGGTTGTCCGTCTTGCTCCCGAAGCGGTCATTTTCCAACGTGCCCTTGAGCGGTTCAAACGGGTGAAGTTTTCCGCAGCCCCGTAGTATTACATTGTACTACATTGCGTCGTCGCTGGCATTGCGGCAAACGCGAAAACCGATGACTCCCGCAATCGCATCCGGTGTACTATTGTTACGGTAGGCACACCGAGTCGCTTCCGCTCCAAATTGCCAGGCACCGCCCCGAAGGACCTTTGCTGTTCCGTCCACCGGTCCTGTCGGGTCTGTTTCTTCTTCGGAACTTTGCTGATACTGAAATTCGTTGTACCAATCGTAACACCACTCCATGACATTGCCATGCATGTCGAAAAGTCCCCAAGAATTCGGTTTCCGCTGACCGACCGGATGTGTTTCCATGGATGAATTTTCATAATACCATGCATAATTGCTGACATCCAATACTTGATCGCCGAAACACCAAGGCGAAACACTTCCTGCCCGGCAGGCGTATTCCCATTCCGCTTCCGACGGAAGGCGAAAGCCTTCGCCGCCGAGAATGGACACGTTTGCTCCTTCAATCAAGCCGTTAGAACGTCGCCGTACCGCTTTGAGCGCATAATAGGGCTGCAGCGATTCCGCTTCACTCATCTTATTGCAAAATTCTATCGCAGAATACCACGTCACGCTGTCCACAGGGCAGTCTTCGTTTTCCGCAACAATACTGGGATTATATTCCATCAATTCTTGAAATTGTTTTTGCGTAACAAGATAAACACCAATAAAAAAATTATTCGTGATAATCACCTTATGCTGCGGATGTTCATTATTCCGAAGGTATTCATCGGAATCGTGTGATCCCATGTAAAACCGACCGCCGGGTATTCGCCGCAATTTCATCCCCTTTGCAGAGACAACCATGGTCAATTTTTCAATTTTACGTTGTAAGTTTTGCGCTTCGGGATCATTTGCTTTAAGTTCCAAATACCGCTGCACACAAGATAATAGTTGGCTGTATTGTTTTGTTGAAATAGCATTTCGGATTTCTCGAACGAGTGAATCGACTTCGGTCAATGCTTCTCCCGCATCAACATATTGTTGCCGCAACGGTTCGTCCAAGAGCGGACGCGGCACTTGTTCGAGAATTTGCCGAACCCGTTCGTATTTTTGCGATTCCATTGCTGCATTGGCTTGTGCCCGAATTCCATCGACATAGGCTTTGATATCCCGGCGCTCCTTTTGAATCAGCATAGTCATGCTCTTTGCCCATTCTTTAAGGGCAACAAAGTCGGGATGATTCACGGTGGACATATATTTCAAGAGCGGCAGTGTCCGGTCATGTCCGTAGGATTCCCGAAGTTTGAGTATCTGCTGTTTCTGCGAATTGAGATTCGCAAACATGTGTTGTTTTAGAGTCAACAAATCGGAACCGCAACCGCGGCAATTTCGCACCCAAAACGGATTCAACGATTGGCAGTTCAAACAAGGTTCGTGGTAAGGGCGGCCGCATTGCGGACATGTCCGGTCAGCAAGACCCCTGATGGCGGCTTGGCACTGCGGACAAGTTGTTCCCGGCGGTAAATCCTCCGGCAGCGGAGTAGTCACCGGAGGGGGAGGCTGGGCAGGCGGCTGTATCAGCTGGGTAATCGATTCCGTTCCCGCTTCGGCGGCAAATGTACCACTTGCTCCTGACGATGGAAGCATTACTATAGAGCCGCCGCCGGGTTCCAGCTTTACCATCGACGGTCTTGTGTTCACTGTATATAAAATCTTTGATGTTTTGCCCAGTTCGGCAGATGGTAATGCGCCTGCAACGGTCTACGAATATGAGGGTTCGGGAATGAATACCACCGGAGATTATCTCACTTTTGCAGAATATCCGACGCACCCAAGCGCCATTCCCACCCCCACTAATCCAACCAGCCTGCTGGAATATGTCATGTCGCTCACTCCCGACTCGGAGGCAATGAATACGTTGGCAAAAAACCTGCACGACTATATAATTACAAATTCTATCTCACCGACTGCTTCTGACACAGCATACGGGGACTCAATAACGTTCAGCGGCTTGGGATACGGATATTATCTTGTTTACGGTACTGCGGATGATGGCGACGGAAATATAGTAACCGCGGCATGTGCGTTGGACACTACAGGTCCGGGTATGACAGTCTATCTGAAACTGGACTCTCCGAGTATAAGCAAGACTGTTTCAAACGGCGGAGCTTTTGGCAGTTCGACCGATGAATATATCGGCGGAACGGTTGAGTTCCAAATAGTAACCACCGTTCCGAGTATGAGAGGCTATAACACATATAATTATGTCGTACGCGACCAGCTTTCAGAGGGCCTTGACTATATGGGCAATTTAAGAGTCTACAAAGGCTCTGTCGCGCCGGCAAATGCTGTGACCGGTGCGGCAAATTTCACAGTGACGCCGCCAAGCCCGGCCACCGGATCGGGCGTCAAGAATTTAACGATATCATTTACAAAAGCTTTCCTTGCATCCATGAACCCCGGCGATGAGATAATTATATTGTACGAAGCGAGGCTAAATCAGTATGCTCAGACCGGCGCCGCCGGCAACTCAAACAGTGCGATTCTGGAGTACAGTAATAATCCGTATGGCGCGGGAACGGGCACTACGCCGCCGACCGAGGCCACAGTCTACACATTCGAGATAGACATTTTCAAGTTTAACGACGCCGGTGCGCTTGCGGGGGCGGTATTTTCACTGCGCGAGGGAATAGGAACAAGCGGCGCAATTGTCCATTTTAGCCCGGACGCCGTCAGACCACTCGGCACATACGAACGGGTCGCGCCGGGAACAGGGGGAGCGTTGGTGACATTTCAATCGCCGGCGTCAGGTGAAATCAGCCTGCGTGGACTGAGCGGGGGAACATACACACTGGAAGAGGTCGCGGCGCCGCTCAATCATCAGAGGTTATCGGATCCGATAACTGTAACGATTACGCCGGCTACAGATATAAACGGAGAATTAACAGGCGAGTATACAGTCGCGTTCCCGACGCAGTACAGCGACGGAAGCGGCATAATTAATATTCTGAATGTGGAACTGCCTCCGGAGTTCTTTGAGGCCGGCGGTATAGGGCGAACAATTTTCATAGTGGTCGGTTCGCTGCTGATGGCAAGCGCCGCGGCGACATGGGTGATATGGACTGTGCGTAAGAGGATTAAGGTTAGGAGTTAGTAGTGGCTAGTGGCTAGTGGCTAGTGGCTAGGAGACGGGGGATACGATACTAACTCTCAACTCTCAACTCTCAACTCCCAACTCCACACTAACAAGGTTATGGTTATTTGAAAAAGATTTTTTTCACAGCGGTTATACTTTTGGTTTTTCTGGCGGGCCTTGCGATTCTGCTTTATCCTTACGTTACCGGTTATATAAATTCGCTCAGGCAATCACGGGTGGTGTCACAGTATTACAGTGATTTGGAGACGCTGAGCGAAGCGGAATTCACAGATTTATTAAGCGCGGCGCGCGAATATAATGAGGCGCTGCGGAGAAAGAGCGGCCGCTATGTCCTTTCGGAAGCGGAATTGGAAGAGTATTTAGGACTGCTCAACCCGTTCGGAAACGGGATCATGGGTACGCTGATAATAGATAAGATTAACGTCAGACTGCCTATATACCATGGCACGAACGAAGGCGTTCTGAGGATGGGCGCCGGACACTTGGAGGGTACGTCGTTACCGGTCGGAGGAACGGGTACGCACACGGTTATCACAGGACATCGCGGATTGCCGACGGCACTGCTTCTGACCGAGCTGGATAAGATGATGGTGGGCGACACGTTTGTACTCAACGTCATGAGCGAGATTTTGACATATGAAATAGATCAGATCATAGTTGTGGAACCGCATGAGCTGGAAGCGCTGGCAATAGACGCAGATAAAGATTACTGTACATTGGTCACATGCACGCCATACGGGATCAACAGCCACAGGATGCTGCTCCGGGGAGTACGGGTCGGCAACGCGCAAGTACAAGAGCAGGAAGAAGAGGATATAGTCGAGCGGCTGCAAGTACCTGACGAGGCAAACACCGTTGACTCCGCGCTGGTCGCGGGACTGGTACTCATACCACCGTTTATAGCGGTCGCCGTATATTTCGGCATTAGTATAAGAAAGCTGCGCGGAATAAGGAGGACGAAATGAAGAAGCGGGTTTTATTAATAGTTTTGATGACGCTGACTATGTTACTGTCGATGTTTTCTACAGTATATGCGTCACCAAATGGAGCGCTGCATGTCCAATTAAGCGGCGACCCGGGCATAGATTTTGATGATTTCACGGTGAGTGTCTGGCACTGCGCAGATTTCGATCTCGTTCCCACCGCCGCTTTCGCCGGCGTACCGACAACCGGTCCGTTCGCCGTCAATTGGAGTCATATCAGTATGCTGATGCTGACAGGCGACAACAGGGGAATATCGAGATCATTGTACGAATATGCTTCGGTATCGGCGGCTTCCGCAGCGATCCCCCAAAGCGGCGTTACTGAAGACGGACTGTACTCGTTCACAGGACTAGCGGAAGGGCTGTATCTCGTTGCGGCGGTTGATAATAGTCCCGTTCCCCATTACATGTTTTCTCCCTTCTTGGTGTCCGTACCGTTAAGAGGGAGCTATACGGTAATTGCGGAACCGAAGGGTAATCCTCCTCCGGGCAGCTTGAGTATCGTGAAGCAATTCACATTCAGTGACGGCACAACGACCGCGCCGCCGGGATTTAACGCGGATTTTATAGTAAGAGGACCGGATAGTAATG
>Ga0082212_10012551_pt1 | contig 10665 bp, 5 predicted proteins | sample TergutNt197P3_FD_71548 | JGI IMG/M metagenome (GOLD analysis project Ga0082212, IMG submission 71548) | Neocapritermes taracua P3 segment gut microbial communities from Petit-Saut dam, French Guiana - Nt197 P3 | ecosystem: Host-associated > Arthropoda: Insects > Digestive system > Gut ...
ATAATGCCCGCAAGCGCATTGGCGTCTTTGTGCTCCATGGAAAAATTGAGCGAGATGGTTGCCGTTAGCGTCGCCAGTACATTTGCCCGAACACCATGCCCCATTCCGTCAGACAGAACGCATAACACCCTGTTTTCTTCAGGGATGCGTTTTGACAAAAATACGTCTCCGCATATTTTCTCTCCTTCGTGGTTGATTTGAAAATGCCCCACTTCCGTATGGTATTTTTTCTCCTCTACGTCCGGCAGATCATCTTGAAAGTGATCATCATTCATCAATTATACTGTTATTTTGTGGTCAAACAAACAAGGATTCCATCATGCGCAAAAGTAACAAATTTGATTAAAAAAATAAAAAATCACTTCAATAAAGCGCTTTGCAGGTACAAAATTTATATTTTTGCAGTTTATATTTAATTCCTCATTTCATAATGAAATTTACACCTGAAAAATACACTTTGCCCGATATCCCCATGATGCCTTTTATTGACGTAAAAGAGATCGAGGCGTTTCTTGCCTGTCCGAAACCCGGAAGACAGGAAGTGGAATCTGTCATCGCCAAATCACTTGGTAAGCAACGACTGAGTTTGCAGGATACGGCAACCCTGATTCAAGCCGACGATCCCGAAAGCGTTTCTCTCATCAAACAGGCTGCCATGGACTTGAAACAAGCCGTATATGGCAACCGTATCGTTTTGTTCGCACCATTGTATGTGGGCAATTACTGTATCAACAACTGTATTTACTGCGGATTTCACATGAATAATAAGGATGCGGTGCGCGTCACTTTAGGCCGGGAACAGTTGATTCATGAAGTAGAAGCGCTGGTAAATGAAGGGCAGAAGCGGCTGATATTGGTTTTTGGCGAACACAAACAATACACTCCGTCATTCATTGCCGAAACGGTGCGTACGGTATATGGAATTAAAAAAAGACATGGCGAAATTCGCCGCGTCAACATCAATGCCGCCCCGCTGGATATTGAAGGCTTCCGTACAGTAAAAGAGTCGGGAATAGGCACGTATCAGATCTTTCAGGAGACCTATCATCCGGAAATGTATCAGATATACCATCCATCAGGACCCAAGAAAGATTATAACAACCGGTTGACAGCCCTCGACCGGGCACAGGAAGCAGGGTTGGACGACGTGGGTATCGGCGCGCTTTTCGGTTTGTACGACTGGCGTTTTGAAACGTTGGCGATGGTACGTCATACAAACCACCTTGAAGCCTGTTACAATGTGGGGCCGCACACTATTTCTTTTCCTCGTTTGCAAGCGGCTTCCAACATGGCTATTGATCGAAAATATAAATTAAATGACGCTGACTTTTCCCGCATGGTGGCTATTTTGCGTCTGGCAGTTCCTTATACCGGATTGATATGTACCGCCCGCGAAAAGGCTGATGTAAGGCGCGAAGTGCTGCAGTACGGCGTGTCGCAGATTGATGGCGGTACGAAATTAGAAATAGGCGCATATTCCGAAAAAGCCGGTACATCGCAAAATCTAAACCGTGAACAGTTTCAGATCAACGACTCCCGCTCCCTGCACAATGTGATTGATACTTTGTTCGACGACGGTTATCTGCCTTCGTTCTGTACGGCGTGTTATCGTAAAAATCGTACAGGCGAGCATTTTATGGAATTTTCGGTACCGGGTTTCATTAAGCGCTTTTGTACGCCAAATGCTATTTTTACATTAGCCGAATACCTCGAAGATTATGCCTCGGAAACACAAAAACAAAAAGGCTACGGGTTGATTGAAAAACAACTTCAACAACTCGAAGAGCCATCGGTTACGCAAATACGCAACACGCTGGAGCGTATCAGACAGGGAGATAGGGATTTGTATTTGTAAAAAGCGTTGATATTGTTCGATTGACAATCCGAGTAATTGACGATTTTTGATTGATTTTTTTTGATTGGTGCAAAGAACAATAATTCAATACGATACATAATTCAACTGAATAACTAAACCCGAAAACCCGAAACTTTCAACATCCCAGAACGGTCACATCTCCATCCTGTTCCCAAGTGATACGTTCGTCCCAACTTTTAGATTTGCTTTCGGGACGGCGGTCGAAGATGATCAGATAGGCAGGCATTTGCGATCCAAATTTGTCGCGATATTTCAACACCTGCTCCAGTCCCTTTTTCCGGAACGTTTCGGGTGAATGATACGAACGGAGCAATTTGATTTCGATGATGTACCGATACTTTTCATATTCGATGCTTAAATCCATTCGTCCACGTCCGGCAGCGCATTCGCGCTCGATGTGTCCGCCGCCGTTGAGTACCCTTTGCAGGAAAGCCATCAGCAGCAGATGGGGAAAGGCTTCAGTATAGCCCGATTTGGTTTTCGATTCCCAAAGTTCGGAATTTTCCCGCCAAAACAATTGAAATTCTTGCAGCATCCTGTCCATATCCAAAGACTTATCAGGTTTTTCCCACGTCCATTCAGGTTTGGGAATGGCTAACTGTGGCCCATAAGTCAAGTGACGGGCGATAACCTCACGATAGATAGGATTGGCAATAACAGGCGTTCCATCATCGAGGGCGACTAAACCCAAGTCCATACATTGCCTGAAATATTCGCTTTGGGCTAAATCAGGCTCCGGCTCGCCGGTAATGATGGGCTCGATAATGTCGCGTATTCCCGGATATTCCAATCTTACGGCTAAAGCGTCCAAATGCGTTTCGCGAGCCATGATCATTTGTTCGCGGGCTTGTACAATATGTTTCAGTTCCACCGTTTCTGCACTGTCCTGATCAAGGATACGCATCGTTGCCCGCATGAACAGTGAATTGACAAGCCATGGTTGTCCTTTCGACTGTTCATAGACGTAATCCAATGCTTCCTGAGTAATCTGCTGTCCGTTTTCAGCGGTGCGCTGTGCAAAAAGATGAGCGATATCGTCTTTTTGAAAATTAGACAATACCGCAGAATCAGCTTTAATGTTAAACGGCGATCCAGGATTGGGTGCCACTCCTTCTTTGGAAGCAGTGATATAATCCTTCAGATCACGCATTCCCACTAAGGCAATGGAAACAGGAAATTTACCGACGCCGCGGGACGCGAAACCGCCACGTAATTGTCGCAAAAAACTAATCATCGTTTCGTCTTGCAAAACGTCTACTTCGTCGAAAAGGACGATCAGAGGTTTGGGCGCCACTAATTCCGACCAATTACAAAGTATGTTGCTTAACATGCTGATTGAAACGATATCATCGCAGCCGGGTATCGGCACTCCAAAATTGCGTGCATATTGTTTCATAGCCTCACAAATTGCCGGCATGGCACGTTCTGTGTCGGAAATACCTTGACATGTTTCCACACTTACATAACAGGAGATGGCTTCGCCTCCGTCATTAATTTCCCGCATCCAACTTTGCAGAAAAGTTGTTTTTCCTGTTTGACGCGGCGCATGAAGCACCCAATAAAGTTTATCGCTGATATAACGATGCAACTGTGCTCCTACAAGCCTGTCTTTAGGCGGAAGCATATAATGGTCATCCGGATTACATGGTCCGGTGGTATTGAAAAAACGAAGTTTGCGTTGGGTACCCATTGTATGAATTATGAATTACGAATTACGAATTTGATGCAAAGATAAATTATATTAATATGCGTTTGCCCTGAGCGAAAAATTTTTCAGCATTTTTTTTTCTGATCATGACGCAGACCGATTCATTTTTTTTCTATTTTTGCAGATGAAAATGACGATCACTTTGCCCTGTGGTCATACTGTATTGAACGATCTATGTTTCTCACATTTATCAAAAAAGAATTTCTTCACATCTTCCGCGATCCGCGTACTATGCTTATTACGCTGGGGATGCCGGTTGTGCAAATCATACTTTTCGGGTTTGCCATCACCACCGAAGTAAAAAATGTACGTGTAGCCGTATTAGATCCGTCGCACGATGTTTCTACACATCATATCATCAACAGGATGCAGGCCAGCGAATATTTCGACGTCACGCAGATGTTGCATACAGTAGAGACGCATCATGCCGCATCTCTGCTTAACAGTGTGTTCAGCGAGGGAAAAGCCGATCTGATCGTGGCGTTTTCCGACCGTTTCGACGAAAGTCTGATGCATACCGGTCAAGCATCCGTACAGTTGATTGCCGACGCCACCGATCCCAATCAAGCCAACATGTTTGTCGGATACGCTTCGAACATCATCGCCGACTACCAGCAGGATCTGTTGCGCGAATACCGTATCCCGTTGGTGATTGAACCCGAAATACGTATGCTTTACAATCCCCAGATGAAATCATCCTATAATTTTGTTCCGGGCGTGATGGGGCTGATTCTGACGCTCATCTGTGCCATGATGACTTCCATTGCCATCGTCCGCGAAAAGGAAACGGGAACAATGGAAGTGCTGTTAGTGTCGCCCGTCAAACCGATATTCATCATCCTGGCTAAAGTAGCGCCGTATTTCACGCTGTCGGTTGTCAATATTGTCAGCATTCTGTTGTTATCGGTGTTTGTGCTGGACGTACCTGTTTCAGGCAGTCTGTTTTGGCTGTCGGTAGTTGCGTTGACGTTCATCATTGTGGCGCTGTCGTTGGGTATTCTGATTTCTTCGGTGGCTACCACGCAGGTCACTGCCATGCTCGTGTCGGGCGTCATGCTGATGATGCCGGTTCTGTTGCTTTCGGGTATGATTTTTCCCATTGAGAACATGCCGCTGATCCTGCAATGGTTGTCGAACATTATCCCTGCAAGGTGGTTCATCGCCGCTGTCAGGAAAGTGATGATCGAAGGTTTGAACGTGTCGTATGTAGTCAAGGAACTGGCCATTCTTGCCGGCATGGCTTTTTTCCTGATCGCTGTGAGTGTTAAAAAGTTTAAAGTAAGACTTTAATAAAATGTTGCGTTTTCTTATTGAAAAAGAGTTCAAGCAAATCATCAGGCATCCGTTCATACCAAAGATGATATTTGCTTTTCCATGTATGGTGATGCTGATATTTCCGTGGGCGGCCACTTTTGAGGTCAAAGATGTGAATTTGAGCGTGGTGGATAGCGATCACAGTTCCTGTTCCGTTCGGTTAGCACAAAAGATCGTTTCGTCGGGATATTTCCGCCTCACCGACGTGTCGGATACCTATGCCGAAGCGTTGCAAAGCATCGAAAACCATACGTCCGATCTGATCCTGACCATTCCGCAGAATTTCGAACGCGATCTTGTGCGCGAAGGATATGCCGGAGTGATGATTACCGCCAACTCGGTTAACAGCGCTAAAAGCGGTATGGGATCATCATATTTGGTATCCATCATCCACGATTTTGCCGACAACCTGCGAAAAGAACAGTTATCAGTAATCAGTGACCGGCTGTCAGTTCCCAGAATAGAAATTGTTCCGCAATTCCGGTTTAATCCGCATCTCAATTACAAGGTATTTATCGTACCCGCTCTGATGGTGATTCTGCTCACCCTGCTGTGCGGGTTTCTGCCGGCGCTGAACATTGTCAGCGAAAAAGAAACCGGAACTATCGAGCAGATGAACGTAACGCCCGTGAGCAAATTTCAATTCATCCTCGCTAAACTCATTCCCTACTGGTTGATAGGATTTGTGGTTCTCTCGCTGTCGTTCGGTCTGGCTGCACTGATATATCATCTGTTTCCCGCCGGAAGCCTGTTCACAATTTATTGTTTTGCAAGCATTTTCGTATTGGTTGTATCCGGATTCGGACTGGTGATCTCCAACTATTCGGCTACCATGCAGCAAGCCATGTTTGTGATGATGTTTTTTGTGATTGTGTTCATCCTGATGAGCGGTCTTTTTACGCCTGTTCGCAGTATGCCTGCATGGGCGCAAGTGGTCACGGTCATCAATCCGTTGAAATACTTTATTGAAATCATGCGAATGGTATACCTGAAAGGCAGCACACTCGCCGAGATGAGCTTTCACATGTTGGCGCTGACCGGCTTTGCCGTATTTTTTAACGTGTGGGCAATATTTAGTTACAGAAAAGTCAGATAGTCATTCTATAGTTAAAAAATATCACATATACAACACATTACATTCTTCTGCTTTTTTCATTTTTCTTTTCCGAAGAAAATGCTTTACTTTGCGCGATGATTCATTCAAGTTATTCAGTTATTCAGTTATTCAGTTATTCATCAATGGACATTATCATTAAAACATCGCAATTTGTTCTCAGTCTATCCCTGTTGATCATCGCCCACGAGATGGGGCATTTTTTTCTTGCCAAGTTATTCAAGACGCGTGTTGAAAAGTTTTATCTGTTTTTCGATCCGTGGTTTTCGCTGTTCAAAATCAAGAAAGGCGAAACCGAATATGGCATCGGGTGGCTTCCGTTGGGCGGTTATGTGAAAATTTCGGGCATGATTGACGAGTCAATGGACAGGGAACAAATGAAGCAACCGCCACAACCGTGGGAGTTTCGTTCCAAACCGGCATGGCAGCGGCTGTTGATCATGGTAGGCGGTGTGCTGGTGAATTTCATCATGGCGCTTTTCATTTATGCAATGATTCTTTTCACATGGGGGCAGGAATATATTCCTGTGCAAAATGCCGTTTATGGTTTTGAATTTTGCGAAACTGCTTTGGAAAACGGATTTCAGAACGGCGATAAAATCATTGCCGTGGACGGTGTCGAATACGAAATGATGGCAGATGTGACTAACCATATCGTTTTCAATAATGCACAACGGATAACCGTCGAGCGCGACGGGCAACGGATGGATATCTTCATGCCGACTGACTTTACGGCTCAATTTCTGGCAGCAAACGAAAAGTCGTTTGCTTTGATGCGTAACCCTTGGGTAGTAGAGCATACCATATCGGGATCACCGGCAGAAAAAGCCGGTTTAGCGGGTGGCGATGTAATTATTTCCGTTAACGGAATACCAACACTAATCGACTATTTATTTGTCAAAGAAATCAAAAGCAATACCGGTAAAGAAATCAGTTTGACGATAAGCAGAAATGGTGTGGAACTGGTAAAGAATATGCAGGTAACCGGCGAAGGAACCATTGGTGTGCAACGTTCCGGAACGATTTTAAACTCCAAAAGGATTGAATACGGATTTTGGGCTTCATTTCCGGCAGGGGTACAATTTGGCGTGAACACTTTGGCCAACTACGTCAAAAGCATGAAGTTAGTCTTTTCGAAAGAAGGGGTAAAACAGTTAGGCGGATTTATTGCCATCGGGAATATTTTCCCCGAAACATGGGATTGGTTGGCATTCTGGACAATGACCGCTTTCCTGTCCATCATTCTCGCTTTCATGAATATTCTCCCTATTCCGGCGCTTGATGGCGGACACGTGCTGTTTATTCTTTACGAGATCATCACAGGTCGCAAACCGAGTGACAAATTTCTGGAACATGCCCAAATTGTGGGAATGGTTCTTCTGATCGGGCTGCTCCTGTTTGCCAATGGAAACGATATTATCAAATGGTTAGGAAAATAACCTGTTCAATTCCGGTTCAATCATATCATTTCCGGAAGCGTTCCTATCGTTTCAATTGAGATATTGTCACTTTCGTAATAGGCATTGGGTAAGTGTATCGTAAACGTTGATCCTTCGTCCTTACGGCTGTCCAAATAGATTTTCCCATTCATTTTCTGTACATATTCTTTCACTAAACTTAATCCGAGACCGGCGCCTTCGAAAGCTCTTCCGTAACCTTCACTTTCCTGACGAAACGGTTCAAAAATGGTTTTATGCTTGACTTCGTCAATGCCTACACCCGTATCAATCACTTTCAAATCAAGCCACTCATCTTCATCAATATAGGTGATAACGGCTTCGATCTTAACGCCGCCTGTATGGGTATATTTGACTGCATTTTCAATCAAATGATATAAAATCTTATACAATACCCGGTCGGCAATAGCAATACCAATCATTCCTCCAACATCAGCGTACAGATAAAGCCCTTTTTGCAAAGCCATTGCGCGGTGTATATTGATCTGCTCCCGAAGCATTTGATTGACATTTACCGAATTAACCTTAAAGGATTTCTTTTCGGATTGTACCATTGAAAAATCGAGAATGGAATTGATGGTATTCAGCAGCCGGTGACCGCTCTGATCAATGACTTCAGCCATTTCACGCTGGTAGGGATCGGCGAGTAATTCTTTGAGCATTGACGAAAAGCCCAGTATACCGTTGAGCGGAGTTCGTATCTCATGGCTCATTGATGTGAGTATGTGCGACTTGGCTTTGGCAATTGTTTCGGCTTCTTCCTTGGCATTGCGTAAGGTTTGCTCAATATTTCTTTGTGAGGTGATATCAACAATCTGTATCAGGGTTTCGTGCAATTCCTTTTGGATTCGGTTGTCGGATATGACCGGTTCGATGAAACACTGCATGGTGCTGATGTCATTGATGCTGATTTCGAGATTGACGATCCTCTTGTCCGAAAATGCTACATCACGTATTTGTTCGCGGGTGATTCCCTCAATATGAACGTTTTCCACCATTTTGTCCCACAATACCCTGAACCATTGGTTGACAAAAAAACTTGCCGGCTCTTTGATATGGAACAGTCTGAGGAACTTATCATTGACAATCATCACCTTTTCATTTCCGCTCAACAGCACAACGCCAATATCCGAATAGTCAATAATGGTACGAACCCGTTTGTATGATTTTTTTATCTCAAGATCCTGCAATCTGTCATGGGTCACATTATTGAAAATAAAAAGGTGCGCAAAAAATCTGTGGTCGCGGAATACAGGAATATAGTCGCGCGTGTAAAATTCGGCTGTCTTATGAAAGAATAATTCCTTACCTCGCTCTTCGATACGTTTTTTCATCAGGTCTTTTGTCTGGCTTTTCAGCTCCATGTTATTTCTCACCAGAAGAAAGGTTGCATCTAATATTCCTGACGGATCACTATTCGTATCCAGTTCGCTGATCAGTAACTCTTCTATCTTTTCGTTAGAATACAGCACGTTGTTATGGTCATCTACCAACAGTATCCCCGATTCCAAATTGTTGATGATGCTCTGAATAGACACATTGGCATCGGCTAATTTGAGTTCGGTTTGTTTATTTTCAGTAACATCAATCAGCAATCCATTGTATATCAATTCACCCGATGATTTTGCTTCCAGCATGGTGGCTTTTAGGATCAGCCATTTGAAACCCATACCCGGAAAATAAAAACGGCCTTCAAAAGATATTTCGGAATGGAAGCGTTCCAGTTCTTTTTTCACTTTGAAGAAAACGTCATGATCGTTCGGATGAATGACTTGTTGAATCTTTTTCAAAGAAATTTTCGGTGATTTCCGGATGTTCAGCCATTGCTCAAATTGCGGACTGATATAATCTACCATTATTTCTTCTGTAGGCGACAGTGTAGCCTGAAAAACGCATCCCGGAAGTTTTGCCGAAATATCTTTGAATTTTTTTTCGCTGTTTTCCAGTCTTTTCATGATGATCTGTCGTTCTATGAAATGGCCGATGACACCGGCAAACGACTGCGCCATCTCTATTTCGCTCTTTTTCCAGACATGGCAACGAGAATAGATATTATATCCGTAAATACCGTAAAATTCTCCATTGGCAAGCAACGGGACAAAAAGAATAGATTTGATACTCAATGGCTGCAAAAGGTTTTGCAAATCGGGAGAAAGTTTATCAATATCGTTGACATGATACGGTTTTCCTTTCTTTAATGCAGGAATAATCTTTGTGAACAGAATGTCGTCGTACACATCAAGCAAACAATATTTCGGATTGAGAGAAGGTTTGGTGTATTCATGTGTTTTTCTGAAACAGTGGTTTTCGTTATCATAACGGTAAATATAAACCTGTTCCGTATCGGTATTTTTCGTACCGATATCGTTCAAAACCGTTTTCAATACATGCTCGTTGTCGTCGGTATACTGGTTGAGTCTGTATGATACATTGGCGATGAGTTCCTGATTCAGATAATTCAGGTTCAGTTCGTCGTTGATCCCTTTTCGGTCGTAGAAATTCGCGGTCATGTTGCCCACCGTGCAAACAAAACTGAGATCATCATCTTTCCATTTGCGTTTTTTTAACGAAACGAGTTCAATAAAACCATACATTTTCTGCTTGATGCGTACTGGAATCAGCATGAGCGATTGTATCCGCTCCGGTCTTTTCCAGCACCGCATAAATCCATCCGGAGTATCTCCTTCCGAATGCTGGAGCGTATTGATATATTCAGGCAAATGGTCGAGTGGCGGTATGTCAATAATAAGCCCCTGGGGAACCAGCGGTTCCTGTTTTGCCCATATATAACGACAAACCATTTGTTTTCGTGCTTCATCTATTTCATAGAGACTTACCTGGTCTGACTGAACTGAACTTCCGATTTTATCAATTGCCAATTGCAGCTTATCTTCAAAATTTTCAGTTGAATTAAGGGTAATGGCAATATCGGATATATTATTGTGTTTTTGCAGACTCTTTTTAAGTTTATTGCCGGTTTCCATCTGTGCAGTCACGTCTTTCTGGAAGCAATTCATGATCAGTTCCTGTCCCTCGTCTTGCTGACACCATGCATTTGTTTTCAGGTATTTTACCTCACTGTTTTTGGTGATGATCCGGTAAGTAAATTCGTGATAGCCGTTTTTTAGAATTATTTTTATTTGTTGCATCAAAAAATCAGCATCATCCGAATGGGCTATCTCGTAAAAAAGATCGG
>Ga0082212_10012552_pt1 | contig 10665 bp, 12 predicted proteins | sample TergutNt197P3_FD_71548 | JGI IMG/M metagenome (GOLD analysis project Ga0082212, IMG submission 71548) | Neocapritermes taracua P3 segment gut microbial communities from Petit-Saut dam, French Guiana - Nt197 P3 | ecosystem: Host-associated > Arthropoda: Insects > Digestive system > Gut ...
CCACACGCACATCGGGGCCGTCTATCCCCTGCACAGCGAAAATGCAAACGGCGTAACCGTGCTGGCGCCGGCACGCGGGCCACGCGGGCAGGCCGTCATCGCCACGGCGGAATTCGGCCCGGATCAGGCCAGGGCCAAGCCCTTGCCCTTGCATCCCGCCTGGCTTGCCAGGATAGGCAACCAGATGATGGGCCAGCCTTACGGCTGGGGCGGCCTGTATGCATGGCGGGACTGTTCGTCCACAGTGCGCGATCTCTTCGCTCCCTTCGGCATCTGGCTGCCCCGCAATTCGGCGGCCCAGGGCAGAAGCGGGAATTTTCTCCCCCTGGAAGGACTGGACTGGACGGACAAGGAGCGGCTTATCAAAGCCTCGGGCGTGCCGTTCATGAGCCTGCTCTGGATGCGCGGACACATCATGCTCTATCTCGGGCAATACCGGGGTGAAAGCGTGGTCTTCCACAATATCTGGGGCCTGCGGATTGTTGAGGAGGGAGATGACGACGCGCGCCATGTGCTGGGGCGGGCCGTGGTGAGCGGCCTGCGGCTCGGCCGGGAACTGCCCGCGTTGCAGGACGGCGCGATCCTGCTGGATCGGCTGCTGGGCATGGCCACGCTGACGGAGGAAGGCGCTGACGCGCCCCCGAATGCGCGTTAAACAACACGGTCAGCGCTTGACAAAACGCTTTGAGGTACACATAGTTCCCTGTGCCGACGCATACGCGGTCAGTCAGATGGAAGGAAAAGTCATCACGTTCTCTTTTAAGGCAAGCTGTTCAGGAGGCATTTTATGAAAGCGTTAGCTCGTATATCTTGTGTGGCGGCACTGGCCATGGCCTTGCTGGTCGGCGTCGGCTGCTCGAAACAATCCAGTGAAACAAGCCCCTTCGACGACGGCAGCGGCGATCCCGCCGTGCGCGCCGCCGCCCAGCAGATCAGCGGCGGCATAGTGTATTTCGATTTCGACAAATACGACATCAAGCCTGAATACCGCGACATGCTGCGCCAGAAAGCTGACCTTATGAAGCGCTACACGCAGATCCGCATACGCATTGAGGGTCATTGCGACGATCGCGGCACCCAGGAATATAACCTGGCCCTCGGCGAACGCCGCGCCCGCGCCGCCTATGACTATATGACCATGCTCGGCGTCAACGCCAGCCAGATGGAACTCATCAGCTTCGGCAAGGAACGTCCCGCGGTCGGCGGCAGCGGTGAAGCCGCATGGAGCAAAAACCGCCGCGACGAATTCCGGGTTATTTCCGGCCGCTGATCCCCCCGGTAAAAACTTGCGCGCCCCGGAGCCGCCACATGGCTCCGGGGCAGCCGGCATATACGCATATGGGGAACATGTATGGCCCGCAGTAAACAGGACCGCCGGAAAAAAACGGCGCCTGCGCAAAAATCCGCGCCTCCGGCTGAAAATGCGCAGGGGGAAACCCAAGCCCCCGAAGCGCGGGAGCATACGGCTGCGCCCCCAAAAAAAACGGTTCCGGCGCGCGGACGGCAAACGCCGCCAAAACGGCAGGACGGGATGGCGCGTACAAGCACCCTCTGTCTGATCGCCGTATTGTGCCTGTTGCTGGGCGCCTACCTGGGAACGCTGCTGCCCGCCTTCCGCGCTTCCAAAGACCTTGCCTCCCACGTGCAGCAAAGTCCGCAGCAACAACAGATGCCCCCCCCAACCCGGGGGGACGCGGGCGGCAACGGGCGCCTGAAGGATCTGGAGGAAGCGGTCGGGAAGAATCCGCAGGATCTGCACGCCTGGATTCAACTCGGCAACCAGTATTTCGACGATCACAAGCCCCGTGAGGCGATACGCGCCTATGAGCGCGCGCTGGCCATCAAGGGCGACAATCCGGATGTGCTGACCGATATGGGGATCATGTACCGCCAGCTTGGCGAATTCGAGCGGGCGGCGGAACATTTTACCCAGGCGAGCAAACTCAACCCCCTGCATGAACAGGCCCGCTTCAACCTCGGCGTGGTGCTGTTTTTCGACCTGAAGCGCAAGGAAGAGGCGCGCCAGGCATGGCGCGCGCTCTTAGCCATCAATCCTGAAACGAAAACGCCGGATGGCGCGCTGTTGCGCACCTTGCTGGATGAGTTGCAATAACCCGCCGCGCAAAATGCTCGCCGCGCCTGACGGCAAACTGGGCCGCCGCCTCCATGTTCACATTGACACCCATAGGGGACCCGACTGTGATGCACGAGGAACGCACCGCCATCTATCCCGGCACCTTTGATCCTTTGACGAACGGGCACTTGAGCCTAATCCGCCGCGGCAGGGAGCTTTTTGACCGGGTCGTGGTCGCCGTGGCCGCCGACACGCCAAAAGCGCCTCTTTTTACCCTGGAGGAGCGGGTGCAGCTCGCTCGCGAAGCCATTGGGGACAGTGCCCCCGGCATCATGGTCGAACCCTTTGACGGCCTGCTGGTGGACTATGTGGCCGAACGCGGCTCACGCATACTGCTGCGCGGTTTACGGGCGGTTTCCGATTTTGAATACGAATTCCAGTTGGCGCTGATGAACCGCAGGCTGCGGCGTGATATCCAGACGGTGTTTTTGATGACGGATTACCAATGGCTGTACATAAGTTCCACCATCGTCAAGGCCGCGGCCAGCCTGGGAGGAAATATCCACGGCCTGGTGCCGGGATGCGTGGAACACGCCCTGCGGAAAAAATACGCCCAGGTCGCGCCGTCCGGCAAACAGCATGCCTGACCTGCCCCGAGTCGTCTGCATCGCGGGCCCCACGGGCACGGGCAAGAGCGCGGCTGCCCTGCGCCTTGCGAGCGCCCTGGGGGGCGAGGTGATCAATGCCGATTCCCGCCAGGTCTATGCGGATTTTCCGATCATCACGGCCCAGCCGGGCGCGGAGGAACGGCGTCTCTGTCCGCACCGCCTGTATGGTTTTTTACCCAGCTCGGAGCGGATCAACGCCGGGCAGTGGGCCGGGCTCGCAGCCGCCAGGATCGCCGAATGCGCGGCGCGGGGGAGCCTGCCCTTGCTGGTGGGCGGCACGGGGCTGTATATCCGGGCCATCACGCGGGGCCTGGCCGATATTCCGCCCGTGGATCCCGCGGTGGCGCAGCGCCTGGAAGAGGAATACGCGCGGCTGGGGCCGCAGGCCCTCCATGCGCGGCTTGAAAAGGCGGATCCGTCCTATGCCGCCCGCACGCCCGCGCGCAACCGCCAGCGGGTTCTGCGCGCCCTGGGGGTATGGGAATGCACGGGACGGCCTTTTTCCGAATGGCACGGACAGGGAAGCCCCCTGTGCCGCGCCTTGCTGCTGGTCATACGTACGGAACTTGGAGAACTCGTCCCGCGCCTTGAGCGGCGCATCAGCGCCATGTTGGAGGCCGGGGCGCTTGATGAGGCGCGCAAAGCCCTGGCAAGGTGCGCTGATCCGAAAGCTCCCGGCTGGTCGGGCATCGGCTGCGCCGAGCTGTACCGGCATCTGCACGGCGAGATCAGCCTTGAGCAGGCCCGCGCGCTCTGGCTCGGCAAAACCCGCGCCTATGCCAAGCGCCAGTTGACCTGGTTTCGCGGGCAGGAGGAGGCGGTCTGGGTGGAAGCTTCCGATCATGCGGGCATGGTTATGCAGGCGCGCGACTTTTTGGGCGGAGGACATTTTGTATGAAGCATGCGGTGCTGCAAATGGCTCAGGGTTGCTGCTGCACATCTGCCGCCAGTTGTTGCTCGCGCGGCGCGAAGGATGTGCCGGCTGTCGCAACGTCGCTTTCGTTGCGAGACACGCTTGGCGCGTGGAAGGTCCGTTGGGGCATCGGCCGCATGACGTACAGGGTAGAACCGGGGCTGTACGCCGTGGGAAAGCCGGACGGCGATTCTCCTGTTTTGGTCAGCGCGAATTACAAGTTGACGTTTGACGTGTTGCGAAAAAATCTCGCCGGCGTGGACTGCTGGCTCCTGATACTTGACACGAAAGGCGTCAACGTCTGGTGCGCGGCAGGCAAGGGAACTTTTGGAACGCACGAACTGGTGCAGCGCATTGAGGCGGTGGGGCTTTCCGGAATTGTGCGGCACAGGGAACTCATCGTGCCGCAGCTTGGCGCGCCCGGCGTGAGCGCGCACGAGGTCACGCGGCGCACGGGATTTTCCGTCACCTACGGCCCGGTACGGGCAAGCGAGATCAAAACCTTTATAGCGTCCGGCTGCAAGGCCACAAAGGCAATGCGGACGGTACAATTCACGCTCCGGGACAGGCTTGTGCTGACGCCTGTGGAGCTGGTCAGCGCTGCTCAAAAGTCATTGCCCATTTTTGGCGTTCTGTTCCTGTTGAATCTGTTTGCTGCCAGACCATTCGGCGTCGCTGACACAACTGTCTACACCGGGGCGGTTCTCGCAGGTTCAGTTCTCACGCCTGTGCTGCTCCCGTTTATCCCCGGCCGGGCTTTTTCATGGAAAGGCTGGCTCTTGGGATTGTGCTGGACGGCGTCTGCTCTGAGCTTCTCCGGAGGGTTCACGTCAGACAACTGGCTCCTTGCGGCAGGATATTTGCTGCTGCTCCCTGCGGTATCGGCCTACCTCGCCATGAATTTCACAGGCTGTTCCACGTATACATCGCCGTCCGGCGTAGTGAAGGAAATGCGCATTGCCCTGCCGCTGATCGTCGGTTCAGCCGTTGTCGGCGGAACGTTGACGCTTATCAAAAGTCTTGTGGGTTAGGAGAGAATCATATGGCGCTTACATATTTGAAAAACGTGACAACACTTTTTCTTATTGCCGAAAAATGCGTTGGTTGCGGGAACTGCGTGGATGTATGCCCGCATGGCGTGTTCAGCGTAGCCGACAAAAAAGCGTGGATTGTCGAAAAAGATTTATGCATGGAGTGTGGCGCCTGCGCCGTAAACTGTCCGGCACGCGCGATTGAGGTCAGCGCGGGCGTTGGTTGCGCAACGGCAATTATCAAGGGCTGGATTACGGGGAGCGAGCCAAGCTGCGACTGCGGCAGCAGCGAGTGTTGTTAGGGTGGGGCGGCACTTGAGCCAAACGACTCTACGCCTTGTCATCTCGCTTGGCCTGTCCCAAACTATTGCCTGGGCGTCATCCTTTTACCTGCCTGCCGTTCTGGCCCGTCCCATGGCGGACGAGCTCGGATGTCCCGCTTCAAAGGTATATGCCGCTTTTTCTGCGGCGCTCATTATTGCGGCGCTTACCGCGCCCCTTGCGGGGAGATGCGTCGACGCCTGGGGAGGAAAACGCGTTCTTGCCGCCTCCAATATCTGGTTCGCCCTGAGTCTGGTGTTTCTGTCACAGGCGCAAAGCGCGCTCGGCCTTTTTCTGGCCTGGGCCTCTTTGGGCGTAGCCATGGGGGCCGGCCTCTACGATATGGCCTTTGCAGCGCTAGTCCGGTCCCGCGGTTCAGCCGCTCCGTCCATCATAGCCGGCATTACCCTTCTTGCCGGCCTGGCCAGCACGGTAGGATGGCCCATATCGCACTATCTCCTGTTACACTTCGGCTGGCGGCACGCCTTGCTCGCATGGGCCGGCGTCCACCTGCTGCTGGCGCTTCCCCTGAATCTCTCTCTGGTTCTGCCCATGCAGCCCGATGGCGGAAAAGTTCCGGAACCGGATGCCGATGCTCCCCGCGCAACGGAAAAGAATAAAATCCCGGCAATGGCCGCGCTGGCCCTGGCCTTCGTGTTCAGCAGTTTTTGCTCAGGCGCTATGGCAGGCCATATGCCCGGCCTGCTGCAACTCTTCGGGGTCAGCGCGGCTGCAAGCATACTCGCCGGGATGGCGTTCGGCCCTGCCCAGGTATCGGCCCGCTTGCTCTACCTTTTCGCTCTGCAAAGGCTACAGCCCATAGCCACTGCGCTACTGGCTGTTTGCGCCATGCCGCTCGGCGCTGTGCTGCTGATTCTGTCCGGACCGGGCGCCGCTCCGCTGGTCGGCGTGACGCACGGTTTTGGAAATGGGATCATGTCCATCATCAAGGGAACGCTGCCCCTAAGCATTTTCGGGGAAAGAGGCTACGGCCGCAGGCAGGGCTTGTTGTTTCTGCCTGCGGGCATCGCCCAGGCGCTTGCCCCCTTTCTGTTCAGCCTGTGCCTTGATTCGTTGGGCAAGGATGCGCTGTATGTCTATATTGCCGCCATCTGGATGACGGCCTTGCTCTTCCTGTGGTTGAAACGGCTGACCCGTTAAACGCCCCGGGAATGCGCCAGGGCAAAATCGTAACCCAGGGCCAGGGCCTCGGCGTTGGCCGGAATGAGCTTCGCGTAGTGACTGGAGATGACCCGGCGCAAAGCCTCCTGCAAGGCCGCGAGCGGCAGGGCGTTCAGGGCGCATGTCCATGCGCCGAGGGCGATCATGTTGAGCAGCCTGGCGTTGCCGAGTTGCGCGGCCATGTCGTTGAGCGGCACGAGCACGGAACGGATCTTGGAATCCACCTGCGCGGCGTCAATGAGCGAGCTGTTGACGATCTGCGTGCCGCCTGCGGCGAGCCGGGTCTGAAACTTGTCGAACGAAGGCTGGTTGAGCACGATGGCGCTCAAAGGGCGTTGCACAACGGGCGAACCTATGCTCTGCCTGTCCAGGATCACCGTGCAGTTGGCGGTGCCGCCGCGCATTTCCACCCCGTAGGCGGGCACAAAGGTCACGTGCAGACCCTGCTCCATGGCTGCCTGGGCGAGCAGGTTGCCGATGAGCATGACGCCCTGCCCCCCGAAACCCGCTATAATCACGTCTCTGTATGCGCTCATGCCGCATTCTTCCTTGTTGCGCGCGCGTCTTTGAAAGTGCCCAGGGGAAAGGCCGGAATCATGGCCTTGCCGATGTGTTCGTTGGCGGCCCGCGCATCCATGTGCCAGTTGGTGGGACAACCGCTGAGCAGTTCGACGAAGCCGTAGCCGCTCAGCTTCACCTGCGCCTCAAAGGCGGCCCTGACGGCTTTTTTCGCGGCCATGATATTTTTGACGGTGTTCAAAGCGCAACGGGCCGAGAAGCTGACCCCGTCAAGCTGCCCCATCAACTCGGCCATGCGCAGGGGAGCGCCTTCATTGTCAAGGGAGCGCCCGCGCGGAGTGGTGGTGGTTTTTTGCCCCAACAGGGTCGTGGGGGCCATCTGCCCGCCGGTCATGCCGTACACGGTGTTATTCACGAAGATGACCGTGATGGCCTCCCCCCGGTTGGCGGCGTGCAGGGCCTCGTTTGTGCCGATGGCCGCCAAATCGCCGTCGCCCTGGTAGGCGAAGACCACGCGATCCGGGCGCGCGCGCTTGACGCCGCAGGCCACGGCCGAGGCCCGGCCGTGCGGGGCCTCGATGCAGTCCACGTCCATATAGTCGTAGATAAAGGCCGAACAGCCCACCGAGGCGGCCAGGATGGTCGTTTCCCGCAGCCCGAGTTCGTCAATGACTTCAGCCACGAGGCGGTGGGCTATGCCGTGGTGGCAGCCGGGGCAGTAATGGGTGGCCCTGTCCAGCAGGCAGGGCGTGCGGTCGAAGGCCGGCGTCTCGCCCGGTCCGGCTTGCATACTGTTCTTGTGTCGCATCTTATGCCTCCAGGGCCTGCATGATGGGCCCGGCAAAGTCTTCGGCATCCACGAACATGCCGGGCATGACGCCGTGCCAGGCCACGGGGGCGCGTCCGTTCACGGCGAGACGCACATCTTCGACCATCTGACCGAGGTTTTGTTCGATCGCCAAAAAGCGCGCGCCCTTGTCCGCCAGTTCGGCGATCGCTTCGTCCGGAAAGGGGAAGAGGGTCAGGGGCCGCAGCAGGCCGACCCTGTGCCCCTGGGCGCGCAGCATGCGCACGGTGCTGTGGGCTATGCGGCCCATGATCCCGAAGGCCACGATCACGAGCCGGGCATCATCCAAATCCACGGCCTGGAACCTGACTTCCTTGCGCATGGCGGCGTATTTGTCCATGAGCAGTTCATTGCGCGCGGCCAACTCGCCGTCGGCGAGGTACACGGACTTGAGCAGGCGTTTCGCGCGGCCGGCGCAGCCTTCCACCCGCCAGGGCGCGGCGCTTTTTTTCAGCCCCTCAAGGCCCGGCGCGTTTTTGGGCGCTTTACGCAGCAGGGGCTCCTTCATCTGGGCCACCATGGCGTCGCCCAGCACCATGACCGGGTTGCGGTAGGCGAAGGCCAGGCGGAAGGCGTCGAACATCATGTCATAGCATTCCTGGCAGCTTGAGGGGGCGAGCACGAGGTTGCGGTGATCGCCGTGGCCGCCGCCTTTGACGGCCTGGAAATAGTCGCCCTGGGAGGGGCCGATGCCGCCGAGGCCCGGGCCGCCGCGCTGCATGTTGACGATGACGCCGGGCAGCATGCTGCACGCCATGTAGGAAAGGCCTTCCTGCATGAGGGAGATGCCGGGGCTGGAAGAAGAACTCATGGCCGGAATGCCGCAGGCGCCCGCGCCCAACACCATATTGATGGCGCCGATTTCGCTTTCGGCCTGCACGAACTGGCCGCCGGCATCGGGCAGCAGGCTGGAGAGCATTTCCGGGATTTCATTCTGCGGGGTGATGGGATAGCCGAAATAACAACGGCAGCCCGCGTCAACCGCGCCATAGGCGATGGCCTCGTTGCCGCGCGTCAGGATACGTTCGGGTGCGGCTTTCATGCGCGCGCCTCCTGAAGACTTCTCGCCTTTTTGGTTTTGAACACGCGGATGGCCAGATCCGGGCACATGACGGCGCAAGTGGCGCAGCCGGTACATGCTTCCGCGTTTTCGCCCGTTTCCGCCACGCGATAGCCCTGGCGGTTCATGCGGCCGGATTGGCGGATGATGCGCTTGGGGCACACATCGGCGCACAGCAGGCAGCCTTTGCAGCGTTCCTCAATGAAGGCAATTCGCGACATGTTCGTATTCCTTGCCGGTACTTACACGATCAACATGGCATCGCCATAGGAAAAAAAACGGTACTGCCGCCGCACGGCCTCCGCGTAGGCGTCGAGAACGCGCGTGCGTCCCGCGAAGGCGGAAACCAGCATCAACAGGGAAGATTGCGGCAGATGAAAGTTGGTGATCAGCCCGTCCGCCACCTGGAAGGCAAAGCCGGGATACAGAAAGATGTCCGTCCAGCCCCGGAAGGCGGCCGGCTTGCCGCGGGCCGCGGCGCAGCCTTCGAGAGCCCTGGCCGTTGTGGTTCCCACCGCGACGACGGGGCGGCCATCGGCCTTGGCCCGGGCCACGGCGCGGGCGCTTTCCGGGCTGATCGCGAGATATTCCCGGTGCATGCGATGGCGACGGATGTCTTTGCACCGCACGGGACTGAAGGTGCCGTAGCCCACATGCAGGTGCAATTCCACCCAGTCAAAACCCCGCTCCGCCAGTTCGCGCAGCAGTTCACGGGTAAAGTGCAGGCCAGCCGTGGGCGCGGCGACGGAGCCTTCTTCCCTGGCGTAGACGGTCTGGTAGCGATCCCTGTCTTCGGGAATATCCCGGCGGCGGATATAGGGCGGCAGGGGGATATGTCCCTCGCGCGCGAGATGCCGGGACAGGTCGCCCTGCCATTCAAGAAGCGCCCGGCGCTGCCCGTAGGGGCCGGCCTCAAGCACGGTCACGCGCAGGGCGCCGAAGGCCAGGGATGAGCCTACGGGAGTTTTCTTGGCGCCGCGCAGCAGGCAGTCCACTTCGGCCAGAAAGCGCCCGTCTTCGTGGCGGGCGGCTTCCAGCACCAGCGGCAGGGGGGTGAGGAGCAAAAATTCGACCTTGCCGCCGGTAGGGCGCGTACCCGACAGGCGGGCGGCGACCACGCGCGAGGCATTGGCCACCAGCAGCGCGCGCGGCGGCAGATGGGCGGCCAGTTGGGAAAAGTCGCTGTGCCGGACCTGCCCGGTGCGCCTGTTCAGCGCCAAGAGGCGCGATGCGCCGCGATGCGTCGGCGGATGCTGGGCAATTTGCGCTTCGGGCAGTTCATAGTGGTAGCTCGAAAGCAAAAAGTCGTCAGGACTGTGTTGCATGGTACGCTCGCGTTGTCTTTTCAGCCGCTCTGAGATACATGGAATAGCGCCGCGCGGCAAGCGGCTGGAGACGGGAGTATGCGGATTATTTTTGTGATTGCGCTGAGCCTGTGCCTGCTTGGCGCATGTGCCCGCAAGGTCAGGGTGGAAGTCAATGCCCTCGCCGAGCAAGGAGAAACGCAGCAGGCCGGACGCCTGGCCGGGCAGCGCTGCCTGGTGCTGCCCGCCGGACAGGATGTGAACCCGGATGACTTGCAGTTCCGGGAGTTTTCGGCGCAGGTCAGGGGCAGCCTGGCCCAAAGGGGCTGCGCTCCGGCACAGGGGCTTGAGGATGCGGACCTGGCGGTCTTGCTCAGCTACGGCATCAGCGAGCCGATCATCGTGGAACAGCGCGACTATGTGGTGTACCGCCCCTGGGGGCGCTGGAGCAGGCGCATGCCCGACTATGTGCCTGTGACGACAACGTATATCTTCAATACCGGCAGCCTGGGCCTTGAAGCCAGGCTGGTGGAAAAGGCGGCAGCAGGGGCAAAGCTCGGCAGACAGGTGTGGAAGATCGACGCATCCCACGCCGGACAGGGGATAGATTTGCGCGCGCTGTTCCCCTGGCTGCTGGCTGCCGCCGGAGAATATTACGGCGTGGACAGCGGACAGGCCATTGTGGTCAGGGTGAGGGAGGAGGATCTGGCGCCCGCTCCCCCCGCAGAGAACATTGCTGCGCCTTA
>Ga0082212_10012553_pt1 | contig 10664 bp, 7 predicted proteins | sample TergutNt197P3_FD_71548 | JGI IMG/M metagenome (GOLD analysis project Ga0082212, IMG submission 71548) | Neocapritermes taracua P3 segment gut microbial communities from Petit-Saut dam, French Guiana - Nt197 P3 | ecosystem: Host-associated > Arthropoda: Insects > Digestive system > Gut ...
AGGCGTCTTTTGGATTGCGCTTGTGCAGAACCTTGAGCAGCGGCAGCACATGCGCCCCATATTCGGCGACAGTCAGCGCGATGCCGTCGGGACGGGCAAGGTCCAGGGCCTCTTCCAGGGCTGCCAGGGCTCGTTCCGGTCCGTACATATGCCGGGCCGCCAGGGCTTCCTGAAGCTTGCCGTGGATGCGCACAAAAAGATTGTCAAAGGGACCGATGCTGGTCGGCAGGGCGCGAACCACGGCATCCAGCCGGGCATAATCGCCCAGAAGCACAAGCGCCTTGCCGTGTACGGCCTGGATGAATCCGTCCATCTGGGACATCCAGCGCGGCGAAGAGAAATCGCCTTCTTGCAGCCATTTCGGGATGTCCTCAAGCATACCAAGGTTTGCTGCCAGATAGCCCAACGCAAGGTCAAGGCAGGTGGCAAGATCCACATGTCTGAAACCGTGGACTTTGGGAATCCACTCGCGCAACAGGGCCGGGGCTTCCTCTGCCCTGCCCGTGGCGGCATACAGCCGGGCCAGGGCAAAGGCGGCGATCAGCACAACGCTGACCTGCTCCTTGCTCTCCCCCTGCAGCGCGGCGGCCCGCAAGGTGGCTTCCACTTCCGCGAATTCCCCGCGCTCCAGCAGGTATTCGGCACGGGCAAGCAGTTGCACCCCCAGGCTGCATCCATCGGACAAATCCTGAAAATATTGTAGTTTATCTTCAATCAGGGCGGTCAGGTCCGCATAGCTGCCGGGCGCGCGCAGATACAGGCTGGATACATGCGGGCAGTCGAAGTACCAGTTCATGTGCCGTGAAAAAATGGCCGAGCGCCCGCCGAGCAGCTCGTGCGCGGCCTTGTGCGCGTCGCACATGGCCCACAGATCGTTGAAGGCCAAAGTACTCCGGATGACGATGGTCTCACCCTGCAAGCGCCGCTTCTGCAGCGCGGGGATGTTCGGATCCTGCGCGAAGCGGTTTTCCGCTTCTTCCAGCAGAGGGAAGGCCGCCAGGGGATCGTATTCCGCCAGATAAAAATAGATGAAGGCCAGATAGGCGACAGGCCGCTCCGCCCGCAGCCGCCAGGGTACGGACAAGACCAGGGGAACGATGGTGTCCGCCGAAAGAAAGAGCAGCAGGTCGCTCCGCGGCATGGTGAACACGTCAAGCAGGCGGATCAGGTCTTCGTCCCGCCCGGCCCGGTGAAAGAAGCGCGCGGCCCGGAGCAGGTCGCCGGAAAGCAGGCAGCTTTCCCCTGCCCTGCGGTACAGGGCGGCTTTGTCGATATCTTCCGTTGCATCCAGTTTTTCCGACAGAAAGGCCCGGAACAGACTGTGGAGGCTATACAGGCCAGAAGCCGGATCGCGGGTAAGAAAGGCGTTGTTTTCGAGCAAACGGCGCAGAGCTTCGGGCGCGGCGGGCTTGTCCGCCGTGAGCGCGGCCTGCTCGGCGCTGAAGGATTCCAGCAGGGAACACTGCATAAGCAGGCGTTGTTCCTCCAGGCCGTATTGCGGAAACACCACATGCTCAAGCAGGCCGGCCACGTCCAAAGCGAGGGCGGCCTCCGGGTGTTTTTTGTGCGCTTCCAGAGCCAGCCAGAGCGCGGCGGGCCAGCCCTCGCAGAACTTCCAGGCGGCTTTGGCCGCCTGGGCATCGTGTATGCCGTGCAAGTCGAAATACGCCACAGTCTCTTCTTCGGAAAAGGCGAGCAACTCCTGCCCGAATACCTGGGCGCGGCCCTTGAGGCGCAAATCTTCCAGGGCAAAAGCGGGCCGCGTGCGTGAAAGCAGAAGCAGCGTGAGGCCGGGAATGCCCTCGTAGACCAGCCGCTCCAGAAAGGCGTCGAATTCGGGGAAAACCGCAAAGTGCCAGTCGTCGATAACCAGAAGGACGCGGCGCTCGGCCAGGTCCTCGCGTATATGTTCCAGAACGCGCCGCACGGCGGCCTTGTCGCCGGGGAACCCCAAGTTTTTCAGCCTGGGGCGAGCGTGGCCTCGTGGCCCCACCAGAAGGACGCGGCGCTCGGCCAGGTCCTCGCGTATATGTTCCAGAACGCGCCGCACGGCGGCCTTGTCGCCGGGGAACCCCAAGTTTTTCAGCCTGGGGCGAGCGTGGCCTCGTGGCCCCTTTGGGCCGCCTCAGAAATGAGCCGGGAGCAGAAATAGTCCCACAACCAGCGCGCGCTTTCAGCTCCCTGGGGCACGGAAAGATAGAAGGCGGGAAAAGGCGGGGCCGCCATGAGTTTTCGCGCGGCGGTGGTTTTGCCGTAGCCCGCGGGAGCGGAGAGCAGCACCAGGGGCGTGTCCAAGGCTCCGGCCAGAGCCGCCGCAACCTGCTCGCGCGGCAAAAGTTCCGCCTCCCGCTTTTTCCCCATAAAAAATCCTCCCTTCGGGGGGCCTATAATATCACATTACCTGGATTCGTTGTTGGGGGTCAGGTCGCCTTGCTAAATTCTAATGATTATGCAACGAGGTCTGGGGAAACTAATTAACATAAAATGATATATAATTATATATCATTTTATGTTAATTAACAATAATTCATTTTAAATAGCATACAATATAGAAATTATTAAATTTTTTTATTGATTTTAGATTTATTATGAGCTATATTTAACAAATCAGTTTAGATTTCTCGGTCCTACCGAAGAAAAGGGTCTTAAATGGAAATTTCATCATTTTTTAGCGATGTTGCCATTTTTTTTCTTGACTGAGTGGGAGATAATGGGTTAATATGTAGTTAAATGGGATCAAATGGGAGATACAGTTACTCCCTGACTAGCCTGGACAGCGCACACAAATGAACCTCAATTCCGACTTCTATTTTTTTGGCGATTATGCTCACAGCCTGGACGATAAGGGCCGTCTGGCTCTGCCCAGCGGCATTCGGGAAGAATTGGGGCGGTCGGAACGGCCGGAATTGCTCTTTGCCAAGGCCAATGGCGCCGCTGAGACATCTGACACCTATCTGACGCTCTATCCCTATGAGCATTGGCGAAAACTCATGGCGGCCATGGAAGCATCCATCACTGATACGGACCGCCGCAACGCGGCCCTGCGCGCCTTTACCAAGGATGGCCGCCAGTTGAACCTGGATAAGGCTGGCCGGGTGTTGATTTCTCCTGACCAGCGGGCCGCGGCCGGTTTGAGCCGGGAGGTCAGGATCCTGGGCCTGGGCTCCAAGATCCAGATTTGGGATGCGGCCGGCCATGAGCGGAAGGAAGCCCAGGATAAGGCTGTTCTGGATGAAGTCACCAGGACTCTGGGGCTGAATTTCTGATGCTGGCTGAAGGGAGCGCTTCCGAAGCCTTGGAATTGTCCCTGGCACCTCCCGGGGACGGTGACTGGTCCCGAGCCTTTGGCCACTTGACTGTTCTGGGGCCTGAGGCCGTGGCCGCCCTGGTCCTCGCGCCGTCCGGGGTCTATGTGGACGGCACCTTGGGTGGCGGAGGGCACAGCCGCTTGATTTTAGCCGCTTTGGGCCCTGAGGGCCGCCTCATCGCCTTGGACCGGGATCCGGAGCCCCGGCGTTGGGCCGAAGATGGTTGGGGCCGGGGGGAAGACCGGTTGATGGTGGCGGCCGGTTCCTTCGGGGATCTGGAAGAGATTTTGGCCGGACTGGGCCTGGGGCCGGTCGATGGCGTCCTTCTGGATCTTGGGGTCAGCGGCCGACAATTGGCCGCGCCCGGCCGGGGTTTCTCCTGGCTTTTGGACGAACCACTTGATATGCGGCTGGACCAGGCCCAGTCCCTGACCGCCCGGGAAGTGGTCAACCGTTACCCGGAAAAGACTTTGGCCGAGATTCTCCGGCTCTATGGTGAAGAGAGGGCCGCCCGCCGCCTGGCTCGGGCCATGGTCCGGGCCAGGAGCCGGGCGCCCCTGGAAACCACTGGTCAGTTGGCCGCTCTGGCGGCTCGCGTTCTCTACCGGCCGGGCCCTCCGCCCCGCCTCCACCCGGCCACCAGGACTTTTCAGGCCCTCCGCCTGGAAGTCAACCGGGAACTCCAGGAGTTGGAAAATTTTTTAAAGGCCGCGCCGGCGCTTTTAAAGCCGGGCGGACATTTGGTGGTCATCAGCTTTCATTCCCTGGAAGACCGTCTGGTCAAAACGGCCTTCCGCTCCGGGGCTGAAAAGGGGCATCCGCACTGGTTGCCTCTGACCAGGAAACCTAGAGGGCCGGAAGCCGGAGAAGTCGAGCGCAACCCCAGGGCCAGGTCGGCCAAAATGAGGGCGGCGGTCAGGCTGGCCGCCCCGGGCTCTCCGAATTAAGAAGGTATCCGATGCCCTCCTCCAGAAACATGGTTGGTCTGCCCTCGGAAAAACCCCGGTCGGTCAGTCGCGGCTGCGGGGCCTGGAGAAGATGGCCAGGGTGGCCTCCGGCCCGCCGGGAACCGGTCCTCCAAACCAGAAGATTGGTCCGGCGGCCTCCGACAGCGGCCCCCTCCGGGCCGGCCGCGCCTCCGGAAATCCTGCCGGCCCCGGATTTGGAAGTCCAGCCTCTGCCCCTTCTGCCGACCCGCCATTTCCTGGTTCTGAGCGCCATTGCGCTTGCTGCCGTCCTTCTGGTTTGGGGGCTGGTGCGCTCCAATCACTTGTCGGTGGCCCTGAGCTATGAAATATCCGCTCTGACCTTGGAGAAGCTGGCTCTCCAGGAGACAAACCGCCAGCTTAAGACGGAATTGACCGGGGTCGGCTCTCTGGCCCAACTGGAAGAGGCGGCCCGGAATGTCCTGGGTCTCATCACCCCCAACCAGGGGCAGATCGTGGTTATTGAACCGTGAACAAGTGGCTGAAACTCAAGCTGCGGCTGGTAGCCCTCTTATTCTTCCTGATCTTCGGGTTTGTGCTTTACAGGGCCGTCATCCTTCAGGTCGTGGACCGGGATTCCCTGGTGACCAAGGCCCGGGCCGAGGTGGAACGCCACTTGAGCCTGGGAGCCGTGCGCGGGGAGATTTTCGACGCCGGCGGGGAGAGATTGGCCGCCTCTCTGGCCGTGGCCTCGCTTTATGCCAATCCATTGAAAATTAAAGATAAAGTGGAAACAGCCCGGATTTTGGGAGAAATCCTGGGCCAGGATCAAGGCAAGATCTTCGATAGATTGGACACGAACAGTAAGCAGTTCGTCTGGCTCAAGCGCCAGTTGACCGAGGCCGAGGCCGAGGCTGTCCGGGCTTTGTCTCTCGACGGCCTGGGCTTCAGCACGGAATACCGCCGGGCCTATCCCAACGGCCCTTTGGCCGCCAACTTCCTGGGTTTCGTGGGAGTTGACAACCAGGGCCTGGAAGGTCTGGAACTGGCCCTGGACGATTATTTGCGGGCCGGTTCGCATAAGGTCAAAAGCCGGCGTGACGGACGCGGCCGGAATATGCTGGACAATGGAGAAATCCAGGAGGCCCGGGGAGCTTCGGTGGTGCTGACCGTGGATCGGAGGATCCAGTATGTCACTGAAAAGGCTCTGGCCAGGGCGGTGGAGACTTACCAGGCCAGGAGCGGTATGGCCCTGATCATGCGGCCCAAGACCGGGGCCGTGGTGGCGGCGGCGGTCTGGCCGACCTTTGACCCCAACGAGTATAAAAAGGCTTCCGAGGCTTTTCGGAGAAACCGGATCCTGACCGATCCCTTCGAGCCGGGTTCCACCTTCAAGGTCTTTGTGGTGGCCGCGGCCCTGGAAGAAAATATCATCAGCCCCCAGACGATCATCCACTGTGAAAACGGCGCCTTCAAGGTGGGCATTAATATCGTGCGCGACTCCCACAACTACGGGGACTTGAGCGTCAGCGAAATAGTAAAATATTCATCCAATATCGGCTCACTCAAGATAGGCGGCCTTCTGGGCAACAACCTCTTATACAACTACCTGACCAGGTTCTCCTTCGGTGAAAGGACCGGTCTGGCCCATTTGCCGAGCGAGACCCCGGGGCTGCTCAGGCCTCCCCGGAACTGGTACGCCATAGACGCCGCCAACATCGCCTTCGGTCAAGGCCTGACGGTGACGGCTCTGCAGATGGTCATGGCCATGAGTGCCCTGGCCAATGACGGGGTTATGATGAAGCCCTATTTGGTGGACCGGGTGTTGGACGCCGAGGGACGCATAATCGAACAGACCCGGCCCCAAATCCTCAGGCAGGTGGTCTCGCCCCTGACAGCCCGGCAGGTGGGGGCCATGTTGCGGATGGCGGTGATGAAGGGCGGCACCGCCACCAGGGCCGAGGTGGAAGGTTACCCGGTGGCGGGCAAGACCGGTACGGCCCAGAAAGTCACCCGGGGCAGCAAAACCTATACCGCCGGCAAGTATGTATCTTCCTTCATGGGCTTCGCGCCCTATCATGACCCGCAGCTTTGCGTCATGGTAGTCCTGGATGAGCCGGGCAACGGCTATTACGGCGGCGCGGTGGCCGCGCCGGTCTTCAGGGAAATCATGGAACACGCCCTGCCGCTCATGGATGTTCCGCCCACCGAGGACAGGGGCGATCCGGTCTGGCCGCTCGTTGAGAACAATTCCGGCGGCGCCCCCGGGGTGGTGGCGGCCAATCAGCCCACCAATTTCATCCGGGTCAAGCTCAAAAAAGGCGACCGGGGGGCCCGGGGGCCGATTGAGCCCGGGGCGGCGCGGGCGGAATTTTCGAGTCTCGGTTCGGAAGGGACATGGGATGCGCCGCCGCCGATACTCACCGAAGACGGGGGCCGGCTCATGCCCGACTTGACCGGTCTCAGTATGCGTCAGGTTCTGGAGGTCGTAAGTGATCATGGTCTGGAAGTGGAATTCCAAGGCAGCGGTCGGGTGGTGGCCCAGATGCCCCGCCCCGGTACGGTCGTGGACGTGGGTTCGCTCGGCACGGTCTATTTCGAGCGGCAGTAAGTAATAGTCAGGGTTGGGTATGGTCACCTTAAGCCGCCTGGCAGGTCAGTTGAACTTGGAACTCCGTGGTCCCGGAAAGGTCGAAATTTGCGGCCTGACTGAGGATTCGCGGGCGGTTCGGCCGGGTTGGATCTTTGCCGCCCTTCCCGGTACCAGGTTCCACGGCCGGCAATTTCTGGATGAAGCCCTGGCCCGGGGCGCGGCGGCGGTGCTCCTGGGCGGCGAGGATGCGGATCTGCCTGTGCCCCGGCTTTTGACAGAAGAAGGCCGGCTCAGGCCTCTGATGGCCCTGGCCGCGGTCATCATTTACGGCCGCCCCGGGGAAAAGCTGATCCTGACCGGTATCACGGGCACTAATGGCAAAACCACCACCGCTTATCTCCTGGAAGCTGTTTTGGACCGGGCCGGCCTCCGGCCGGGGGTGATGGGCACGGTCAATTTTCGCTGGCCCGGCCAGGTGCGGCCGGCTGTCAACACCACTCCTGAAGGGCCGCTTCTGTCCGCCACCCTGGCCGAAATGGTCGCGGCCGGCTGCCGGTCGGCCGTGCTGGAAGTTTCTTCCCATGCCCTGGCCTTGGGCCGGGTGACCGGCTTAAGTTTCGAGGCGGCTCTTTTCACCAATCTCAGCCGGGACCATCTGGATCTTCACCAGGACATGGAGAGTTATTACCAGGCCAAAAAAATCCTGTTCGATCGACATCTCCGGCCAGGAAGCGGGCGGGCCGTAATCAATGTCGATGATGAATACGGGGTCCGGCTGGCCGGGGAAATTGGCGATGGCGCCCTGACCTACGGCTTCAGCGGCCGGGCCGGGGTGAGGGGTGAAAACCTGGTCATGAGCCGCAAAGGACTGGCTCTGGACATTGTCCATCCGGGCGGCCGCTGGCGGCAGACTTCGCCTTTACTGGCCGAAGTCAACGCCTACAACCTTCTGGCTGCCGCCGCCCTGGCCCTGACCCTGCGCCTGGAACCGGAGAGTATCCGGGAAACCCTGGCCGTCTGTTCCGGGGCGCCGGGTCGGCTGGAAAAAATTGGGGACGACCCGCTGGTGCTGGTGGATTACGCTCACACTCCCGAGGCTTTGGCCCAAGTCCTGGCCGGCGCCCGGGCGCTTAGCCCGGCCCGCCTCTTGGTGGTCTTCGGCTGCGGCGGCGACCGGGACCAGGGCAAGAGGGCTCTCATGGGTCAGGCGGCCGGGACCAGGGCCGATTTGGTTTTGTTGACCTCTGACAATCCCAGGACCGAAGACCCGGGAGCCATTCTGGCTGGGATAGAGGCCGGCCTGGCGCCTCTTGATCTGACCCGTTTCCAGGCCGGCGAACTTAAGGCGGCCGACTGGCGCCCGGGCGCTTATCTGCTCCTGGAAGATCGGCGGGCGGCCATTGAGGAGGCGGTCCGGCTCCTGGGCCCGGGAGATATTTTGCTCATCGCCGGCAAGGGCCATGAGGATTACCAAATCATCGGACGGGAAAAGGTTCGTCTCGACGACCGGGAAGAAGCTGTAAAGGCTCTTAAAAAGGCGGGCTGGAACTGATGAGGAGCCTGGGGCTGAAACTGGGCTGGGTTTTGGAAAACGCCGAAACCCTCAAATGCGGAAAGGCCTTGTCTGGTTTGGCCGACCGGAGAGTTGCCGGTCTGTCCACCGACAGCCGGACCGTCCGGCCGGACGAGATTTTCGTGGCCTTGATCGGTCCGAGGTTCGACGGCCATGACCACGCGGCCGAGGCCCTGGCCAAAGGCGCCCTGGCCGTGGTGGTCCAGCGGGATCTTAGAGGCGAAGCCGGCTTCCGGTCCATTCGCGTGGCCGATACCTTGAAGGCCTTGGGGGATCTGGCCGGCAGCCTCAGACGGCGGCGGCCCCTCCGGGTGGTGGCCGTCACCGGCTCCAACGGCAAGACGACGACCAAGGAAATGCTGGCCGCCATTTTGAAACTTGAGGATCGACATCTTCTGGCCACGGCCGGCAATTTCAACAACCTCATTGGTCTGCCCCTGACCCTCGGCCGTCTGACCCGGGAAACCAGGATCGCGGTTTTGGAAATGGGCATGAGCGCCGCCGGAGAAATCGCCCGTCTGACCAGTATCGCCGAGCCTGATGTAGCCCTGATCACTTCGGTCGGGCCGGCTCACCTGGAATTTTTAGGCACGGTGGCCCGGGTGGCCAAGGCCAAGGGCGAACTCTTCGCCGGCCTTAAGAGGGACGCCTTGGCCGTGATCAATGATGATGATCCTTTTCTGAGGCGTGAGGCCGCCCGCTTCGGCGGCAACCATCTCTATTTCGGAGGTACGGTCCGATCCGAGGTTCGTCTGGGCAGGGTCGTACCTAGGGCGATGTCCGGCCAGAGCCTGACCATCTACGGGCCCGGAGCGGCCCGGGGGCGCCGAGTGGAACTTAAACTTCTGGGCCGGCATAACGCCCAAAACGCCCTGGCCGCCGCCGCCGCCTCTTTAGGCGCCGGGGCTGATTGGGACCGGATACAGGAGGGGCTGGAGGCGGTTCGGGGTTTTCCCGGCCGTCTTGACCCCTTTCAGACCAACGGCGGCCTGTGGGTGCTGGATGACAGTTATAATGCCAATCCGGCTTCCATGACGGCCGGCCTTGAGGTTCTGGCCGGTTTCAAAACCCGCGGCCGGCGGGGGGCCATTTTGGGTGACATGCTGGAATTGGGGGCCAAGAGGGAGGCTCTTCATCGTCAGGTCGGCCGGCTGGCCGCAACCTTGGGCCTTGACTATCTGGCCCTGGTGGGTTCCCTGTCCGCCTGGGCCGCCCGCTCCGCCCGCCGGGCAGGCCTCTCCCGTTCGGCGGTGCGGGAATTCGCCGCCCCGGAAGAGGCGGCGGCCTGGGTCCTGGCCGAGTGGCCTCGGGGGGCTGTTTTGGTCAAAGGCTCCCGCGGGATTTCTCTGGAACGGGCGGTCGAATATCTCCGGGTCAACGGTTCCGCCGCCCTTGGCCAAAACCGAACTAATCAAAACCAAAATTTGAGACGAGGCTTCTTTTAGGATGATTTACCACCTGTTCACCATATTGACTGAAGAAATCAGTTTCTTCAACGTCTTCAAATATCTGACCTTCCGGAGCATCCTGGCGGCTTTCTCTTCCCTGGTCATCTGGCTGGTTATCGGCAACCGCTTCATCTCCCTGATCAAAAACTATCAGATCCAGCAGTACATCCGGGAAGATGGGCCGGCTTCGCACCATAAAAAATCAGGCACTCCCACCATGGGCGGTCTCCTGATCATTCTGGCGGCCCTGGTTTCCACCCTGATGTGGGTGGACCTGGGCGAGTCATCCATCTGGCTGACCCTCTTCTGTGGTCTGAGCTTGGGAGCCCTGGGTTTTCATGACGACTACCTGAAAATCAGGCGGCGGCACAACCAGGGCCTGACAGCCTCCAGGAAGCTCCTGGTCCAATTTGGCATAGGTTTGATTGTCGGCACTTTTTTGTATATCTCGCCGGCCTTTGACACGGTGCTGTATTTGCCGATCTTCAAGGATCTGAGCCTGGACCTGGGCCCGTTCTACATTCCCTTCGCCGCCCTGGTCATCTGCGGGGCTTCCAACGCGGTCAACCTGACCGACGGTCTCGACGGACTGGCCGCCGGTCCCATGATCATCGCCACCCTGACTTACATGGTTTTCATCTATTGCGCCGGCAACGCCCGTTTCGCTCAATATCTGCAAATAAGTTTCGTCCCCGAGGCGGCCGAAGTCACGGTGCTTCTGGCGGCCGTGGCCGGCTCGGTCCTGGGTTTTCTCTGGTATAACACCTATCCGGCCGAGATATTCATGGGCGATGTGGGTTCCCTTTCCTTAGGCGG
>Ga0082212_10012555_pt1 | contig 10662 bp, 5 predicted proteins | sample TergutNt197P3_FD_71548 | JGI IMG/M metagenome (GOLD analysis project Ga0082212, IMG submission 71548) | Neocapritermes taracua P3 segment gut microbial communities from Petit-Saut dam, French Guiana - Nt197 P3 | ecosystem: Host-associated > Arthropoda: Insects > Digestive system > Gut ...
AAAACGCCTTAAAATGGTGTCGCGGAGTCAAAGACACCGGCAGGTTGATTGAGGCACAGGGAGCCAACACGAAAAATGGTGTGCTGATCGAATTTTGTTTCCATGATGAAGAAAAGGACTCCCAATGGATGCTCCGCTGTATTGCCGAAGGAGAAAAAGAAGGAGGCACCAATCCGCTTGCCAAAGCATTGGCAGATGCGATTGTCGAATTCGTCAATCGACACGAATAAATATACTCTACCATGTGTTTTGTTTGCTTACGGCTTCCTCGTAAAGTTCGGCAATTTTTTTTTCGCACAAATGCCGTAACTCTTCCTCGGTCAGGTCTTTGATTTCGTCATAAAGCATTGGTTTTCCATACACGACTCGAAATTTTCCCAAGAGTTTGGGAAACTTGTGCGTTCTCGGAAAGGCTTCATAACAACCGCTGACTGCCGCCGGCATGAGGGCAGACTTGGTCCGCTGAGCAAGCGTCAGTGATCCTTGCAAAAAAGAAGCGATGTTCCCATCCCACGTTCTCCCTCCTTCGGGAAATACAAGAATGATTTCGCCATTTTTCAAACGCTTGAACGACTCCTTGATTCCTGCAAAGCCGATTCCATTAACCTCCAATTGGATTGCATCGAGCATGTCAATAATCCAACCGAAGGGTTTGAACTTGAACAGCGATTTGCGTGCCAAAAAATTGCATCGGCGGCGCAATCCAATTGCTACCAGCGGCGGATCAAAATGTGATTGATGATTGCAAATCAGGACAACCCCGCCGCTTTCCGGTAGATTGTTCTGACCGTAATACCGTGTCCTGTAGAGAATTCTAAAAACAAGATGCAGTGGGAAACGGCAACAGTAGTAGAATAAACGTTTTTGCCAGGAGATTCTGCTCATGATCGGTAACTCCTACCTTTGATACACGAACCCGACGTTGACAGAGTGCATCACCTGATTTGCATTGGCGTAGGCATCGTAACCGAGTGAGGTACGCATGGAAGGATGGAAATCGTAGTTGATGCCGAAGCCTGTTTGCACCCAATCGCGTCCCGGATCGTTTCCGTGAACCGTAAACGTTGAATTCGAGCCTTTGTACCGGGCGGTAAAGGTTGTGTGCCGCTCACAAATTTGGTCTAACTCATACACCCACGCTACATTGCCGTACATGGAAGCCACCCCGTTGTACAATTTGAACGTTCGAGAGTCGAGCCGCATTCCGAACAACGTCCGCACACTGTGGTAAAGATGTTGATCGGATTTCAAATTCAAACTTCCGGCACCATTTTCATCGAAACTTTTTCGCATCATTCCGATGTACTGCGTACCTACGAATGGAGAGAGATTCAGGACGCCGCCGCGATATTTCAATCCTGCCTCCAGGTAATTTGTCAGCATTGGAGCATCAAGTTCACTTTTTGCCGTCCGATTGATAAATGCACTGGGATCCGTTGGATCGCCAAATACAAGCCGCCGTTGGGTGTCGTAATGATGATTCCCAATTCCAGTCTGTATGCGTACGTACGTGTTTGTGGTATCACGACGGTAATAGGGTCCAACGATAACCTCCGTCATTTTCGTCTTGTCACGCCACTCGCCCTTAAGTTCGCCCAATCCTGCATTGATGAAAAATCCAAAGCGGTGCTTTTGGTTGTTGATAATGTTGGCACCGCCCAAGAAACCTGCAAAATGGTTGGTGTATTTCCCAGCGTTTCCGTCAGAATGTATGGTTCCTGAATGTCCATAAATCGTTCCCCAGTAGTCATCCTGCGGAAAACTTGAGACGAAGTCGGGTTCTGGTTGTCCTCGCATTGCATTCAGTCGAATGCTGTTGTGGTCACGCCGCAAAACGTTTGCCATCGTATTGTGGAACATACTCACGTTTTGGAAACTTGCGGTAATCATGGTGCCGTAAATGGAACCGCTCATTTGGTCGAGAGCATTTTGCGCCGGGTCTTTCGTCGGCAGCGCAGCATTGTCGCGGAGTGCCCGTCTCAATTCCCCCAGCCGGGCATTGTCGAGAGCCAATAACACTTGCCTAAAGTCGCCGTTGAGGTTCTTTTGCATTTGACGGAACCCCTCTTTATCCATATAACGTCCCATAGCACGCTGGTTCATCGTGTCGCCCGTTCCTGAGTAGTGTTGCGTACGGACAATAGAGAACCAGTATTCCGAACCGCTGTTGCCCAACACCGGTTTGAAAAGCGGATCGCCGATCTCTCCTAGTTGGAGGGCATTTTGAATATCCAACCCTTCTGCAGCCTTGAGGAATACGTAATTACGGCCAGGAACGTAGTTGTGTTGTTCGGTAACGAGATAGAGGTGTCCGCCATTGATCGTTGCATTGCCGGCAACATTGATCACACTGTTTCGCGTCCCATTCACGCCGATCACGATGTTGCCGTCATTATTGACAAAATTACCGTCAATCGTTAAAGTGCTGAGCCCGGTAAACGCCATTGTCCCCGGTTCCTTGATTATTCCTGAATTTCGATCTACGTTCAAGTCGGTGAGCCCATTGCCGGTGAGGTCTTCCAGTTGGTACTGAACATTTCCCACGACGAGGATTCCGCCCTGATTGGTAAACGTTCCGCCGGAAGTCCTCACGTCAATCGTGTTAACACCGGCAATTGCGGCACCGGTTTCATTTCTGAAGTTTTGAGCCGCGATCTTTTTGGTATCCAGGATGTACTTCGTATTGGTCAGGGTGCCGCCGACGGTCAACAAGGGAATGTCGGCAACAATTCCGTTGTTCGTGAAATTGTTTTCGGCGTATATCGTGCTGATCTTGGTCATCAGTCCGCTATTCGTAACATTGCCTTCGCGTACATTGAAATCCTTGACATTCGAGATCGTCCCCGAATTGACCACTGTGCCCTTGACATTCATCGAGTCAATCGTGTTGATGATGCCCGAATTGTCCACGTTCCGTGTTTCCAGATTCGTAACTGCTTCGATAGCACCGGAGTTGGCAAGAGTGCCGCCCACCACGAAGTTGCCAATGTTATAGAAAATACTCTGACTGCCGACGTTGCGGACATTGCCTGCCGCTTCCAAATTGCCGATGTCGCGGATAATACCGCCATTGGTATTATTCAGACGGTCCCCGACGGTGATGGTGTCAAACTTTTCAACCAAACCTTTATCATTCGTTAGAGTTCCTCCAACGAAGAGAGGTCCGCTTGCGCTTCCCACGATCACACCACTAGCGAAATCGCCATCGGCATTAAGCGTACCCGTATTCGTCAGGTTATTGGTTACGGTTAGAGTGCCGATATTCCATATCCAGCCGCCATTATTCAGGATGGTTGCATTCAGTGTTTCAATTTCAGTGATATAACCGCTGACAGAGTTGATTATTCTCTCGGTAACATCCAATGTCTTCAGGTTAAAGAGCCAGCCGCTATTATTAACTGTTCCATTAGCAGTTATTTCCACGGCATCACCAAAACCGCCGAGAGTGCCTCCTGTTTGCACTGAAATACTGCCTATTGCGTTCGTGTTTTCGCCAAACAGGAGCCAACCGGAGGCGACTCGTGTTAAGCCGCTATAGGTATTTTCTCCTTCCAACACCAATATATCGGCACCGCTCTTGGTAAGCGATCCCGTCCCGCTGATATTGTCATCGAAAAATGTAATCGTTTCAAGAGCACGCCCAAACGTAACATTGCCGTCATTGAAAATTTCGCCCTTGATGGTACCGCCGATGTAGAGTGTTCCCTCCTCGATCGTGTAACCGCCGCTAAATTCATTGTCCCCATTGAGGGTGAGCGTGCCTGCTCCCAATTTATGCAAACCGCCGTCTATCCAAAACCATCGAAAAACGCCGTCGATGATTCTGTAATCGTAAGAACCGGCAAGCGATGTCATGTCGCCGTCGCCGATGAGATTTCCATCAACTGTCCAGTCAAAGTTGCTGTCAACTACCATGAGAGAAACGATTTTCTTTGTGCCGTCAATGGTGATGTCTCGCGTTCCGATGGGTGTGTCAGTAATCCATACGGCATCGCCATCAACGAATCGGGTGTCCTGCTCGTTTGTATAAGGATTCGTGCCGTCCCAGTTTTCCGACTTGTAATCCCAAAGACCATTTCCTTCATTTCCAGTCCAGTCGAGGCTATAGTTGACAAGTTCACCAGAAAGAGTCAGTTCCAAGTCCGTGCCCGTATTTTTGGTACTGATTGCGAGTGCCCTCCATCTTTCATCGACCAATGGAATATCCGAACCGTTGAGTTGGAAATTTGTCATACCGGGCGTGTCATCGTATTCCAGACCGCTACTCGCAGTGATGAGAGTATAAGTAAGTTGCACGGGTTCGTAGGGACTGTACCACAACGGTCTATCGGTATCAAATACGCTTGTGATGTCCATGTTGATCGTCCCGATGTCGGCGGTGCCGGTAACATCAATGCGGCTGGACTGACCATTGACAACGTGCTCAAGCCCTACTGCCAAAGTGCTTCCGTCGTCCATCCGAAGGTTGCCGTCAATGGTCAACCAGTTGTACATCCTCCCGGTAGTGCCGAGGTCAAGCGTCCCTGTCTCATAGACTTGAACGTGTCCGGCAATGGTACTGCCGTCGCCCGTTACCCCCAACAACCCTTTTCCTTGTGCTTCGGTATCATTGCCGCCGACATACACATTTTGGGCTATGATGGTGCTTTCATTACCAAACGTCATTGAACCACTGGATGCCTCAGCATATCCAAGGTAAATGTTGCCATTGGTACTGGAAACAGTCGAATGATCGCCGACTATCACTGCCCCCTCGGCACCGGTGTCAAAACCAAGATAAATGTTGTCAGCAACAGTGATTCTCCCATTGTCCAACAGGTTCAGATCAGCGTAGCCGGTCTTGCCGACGTAGAGATCGCCATCTGTTTCAAGTTCGCCATCGACGGTTGTTCGGCTTGGCATCGTATAATCAACAATATCAACGACATATTGTCCGCCGTCCAACGTAATGTCTCCATCAAAACGGACATTACCGTTCAGAGTCAACGATCCTGTACCTTCCATCGTAAATCTTCCGGTACTTGTCGTCGTCGTGCCATCGGCGACATCAATAATGTCGATTCCTTCTTGTCCTGTAATGTTTCCGTTGAACGTCCAGTCGCCGGCACCGACTACCTCCATATCGCCAACGATAACACCGGTATCAACGATATTGATGGTGTGCGTACTGCCCAATCCAAACGTTACGCTATCACCGTCTTCAAACCACATCGAGTAACCGGCATCATCCCTCCAGTTTTCGCTGCCGCTGTCCCAAGTGGCGCCATCTTCGATCCCCGTCCAAGTGAGGTGGTAGTTTCCTACCTCGCCCGTTTCGAAAACATCAACGGTCACCCGTAATTCAGTATTGGCAAAGTTTTCAACGAGAGTGCTTGCAGATTTTCGTCCGAAGGTGGAAATTTCTTTGCCGTTGGCAAGGACAGTCGTACCGGCAATACTGCCAGCATGGTAGTTCAGCGTATCCGCCTTAATAAGTGTAAAAGTTCCCGTGGTCAGCGTTGTCAAATCAATGGTGATTGCCCCAATCACGGCAGCGTCGATGGTTGCATTCGAACAATGAGCGATAATTTGGTCAGATTGATTGTCCGCACCGAGATTCACCCGTAATGTGCTGCCAAAGTCCATCGTGAAGGAACCCGGCTCGAAGCGAATATAGTCTCCTCCCGGACTCTCGACGAGTTCCCCGGGTGTCATGTCGTAGTTGCCCGCTCCCGGACTGTACTCGTATTCACCATATACCAAATCGTAGTCGCCGTTGCCCGCCGGGTTGTAGGTGTAGTCCATTCCGTCGTAGTCGTAGTTGCCCGCTCCCGGATTGTAGTCATACGAACCATACGACAATATGTAATCGCCCCCATCTGCATTGTACTCGTAAAGATCGGGTGCCAAGGTGTAGTCGCCCGTCCCCGGCTTAACTTGCCTGAAGCCGTTGTCCAATGGGATAGAGGTGGCGTAATTACCGTTGATGGTCAACAAACCGAGCCCTCCAGTATCAACGCTGGGGGAGATTGTACCGCCATCGTACACTAGAACGTTACCCACGTTGAAAGTGGTAGTCCCGCCACTACCGGCTGCGATCAGCGTGCCGTTTGGCAAAACATGGATGAGCCCGCTGCCGCGAGTATCGACATTGCCTCTCAGTTCGAGAGTGGATCTCTCCGTGCCGTAACCAATCCAGAACCAACTAACGGGAATGTCCAAATCTTGGGTAATGATGGTTCTTCCGCCCCAAGTTTCAAAGTCATAACTACCTACCAGACCACCGTCGATGGTGATTACAAAGTCCCCTGGATCGCCGACATCCATCGCAAAACCATCCGCACCTGCCAATTTACCAAAGGTCAATGCCTGCCAATCGTTCTCTCCTCTCGTAATGTTTCCCGTAATGACGGTTCCTCGCATGAAATTGATTCCTGTCCCCTGAAGAGGATAATATCCAAACGCCCCAATCGTACCGGCACCGGCGAGGTAGATTGCATTGTTTCCTGCTGAACCGGCATTGATAATACCGGAGTTGTCGAACCTGCCAGTGAGATTGCGCTCTGCTCCCCAGTTGATATAAATGCCGGTTCCCCCCGTACCAGTAGCATCAATTCTTCCTTGATTGAGGAATAATGTCCCGTTGCTGCCTGATGTCGCGGGGTGGGTTATGAGCACGCCGATCCCATTTTCGCCGTTCGCAGTGATTCTTGTACCTTCGTTAATGATGACGGTATTATTGTTATTTTCGATGCGGATACCGGCTCCGGCGTTACCGGTGGTGGCAATGTCTGCGTCCAACGTAATGGTATTGCCGCCTGAAATGAGGTGCAAACCCACTCCGTACATTCCATCGAGGTCAATGTCGTCGCTCACGGTCTGGGTTACACCGGCACCCGTATAGGAGCGTCCGAAAAACCTGCCGATGTCGATGCCGTGTCCCAAGCCGCTAAAAATCCCTAGTTCCGCCTGGGTGAGAAACGGACGAGACAACGCATTTTGAGCACGGAGTTCAGGATAGGCGAGCATGGTGTAGGGGTCTTGTCCACCGTGAGGATTGCCGTTTTCAATCCAATCTGTGAACCCCATCATGTACCCGATCAAAGACATTGCCCTTGCCTCGATGTTGTTTTCGTTCGAGCCAATCAGTTGCGTGTTCGTGTCTGTGTTCCAAAAATCGGCAGTATCGACGAGCGTCGGGGATTCGGCATCGTCCGCCGTGGTGATGCCCCAACCGCCAGTGCCGGCACCAACGGAGCCTGACTTGATAAAGTTAATTTCTCGCGGTGCAATCTCCTCATTGAGCGTATCAATGAGATCATTCCAGTAGGCAACAGCACGTTTCACCGCTGTCTGTTCTGCGTCGGTGTAGTTGTCGGAGAATGTAACGGTTATTACCTGCGCTGTTGCCGTTTGTCCAAAGATTCCCAAACCCAAGACCACGACCAAAAACGTGAGGACGTAAAACTCCCACAGCCCGTTTTTTGCCCATTTTCTACCCCGCTCTTGATGGGGGGCGGCAAGCCCGAACATCCTTGTTTTTGGCGTTTCCGACATTAGTCGCTCCGTCCTTGCAACCGTACCGACCCGATAGTGGTCTGTCAGGATTATCGTAAAACCGGAGCCGTTTACTTGGGTGTTTTTGCCGAATCCCCCCCCGATTACTGGGGGCAACCGTTATAATCGTTACAGGTTAACTAATTCCAACGAGCCGAAGAATCCCGTCCTTTTACGCTACGGGCTCAGATTCCAGTGACTTCTCCGGTAAAAAGAGGGTCAGTCCGTCAATCTGTTTGAAGTGTTTGTGATTGAGCGTTGCCAATGGCAAATCCTTTACCATTGCCGTTGCGGCAATGAATAAGTCCAAAGGTTCGATCTGCTTTCCCATTTCCCCTAATTGATGCCTAATTTTGCAGGCAAGCACCACCGTTGAACGTTCGAAAGGGTAAATTGTCAAACGTCCAAGGATACCGTCCCACAGTTCTCGATGCGATGGTGTCATTCCTACTTCGACTTCGTATTCGACGATGGTTGAAGTGAAAAAGTCTGTATCCGCACGCAATACTCTGGCAAGTGACGTTTGTGCCTTGTCCTTTGCCCGTAAGTGGTCGATAAATAAACAAGAATCTATAAGTACGCCAGCCGACATTTGTTAATTTCCTTTCGTGCATCTTCGTAGCCTTGCAATTCTTCATCAGTCATTATGGGACAATTCAAGAGAATTTCCAACAGTTCGCGGCGGTTCTTTTCGCGTTCCTCGGGAGTACGCGTTGGAGGGGAACTATCTACTTGACGCTTGATTTCCTCTATTTTTTCCCGCGAGACAAGGGGAACACCCGGTACAGTTACCCTAATGAAACCGTTTTCCATGCGGACTCCATGTTGTTTGATGTATTCGTCCGTAAGTCCCGACTCCGACTCCTCTTGCGAATTCGGCTGCGAATCATTGGGTAACTCACGCACTAACCGTTTCTGCTCTGCCGGCGTGAGCCGCGTGGCAAGTTCAAAAACGTAATCGTAACTCAATCCCACTACCGCAGATAGGCTCGACTCCTGATTTTCTCTCGCAAAAATGGACATATCTTTACAAAACCCAATCACAATGTAGCATGATTTTCGAGCGGTTGCAACAGGGATCACCCTTGAACTGCTAACGTTTCCAGCACGCCGCAAACGATTTTAGTCAGTTTCGGCTCGGCGGCATTGGCAGTGGCGATGATTTCGTCCACGACACCCGGCTTCAACGCATCGGGAAGTGCCATATCGGTAACAATGGACAAGCCGAGAACCTTCATTCCGCAATGCACCGCCACGAGCACCTCCGGCACGGTGGACATTCCAACGACATCCGCTCCGATTCCCCGCAAAAACCGATATTCCGCCCTCGTTTCAAGGTTGGGACCCAACACGCCGACGTAAACCCCTTTGTGAGCAGCGAAATTTTCCTTTCGGGCAACTTCCAGTGCCAAGTCGATCAATTCTTTGTCGTAAGGCTCGCACATGTCAGGGAATCTCGGTCCCAGTCGGTCATCGTTGATGCCGATCAGCGGATTGATACCGAGCAAATTGATGTGATCCTCAATGACCATGATGTCGCCCTGCCGATACTGGGGATTCATTCCGCCGCAGGCATTGGAAACGACGAGCATTTCCGCTCCGAGTGCCTTGATGACCCTGATGGGGAAGGTAATTTGCTTCGAATCGTACCCTTCGTAGGCGTGAAAGCGACCCTCCATTGCCGCCACGGGAATGCCGTTCAGGGTTCCAATAACGAGGTTGCCTGCGTGAGTTTCGACGGTCGAGCGAGGAAAATGAGGAATCTCTTCGTAAGGAATCGTGGCTTCGGCATTGATTTTCGCTGCCAGATTGCCGAGTCCCGTCCCGAGCACGATGCCGACTTTTGCCGTTCCTTGCCATCGGGAGCGGATAAACCGGAGCGATTCCTGAATTTGGTCGTAAATGTGTTGCATAAGCGGTAATAGAGGAAAACTTCCTCTATTCTATGCGATAACTGTCGTTTTGCAAGAGTTATTCCCGCACCATTGCCCTTGTCCACAATTTTTGGTATCATTACTGTATGGCAAGGCTGTTCATTCCCAGCGGTTATCGATTTTCCGGCGTTCATTGCGGTTTGAAGTCCGATCCCAACCTCCTTGATCTCACGTTGGTTGTTTCGGACTTCCCCGCAACCGTCGCCGGTGTCTATACGCAAAACCTCGTTTGCGGAGCCGCCGTCGAAGTGGATCGTCCCCGAACGCCCGGCACCGGCTTCAAAGCAATGGTCGCCAACTCCCGAATCGCCAACGACTGTACCGGAGAGCAAGGCTACCGCGATGCCCTCGAAATGACCGAACTTGCCGCTCACTATGCCGGTGCACAGCCCGATAAGGCACTCGTCATGTCCACCGGAGTCATCGGTTTGATGTTGCCGATGGACAAAATCCGAGCCGGGATTGCCGAAGCCGCAAAGCAGTTGGCAAGCGATGAAGCAGCGTTTCATCGTGCCGCACAGGGAATCATGACGACGGACACCGTTGAAAAAATTGCCTCACGACAAATCACGTTCCAAAATGGTACAATCATAACGCTTGCCGGTTTCTGCAAAGGGGCTGCAATGATTGCTCCCAACATGCGGACAATGCTCGCCATGATTATGACCGACGCTGCTCTCGAACCGGCAGTGGCACAACAACTTTTGAGTGCGTCGGTCGAGGAATCGTTCAACTGTATCTCGGTAGATGGGCACAGTAGCCCATCGGATACAGTGTTACTTTTTGCCAATGGAGTGGGGGGCGCAAGCCCCCCAGTTGGCAACGATCTGACCCAATTTGCCGAAGCGTTACAAGAAATTTGCATCGAATTGGCAATCCAGATGCCGGCGGACGGCGAAGGAGTGTCGCATTTAATCACGGTTGACGTTCAGGGTTGCAAAGACAAGGAATCGGCGAAAAAAATTGCCCGGCAAGTTGCGGAAGACGTTTTGGTCAAAACGGCAATTTGCGGTGCTGATCCGAACTGGGGACGCATCGTCTCCGCTACGGGAAATGCCGGTGTGCTGTTTGACACGAAAGGGGTGTCGCTGCAACTCAACGGTTTCGAGTTGTTCCGCAATGGCGAGCCGGTGCCGTTTGACAAGTCGGTCGTTTCCGATTCGATTCGGAACAATCGGGACACGCATTTTTT
>Ga0082212_10012556_pt1 | contig 10661 bp, 8 predicted proteins | sample TergutNt197P3_FD_71548 | JGI IMG/M metagenome (GOLD analysis project Ga0082212, IMG submission 71548) | Neocapritermes taracua P3 segment gut microbial communities from Petit-Saut dam, French Guiana - Nt197 P3 | ecosystem: Host-associated > Arthropoda: Insects > Digestive system > Gut ...
ACACTTTTTGCCCTTCTTTGTGTCTGCTTTGGTGTCTCTGCTCAGGCTCAAACGTTAAAATTCGGTCACATTAACGTTGAGGAGGTGGTTAGTTTGATGCCTGAGCGCGATTCCGCACTCATTAATTATCAAAATTACGTCGCCGATTTGGAAGATACTTTTGTGAGTATTCAAACCGAATTGCAGACCAAATACCAAGAGTATCAACAGAAATACTCTACATGGACTTCCGCTATTTTAGAAACTAAGCAGAGAGAGGTGGAGCAGATTCGGGAGCGATTGGAACAATTCCAACAAACGGCGCAGGAAGAGATGTCTCAAATGTACAATTTGTTGCTGGCGCCTGTAATTAATAAGGCAAGCGAGGCCATTAGCAAAGTGGGAAAAGAATTGGGACTTATCTATGTATTCAATTCAACGGGAATGCCGTACATTGATGATAGCCAATCTATGAATCTCCTTGATAAGGTAAAACAGGAGCTCAGGATTCCTGCGGAAAAAGTGGCTCCCACTGTGCTTGGCGATCAGATCCAGAGATAGGTTTTTTGCTCTGATATGACTGCGGCTCCGATCGGGATATTTGACTCGGGTTTGGGAGGGTTGTCGGTTTGGAAAGAGGTGGTCAAACTTCTCCCATATCGATCAGTTGTTTATTTATCGGATAACGCCTTTTGCCCTTATGGGCGCCGTCGGGCGGAGGAGTTGGTTGAGCGTACTCAACAGGTCGTTCGCTTTCTTCTCCATGAAGCGTGTCAAATGGTTGTGGTGGCGTGTAATACCGCCACCGCTGCCGCAATTGATAGTTTGAGGGCAAGTTATCCCGTTCCATTTGTGGGAATGGAACCTGCTGTCAAACCTGCTGCGCTCCACTCCCAAACAGGTGTTGTGGGCATTTTGGCTACGCACGGCACTTTTCAGGGACGGCTCTATCAGGAAACATCTCATCGTTTTGCCTCTCATGTTCGTATCATTGAGCAGGTTGGAGACGGCCTTGTGGAGTTGATTGAACAAGGGCTTTGTGAGGCGCCCCAAACCATACAATTGTTGCATCGCTATATCAATCCCATGATAGAGGCGGGAGCGGATCATTTGGTTTTGGGTTGTACTCACTATCCTTTTTTAATCCCTGTCATTGAAAAGATTAGCGACGGGAGATTGACGATTATTGATCCTGCTCCAGCCGTTGCCCATCACGTTTATACCCTTTTGGAACAGAATTATTTTTCACAGGAAGCATTGGAACGCGGTGGTCAACCCCATACATACCGCTTTTACGCTACCGGATCCGCCGCCGCCCTTGAGGCTTGCTTCCGAACCCTTGTTCCACCAAAAACCTCAGCCCAATTCTTCCCTTTTTTTGAGTTCCCCGAAAATTATTATCTTCGCCGTGTTTAATTGAATGGTTTTATATCATAATAACTTGATAATTAAAATTCAATATCTATAATCTAATATCTAATTACTATTACAATGTCCACAGAAAGTCTATTTTGGTTTGTTCCGGCAGCATCTTTGCTTGCACTTGGTTTTGCGTACTACTTCTTCAAAAGCGTGATGAAGGAGAGCGAGGGTACCGATGTTATGAAAGAAATTGCCTCGCATGTTCGAAAAGGGGCGATGGCCTATTTAAAACAGCAGTATAAAGTTGTTATCATAGTGTTTGCGGTGCTTGCCGCATTCTTTTGCATCTTGGCTTATGGATTTGGTGTTCAGAATGGTTGGGTACCTTTTGCCTTTCTTACCGGTGGTTTCTTTTCAGGGTTGGCGGGGTTTATTGGCATGAAGACGGCTACTTTTGCCTCTGCACGTACTGCTAATGCTGCCCAGCGCTCACTTAACAGTGGATTGAAGGTGGCTTTCCGTTCCGGCGCCGTGATGGGATTGACGGTGGTAGGCTTGGGGTTGCTTGATATTTCAATCTGGTATATCATATTAGATAAATTTGTATTGGCATTTCATTCCCATCCGGAAAGCGTTACGGCGGCACAAAAATTGGTCTATATCACCACCACCATGCTCACCTTTGGGATGGGAGCATCCACGCAGGCGCTCTTTGCACGTGTGGGTGGCGGAATTTATACTAAGGCAGCCGATGTAGGTGCAGATTTGGTGGGCAAGGTTGAAGCGGGGATTCCTGAAGACGACCCCCGCAACCCTGCCACCATTGCCGATAACGTGGGAGATAATGTGGGCGATGTTGCCGGCATGGGCGCAGACCTCTACGAAAGCTATTGTGGATCAATCTTAGCCACTGCCGCTTTAGGCGCTGCGGCATTTTTTACCACGGGGGTTGATATGCAAATCAGGGCAATCTTTGCCCCCATGTTGATTGCCGCGGTGGGAATTGTACTTTCCATTTTTGGAATCTTCTTGGTGCGTACCAAAGAGGGTGCGGGCATGAAGCAACTGCTCGGCGCTTTAGGCAAAGGGGTTAACGTAAGTTCCCTGTTGATTGCCATTTGTGCCTTTGGAATTTTGTATGCCCTTGGAATTCAAAATTGGGTTGGAATGTCTTTCTCAGTGATTTCGGGATTGTTGGCAGGTATCGTCATTGGACAATCCACAGAATACTTTACCTCTCACTCTTTTAAACCTACGCGCAAGGTGTCGGAGAGCGGAAAGACAGGGCCGGCCACCGTGATCATTTCGGGGCTTGGCTTGGGGATGTTATCCACGGCCATTCCGGTATTGACCGTTGGTGTAGCGATTATCATGGCTTTCCTTTGCGCCACCAATTTTGACGTTTCAAATATGCTGACTGCCAAGAATTTAAGTCTTGGATTATATGGAATTGGCATTGCTGCTGTGGGGATGCTTTCCACGTTGGGCATTACGCTTGCCACAGATGCTTACGGCCCGATTGCCGACAATGCGGGCGGCAATGCCGAGATGAGTGGCCTTGAACCTGAAGTGCGTAAACGTACAGATGCTTTAGACGCCTTGGGCAACACCACTGCCGCTACCGGAAAGGGCTTTGCCATTGGTTCCGCTGCTTTGACGGCACTGGCGCTCCTTGCTTCCTATATAGAAGAGATCAAGATTGGGTTGGCGCACATTGGGCAAAACGTCCTTGCTATTGTCCTTCCCAATGGTCAAGTGATGAATGTGGAGACAGAGCAGGCGACTATTATTGACCTGATGAACTATTATCAAGTCAATCTGATGAATCCTAAAGTATTGGTAGGCGTTTTCATTGGCGCAATGATGGCATTTGTATTCTGCGGATTGACCATGAACGCCGTGGGACGCGCCGCCCAAAGTATGGTGGAAGAGGTACGCCGCCAGTTTCGCGAAATTAAGGGTATCCTTACCGGCGAAGCAACGCCCGACTATGCCCGTTGTGTGGCTATATCCACCAAAGGAGCCCAGAGAGAGATGTTGCTACCCTCCATTTTGGCTATTTTGACCCCCATCCTCACCGGAGTGATCTTTGGCGTGTCTGGCGTAATGGGCTTGTTGGTAGGCGGCCTGGGCGCAGGATTTGTGCTGGCTGTTTTTATGGCCAATGCCGGTGGCGCCTGGGACAACGCTAAAAAGTATGTTGAAGAGGGGAATTTTGGCGGGAAAGGATCCGATGTGCACAAGGCTACCGTAGTGGGCGACACTGTGGGTGACCCCTTTAAAGATACGTCAGGCCCCTCGCTAAATATCCTCATTAAACTGATGAGTATGGTATCGATTGTGACGGCGGGTTTGATTGTGGCGTTTAGTATATTTTAGTGGAAATAGGGAGAAAAGACTTATTATGGAACTACGCCGCAACCTCCATGCGGATTGTTTCTGGATTGGTGGTGATGCCAATCACTCTGTACCTTTTTCCCAGCGAGGAGATTGCTCTGTGGGGTATTTTTACTGCGCTTATCACTATTACACAGTTGCTTGATTTTGGTTTTTCGAACTCTTTTTCTCGAAATATCACATACGTGTATAGCGGCGCTAAAGAGTTGAGAAGCGAGGGTTATTCGGTAGCCAAAACTACGGAGATCGACTATGGATTGCTAAAGAGCCTCCTTTTGGCCATTAAGCGATATTATGGCGCTGTGGCGCTGGTATTTATGCTGTTGTTTTTTATAGGAGGGCCATTCTACCTCTCTTCGGTACTGGGGTACTACAGCGGAGATAAGCAACCCATTTGGATTGCATGGTTTATTCTTGGCGGGGCGTTGTCGTATGAACTCTATACCTATTGTTATAACACCATCTTAGTGGGTCGTGGCTTGGTAAAAAGATCTATGCAGGTGATGGTGTTTTCACAATGTGTGCGCATTGTTTTGACTGTTGTTCTGTTGTTATGTGGTTTTGGCATCATTTCCTTGGTGGTGGGCCTGCTTGGAGGAGACATCGTAAATCGGACTTTGGCACATCGCTCATTTTATGACAGAGAGACCAAAGCCCGATTGGCAAAGGAAGTTGCTTCAAATAGTTTGTGTACAATCAAAACGTTAGCTCCAAATGCGTTAAAAGTAGGCGTGGTCTCCTTGAGCACTTTTCTCCGCAACCAAAGTTCATTACTCATTACTCCCTTTTTTCTGTCATTGTCTCAGATTGCTGACTTTTCCATCTCCAAACAACTGATCTCTATCATCTCCACATTGGGGTTGGCGTGGTACTACACCTTTTACAGCAAAACCGCCCAATATCGTGTTCGAGAAGAGGTGGAAGGAGTAAAACGTCTCTATATCAAAGGAAATTTAAATCTGATATCTTTTTTTCTGCTTGGAGGAGCGTTGCTGTTGCTCTTTGGAAACGAAGTTTTGAAACTGATCCAAAGCAACACCTTTTTGTTAAACAATTTCTATCTCTTATTGATGCTTCTTTTTTCATTTCTTGAGGCCCAATGCTCTTTGGCAAACGGCACGTTGATGGCCAAAAACGAAGTACCCTTCTACAGGGCAGATATTATTTCCGGTGTCTGCTCCGTACTTTTGCTTTTGTTGATGTTCTCTTTCACTTCCTTAGGCGTGTTGAGCTTAATCCTTTCTACCGGATTGGTCATGTGCGCCTATTTGAATTGGAGGGTTCCCTTAACACTGTCAAAAGAGATCCATTTGGGGTGGAAAGATTGTGTTTACGTGGTAACCTCTTACTTAAAGAATTAGACTGGTCCTGACAACTATGGGAAAAAAGTATATTCATGACGAGATTGCGCACAATTTGAATGCGCCAAAGGTGATCGTACCTTTAATCCTTCAATACGTACAACCTCAATGCGTCGTAGATTTTGGATGTGGTACGGGTACATGGCTGCATGTGTTTAAAAATTATGGCGTTCAGGAAGTATTGGGGTTGGACGGATCGTGGTACAATAAAGAGTTATTGTTTAAACATATTACGGAACAGGAATTTAGATGTGTTGATTTAGAAACTCACGTTCATTTGGATAAAAAATACGATTTGGTCGTCTCGTTGGAAGTTGCCGAACACATATCTGAAAAAAATGCCGACACTTTTGTTCAATCGTTAGTCCTTGCCGGCAAAATTATTCTGTTTTCAGCCGCTTTTCCAGGGCAAGGTGGTTTTAACCACATAAACGAACAGTGGCCATCCTATTGGGCAAAAAAATTTGAACAATTTGATTATCATTTTCACGATGTTATCAGAGGAAAAATATGGAATAATAGGGATGTTGATATGTGGTATAAGCAAAATATCTTTTTTGTTGTTCATGACAGTGTTGGTTTCAACCATCCTGATGACCTTTTATCGGTGCACAATCCCGTAATACACCCCGATTTCTTTAATAAGTTAGCTATGATCAGAGATGGGGAAAGAGGAGTTTCTTTGTATTTTCGGCTGTTTCTTAAGTCGTTATACTTTAAATTAACACACAAATGAATCCCCCGATATCCATATTGGTGCCGATTTACAATGTTTCATCTCATATTGAACAGTGTGCACACTCGTTGTTCTGCCAGACGTTCTGGGATATCGAATATGTTTTTGTAAATGACGGTACTCCTGACAACAGTATGTTGATTTTAGAAAGGGTGATGGAGCAATATCCGCATCGAAGAGGGCAGGTAAAAATTATCAATCATGTCTTTAACAGGGGTTTGGCGGCCGCTCGAAATAGCGCCATTGACAACTCTTCAGGGAGATATATTATCCAAGTGGACAGTGACGACTTTGTGGAGCCCGATTTTGTAGAGATGCTCTATAGCAAAGCGCAAGAGACAGACGCCGATATTATCGTGTGCGATTTCTTTAACGAATCAAAGCGTGGTTATAACGTGGTGTCTGACGCTATTTTTGATGACATAAACCAAAACAGAAGTAGCGTGATTGCCTCTAAAGAATCTCATGCCTGTGTTTGGAATAAACTGATCAAAAGAGAATTATATAATCGCTGTTATCGCTTGCCTGAAGGTTTGAATTTTGGGGAGGACAAATATATGGTGATTCAATTATACTTTTTGACAGATAGAATTGCAAAGGTTAATAAGCCGCTCTACCACTACGGGTGCGATAACCCCACCTCCTTCACGTTGCAAAAGAGAAGTCGTAAACATTTTGAAAACACGTTTCAATGCTGGGATTTTCTCTCTTTGTTTCTCAAAGAGAGAAACGCCGATTTGGCACACCAAACGTTGCTCAACCTCGAAAAAGTGAAACGGAAGGCGAGTTTGATGATTGCCACGAATCAGTACGCGATACGCAAAGAGTTTGCCTTAAAGTGGTATAATGAAGAGATTCAGCACCTGTCCGAGTTAAAAAGAGGAAAACGAATCATTACCGTTTTGGTACGGCGGCGACTCTTTGTTGCGGCTCATCTGTACCATTATGGAGTTTGTCTTTGTCACTGGGTATCTTCTCTTTTCTAAACCACTCTTTATAAACAAGGTACCCGGATGCATTTTTTTTGGCTGCCTCTTTAATGGCCTCGCTGCCCTCTTTTACCTTTCTGGCAGGAACGCCTGCATAAATCCCCTGCTCCAATTGGGCGTTTGAGGGCACCAAGGCTCCGGCGCCAATGATGGTGTTGTCGGGTACCGTAACGTGATCCATCAGGATAGCACCCATACCAATCAACACATTGTTACCCACTTTGGCACCATGGAGTATGGCGTTGTGCCCTACGGATACATCATTTCCCACCTCCACCGTTGATTTTTTGTAGAGGGTATGCAACACTGCGCCGTCCTGAATATTTACCCGATTGCCCACGCGAATGGGATTGACGTCTCCCCGCAACACTGCACCGTACCAGATACTGCAATCGTTTCCAATCTCCACATCCCCAATAATCACGGATGTTTCGGAAAGAAAACAGTTATCTCCGATTTTGGGCGTGATGCCGTTTAGTGATTTAATGATAGCCATTGGTCTTTGAAAAATTTTTTCGGACAAAAGTACGAAAAAAACAGGTTCGTCGGTTAGTACATTGTTTGTAACTATAAGTAAAAAAATAGCGTGGGATTACAAAATATATATAAATTTGCGGCTTTACGAATAATATGGTTTTACTTATATTGTACTGATTTTTTAACACTTACAATTGATATGCAACACAAAGTGCTTGATACCCAAGATGTAGCGATTCGTTTTACGGGCGATTCCGGAGACGGGATGCAACTTTCGGGTACATTATTTGCCGATACCTCGGCATTACTGGGAAATGATATCTCTACCTTTCCCGATTTTCCTGCGGAAATTCGTGCTCCACAAGGTTCATTAGCAGGAGTTTCCGGATTTCAGGTTCACGTTGGCAGCGGAGAAGTCAAAACGCCTGGCGACTTTTGCGACGTACTCGTTGCCATGAATCCCGCTGCTTTTAAGATGAATGCAAAGTGGACAAAACCGGGAGCAACCATTATTTTGGATGCAGACTCCTTTGATGAAGCCGGCATTAAAAAGGCAGGATTCAAAACATTAGATCCGGTTGAGGAGTTGAAGATGCAAGACAGATTAGTTATTTTTGCCCCTATATCGTCTTTGACCAAAGAGAGTTTGCGCGACACAGGGTTAGACATTAAAGCGGCGATTCGCTGCAAAAATATGTTTGCCCTTGGGATGTGCTACTTTATGTTTAACCGTCCTTTCACTTTCACGGAAAAATACTTTAAGAAGAAGTTTAAGAATCATCCGGATCTGATTACGGTGAATACAAAGGTACTGCATGACGGTTACAACTACGCAAGCAATATACACGCCATTCCCAATACCTATCATATTGGTCCCGCAAAATTGCCCAAAGGGGAGTATAGAAGTATTACAGGAAATCAGGCTACCGCATGGGGTTTGATTGCTGCTGCCGAAAAATCGGGTCGCCCCCTCTTTTGCGGCTCCTATCCGATTACTCCTGCCACCAGCATCTTAGAGGAGTTGGCATTACGTAAAGATTTGGGAGTGAAAACCTTGCAGTGCGAAGACGAAATCGCCGGAATTTGTACCGCCATTGGTGCCTCATACGCCGGAAATCTGGCGGTGACCACCACTTCCGGCCCGGGGCTTTCCTTAAAATCTGAAGCGTTAGGTTTGGCTGTCATCACGGAACTTCCTTTGGTTGTGGTGAATGTTCAGCGTAGTGGTCCCTCTACCGGAATTCCAACCAAAACGGAACAGACCGATCTGAATCAGGCGCTCTATGGACGTAACGGCGAATGCCCAATTGCCGTGATTGCGGCGCACTCTCCTGCCCACTGCTTTGATGCGGCGTTTTATGCGGGAAAGTATGCCATGGAGCACATGATGCCTATTTTGCTCTTGTCCGAAGGGTATCTGGGCAATGGCTCGGAACCGTGGCTCATCCCCAAAATGAGCGAATATCCTGAAATCCACCCTCCGATTATTACCAAGACGGAAGGAACGTATCAGCCCTTTAAGCGTGACGAAAAGAGATTAGCGCGCTCTTGGGCATGTCCGGGGACAGTCGGTTTGGAACATCGTGTAGGTGGCTTGGAAAAAGATACCAACGGTAGCGTCTCTTCTGATCCTTTGGTTCATGAGCGGATGGTAGGAGAGCGGGCAGCCAAAGTGGAAAGGTTGGCTGAATTCATCCCGCTTCAAGAGGTGCTTGGCGCCCAAAGCGGCGAACTCTTAATGGTAGGGTGGGGCGGAACATTCGGTCACCTCTATACAGCGTTAAAAGAGATGGAGGAAGAGGGAATCACCAATATCGGATTGGCTCACTTCGATTACATCAATCCGCTTCCCAAAAATACGGCTGAGATATTCACAAAGTTCAAAAAGATCATTGTTTGTGAATTGAATAGCGGCCACTTTGCCGACTATCTCCGCATCAAACATCCCCAATCTTCTTATTTACAATGCAATAAGATTCAAGGGCAACCTTTTATTATAAAAGACATCATATCTGCGGTCAAGGCAATTTTATAAGAAAACAATGTTTAGTTTTCAGTTCTCAGTTTTTAATTTTTAATTTTTAATTCTCAATTGGTATGCAATATACTCCTCAAGATTTTAAAAGTAATCAAGAAGTTAAATGGTGTCCGGGTTGCGGCGACTATGCCATTTTGGCGGCTGCCCAACGAGCGATGCCTCAAGTGTGTGAAGATCTTCATTACACCCACGAGCGTTTTGTCTTTGTTTCGGGAATCGGTTGCTCCTCACGTTTTCCCTACTATGTGAATACGTATGGATTTCACGGTATTCATGGTCGTGCCGCGGCTATTGCCACAGGCATCAAAGTGGCCAACCCCACCCTCTCCGTTTGGCAAATCACAGGAGACGGAGATTCTATGGCCATTGGTGGCAACCACCTGATTCACGCCATCCGCAGAAATATTGATATCAATATCTTTCTATTTAACAATCAAATATATGGATTGACCAAGGGACAGTATTCCCCGACTTCCCGTTTGGGAACCGTCACCAAAACTTCTCCTTTTGGAACAGTGGAACACCCCTTTGACCCGGGTTCATTAGTGTTGGGAGCAAGAGGAACTTTCTTTGCCCGCTCTATGGATGTGGAGATGAAACTCACTCAGGAAGTGATGGTAGCGGCGGCCAAGCATGACGGCACCTCCGTTGCCGAAATCCTTCAAAACTGTGTCATCTTCAATGATAGAACCCATGCGGAGATTACTGATAAAGAGTTTCGGGAAGATCGAACCATTGTTTTGAGACACGGCGAACCCATGATTTTTGGCAAGAACAAAGATAAAGGATTGGTATTGGAAGGCTTAAAAATTAATGCCGTAACCATTGGAGAAGGAGGCGTTACTGAGAAAAACATTTTGGTTCACGACGCCTTTGAACCCAACCCCGGGGTGCACATGATGTTGGTTACCATGTCGCCTGCTCAGGGACTTCCGGTCGCCTTGGGTGTGATTCGCTCCGTAAAGGACAAAACTTACGATGACAACGTAAGGGATCAGGTGGCCGAGGTTCGCCAAAATGCAAAGATCAAGTGTATGGACGACCTCCTTCACAGCGGTGCTACCTGGGAGGTATAATGTAAATCCAATCAACCGACTGCTTACTCTCCTTGTTTAGGTGGATAGGCGGACATTCAATAAATAAACAACAAATCACTTAAACACTATTCAAATCAACAATTCATTATGAAAGTATCACAAGTAATGGCCAATTTGGAGAAGAAATATGGCCACGAGAAAGAGTTTTTGCAAGCTGTGCACGAAGTGCTTGAATCTATCGAAGAGGTGTATAACAAACATCCCGAATTTGAGAAGGCAAAAATC
>Ga0082212_10012557_pt1 | contig 10661 bp, 8 predicted proteins | sample TergutNt197P3_FD_71548 | JGI IMG/M metagenome (GOLD analysis project Ga0082212, IMG submission 71548) | Neocapritermes taracua P3 segment gut microbial communities from Petit-Saut dam, French Guiana - Nt197 P3 | ecosystem: Host-associated > Arthropoda: Insects > Digestive system > Gut ...
CCGCGGGGCTGCCGGGCCAGGCTGAACACAAAGATGAGAAAAAGACCGAGCAGCAGAGCCTGGAGCAGACCGGCGCCGCCCGCCGCGATGAGACGCAGATCCTTGCGCGCGATGAGCAGGGCCGCGTTCAGCATGGCCGCTTCTCCGGGGTGAAGGCGGCGGCCGGGCCGTCGTAGCGGACGTGGCGATCCGCCAGTTCGATCAGGCGATCGGCCAGGGATCGATCCCGATCCAGGTGATGGCTGGCCCAGATCACAGCCGCGCCCCGATCGCGGGCGGCCGCGATTTCTTCGGCAAGCAGGGCGAACGAAGCCGAGTCCAGCCCGGCATCCGGCTCATCCAGCAGCACAAGATCCGGCCGCAGCAGGAGCAGCCGGGCCAAGTTCAGGCGTTGGGCCATACCGCGGGAAAGGGCGGCGGCGCGGTCGTGCGCCCGTCCGGCCAGACCCACCCGGTCAAGGGCGGCCAAGAGTGTGGCCGGACGGGCGTCGGCCCGGTACAGGCGCTGCCAGAAGGCCAGATTGTCCAGGGCGCTGAGGCCGGGATACAGGCCCGTGGCATGGCCGAGATAGCCGATGGCCGCGTCCGGGCACGCGACGGCGCCCGAGGTGGGCGGAGTCAGGCCGGCCGCCAGACGCAACAGCGTGGACTTGCCCGCGCCGTTGACTCCGACCAGCAGGAGCACGGAACCGGCTTCCAGCGTCAGGTTGATGTCGCGCAACACCAGGCGGTTGCCGTAGCGCTTGCTGACTCCGTCAAGCTTCAGCATCGGCCGGCTCTTTGCGGCGCCTGAGGGCGAGCAGGGGGAAGATGCACATGAGCGTGCTGCCGATCCAGATCCAGTTGATCAACGGATGGGCGCTGAGAAGCAGTGTAGCCCGGCCATCGTTATCCACAGCCAGCAGTGAGGCGTAAAATTCGTTGCCCAGCGAAGGGATGACCGAAGATTCGGCGAAAATTTGATTCCACTTGAAGTAGCGGCGGCGTTCCGGCAGAGATTGGCCGAGGGGCTTGCCCTGGCGCGTCACCGAGAGTTCGGCCTGCACAAAGCCGTAGGCCGGGGTTTCGCCGTCGTTGATCCGGATCAGGTTCACGGCAAATGGTCCCACGGCCGTTTCTTCGCCGATGGCCAGCACGACTTCTCGTTCTATCTTGTACGGACCTGAAAAAGCCACGCCGAGCACAACCAGGGCCAGGCCCAGATGCACGCCGACGGCGGCCAGACTGGCCCGGTGAGCGTAAGTCTGGCGCCGCGCCAGCAGAAACAGGCTGCCCAACAGGGCGCTCAGGCTGATTGCCATGCCGAGGGCCGCCACGATATTGGTATAGCCCATGCTCCAGAAAGCGCAGCTTGAAGCCGCGAATACGCCGGCTACTGTGCCCAGTCGCCGCACATCGCGCACGCCGCCATTCCAGTACAGCCAGGGGCAGATGGCCAGGAGCGAAGTTATAAAGACAAACAGGGGCAGGCAGACCCTGTTGTAGAAACTGGCATCCAGCCCTATGGATTCGTTGACGAAAGCCGAGGAGATGACCGGAGCCAGCGTGGCCAGCAGAATGATGCCGGCCAGGGCCAGAAAGGTCCAGACCGCGATCATGATGAAGCCTTCGCGCGTTTTCAGGTCGGCGAACGGTTCGGCCTTGGGGTGTCCGGCCTGTCCGGCGCACCAGAGGCTGAGGGCTGTGCCCAGAAGCACAAAAATAAGCAGCGGCAGGCCCACGCCGCTTTCGCCGAAGGCATGCAGCGACTGCACCACCCCGCTACGGACCAGGTAGGTGGCGAAAAAGGCGGAAATCGTTGTCAGGGCCATAAGGAACACGTTGGTTCGGTGCAGTTTGTTGCGCCGGGTCTGGATGATCAGGGTGTGCAGGGCGGCTGTTGCAATGAGCCAGGGGATGAGCGAGGCGTTTTCCACCGGGTCCCAAGCCCAATACCCGCCCCAACCCAGTTCCATATAAGACCACCAGGCGCCGAGTACGATGCCGGCTGTCAGCAGAACCCAGGCCAGCAGAGTGAATGGACGGGAGACTTCGACCCAGCCGTTTTCCTGATCCCAGTTGCGGCTCATGGATTGGGCCAAGGCCAGGCAGCCGGGGATGACAAAGCCGCCATAACCGAGAAAAAGCAGGGGCGGATGGAAGATCATGCCGGGATTCTGGAGCATGGGGTTGAGCCCGCGGCCATCGGTCGGAGCCTGTGCGAACACGGTGAACGGATTGCTCCAGGTGATCAGCAGGAGGCAGAAAAAGGCCGTGATGACAAAGTAGAACAGCCAGAACCAGAGCCGGGTGGCGATGCTCAGCCGGTGGTAGCTTGGCAGGAATTGAAAAACGATCCCGAAGATCACCACGGAAAAAGCCCAGAACAACAGCGAACCTTCCTGGCCGCCCCAGAAGGCGGTCAGGCGGTAGAACAGCGGCAGCACGAGATCGGTGTACGAGGCCACATAGACGAAGGAAAAGTCGTGGACGATCAACGCCCGCGTCAGCAGGGCCGAGGCCAGCAACAGGCAGCAAAATTGGACGGCGTTGGCCCATTCGGGCAAATGCGGGGCGCGCGCCGCTTTTTTGGCCGATTGCCCCCGAATTATCAGTTGCACGATCCGGGCCGCGGCGCCGAGAGAACAAAGAAAAGATAATAAAATCAAACTGTAGGCCAGAAGATGCATTCCGTATCCTTCGTTATGCGGTTTTTTTGCAGGCAGCCCGCGCTACAATGTAAAAATGAAAGCGGCAAAGATGAACGCATCTTTCCCGCTGATCGCAAATTCATTCGTTACGGGAAGGCGCACTGTGCGCATGCTCAGGTGCGGCCTTCCCGGTTTTCCTTTTCATACTTGGACGGACACTTGGTGATCACCGAGGTGGCGTTGAAGCCGGTGGTTTGCAGGCGGCCTTCCACAATCACCTCGGCCCCTTCGCGGAAGGTGTCGGGCAGTGCGCCATGGAAGTCCACCCACAGGGTCAGGTTGGCGTCGTCCTTGTCCATCAGGCGAAAACGCGCGCCGAGGCGATCCGGCGCCACGCGCAACCCGTCCGCCGCCACGGTGCCGAAAATTTTGGCTTTGTCCAGCTTGCCTGTCGGCGCGGCCAATACCTCACTGACATTGACGAACGGCATGCGTCCATCGCTTAAGCCGCTGTGAACCAAATAGGCGATGCCTGCGAGAAACAGCGCCAAAGCGAAAATATACGTAGATCTGCCGGGTCGTTTGCTCATGCCAGCCCCTGTATATGTGATGCTTCTCCATATCCATTTTTTTGAGAACTGGCAAGAATCATCCTCAACTTTAACTCCGGAAGCAAAATATGCTTTGAAATCCGGATCATTTGTGTGATACTGTGGAGCGGAACGATCGTACCACGCTGCGGTGCGGACCGGCCGCATTCCCGCCCGCAAGCCGTGGATGGCGTCCGGTGGGCACTCACATCCGGAGAGATCAGATGCTTGAGTTTGTGGTTTTTTGCAGCGGCGCCCTGGTCATGGTGCTGGAGATGGTCGGATCGCGGGTGCTGGCGCCTCATCTTGGCACCTCGCTCATTGTCTGGACCAGTCTGATCGGCGTGGTGCTCGGCTTTTTGGCTCTGGGCGCCTGGTTTGGCGGTCGTTTCGCGGACAAGCGTTTGTCCCGCCGCTATCTGGCCGGCATGCTGATCGCGGCCGGTCTGGCTTCGCTCGTGACCGCCCTCCTGCACCGCGAAGTCGGCCATGCCGTGGCCGCGTCCGTACGCAACCTGTATGCGGGCACGGTGCTGGCTTCGGTTTGTCTGTTGGCCGTACCGGCCTTGTTTTTCGGCATGGTGTCGCCTTATGTGATCCGCCTGCGTCTGGAACGGCTGGATACCTCGGGACGGACCGTGGGCCGGCTGTACGCCCTGTCCACGGCCGGAAGCATTGTCGGCACGTTTCTGGGCGGTTTCGTGCTTCTGTCCTGGTTCAGCACGACGCAGATTCTTTCCGGCGTGGCCGGCGGCGCGTTTGTGCTGGCACTGGCCGCCTATCCTCGCGGTACGGCCGCAGCGGCCGCGCTCGGTCTGCTCTGGGGCGGCGCGGTCTGGATGGCGCACACGCGCGGCGATTTGTGGCAAGGCGCCTGGCCCGGCACGCGTATTGTGGAGACGCCCTATAACACGCTGATTGTCATGGAAGGCGTGCTGAACGACCCCAAGCGGCTGATGCGTTTTTTGTCCACAGACCCGGGGAGCTGTCAGTCCGCTATCTACATTGACGCGCCGGACACGCTGGCCCTCAGCTACACGCATTTTTACGGTCTGGGGCCGGCGCTCAAACCGGACGCCAGGCGGGTGCTTATGCTCGGAGGAGGAGGCTATTCCGTGCCGCGCTGGCTGCTCGCCGACAAGAGCGATCTGGCGCCGGGCAGCCTGAAGCTGGACGTGGTGGAACTGGATCCGGGCATGACCGCGACAGCAGGATTCCATTTCGGCATTCCCGATGATCCGCGCCTGTCTGTCATCCATCAGGACGCCAGGGTATTTCTCAATCAGAACCGCACGGAGTATGATCTGGTCTTTGTGGATGTGTTCGGTTCGTGGTATTCGGTGCCGTTCCAGATGGGCACGGTGGAGGCCATGGCCGCACTGCGCCGAGCCGTGGCGCCGGGCGGCATGGTGATCATGAATATCATTTCCGCCCTGGAAGGCGACAAGGGCAAGCTGTACGCCTCCATCAGCAATGCGATCCGCGCCCATTTCCCCGAAGTGCATACCTTTGCCGTGCGCAATCCGGGCGACCGGAGGGCAGTCCAGAATATCATGGTGCTGGCCTTGGTCGAACCCCGGCCGGATTTGGCCGGGTTACTGCACAGCCGCCCGCCCGACGCGCCGGGCGAAGCCCGCACGCTGACCCACATGTTGGCCCGCCGGGTGGAAATGGAAACACCGGACGTGCCGCCCCTGACCGACGCCTACGCGCCGGTAGAACGGTATGTGCTGCCCTTGCTGTGACGATCTACAGCCCTTGACCCAGGGCAGACTCCTGATATAGCGTGCTGTACTGCTGGTTGATGCTATCGCGAACAGGGCGGGAATAACTCAACGGTAGAGTGTCAGCTTCCCAAGCTGAAGGTTGCGGGTTCAAATCCCGTTTCCCGCTCCAAAACATAAGGCCACCGAAGTTCGGCGGCCTTATGTTTGCATTTACGCGTGTACTTGGCCTTGTCCTTGTGTTTTTGCACCGCCCTGACCGCACGTTTGCGTATCTCTGGCACTGGCAGATGCAGGCGCATGATGATTTTACGCATATCTATCCTCCTTTTTATGATTGAAGTGCCGCGTGGGTATTTATGCCTTTCGGAGCGAGTTTAATGCGCAATTTTGCGATATCTGTCAAGGTCGGTAAAATGCCAGACGCCCGTCCAACCCATTTGGCCTTGCTCCACTTGGCGCTACGATCATAGCCCTACGGAAAGGAATTATTTATGGGTAAATCCTAAGTTCCATGATCTTATCCGCCCGAACCTGAATTATTTTACCGGTCGGGGTTGCGCCCCTTGGGCAAAACGCAGTACAATTACATATTGATAAAAAATGCAAACGCAGCGCTAGGCCACCTCAGATTTATGCAATATCAAGATAATATAACACAAAAAGAAGCCAATGAAGTCGGTCTAACTCTGGAAGAAGCTCAGCAAAGACTCGTGCAATGGAATTATGACGCCCCAGCCTCTGCCAAGATTGCCTATGAGAATGATGGTATAGAAAAACTCCAATTACTAAGACAAATTAAATATCTCCTATCTGATGGTAATCTTGCACGCCTTATGGGAAAAACTGGAAGTAAGCCTCGCAATAGGCTTATTGGGATAGCTACGTTGTATAAAGCATTAGAAGATACTCGCGGAAATGATATACGTTATGCAGCATTACTCGATAGTGTACGACTTAATCCATGGACAGCCTTACGGGGTAATGAGAATGGAAATGAAGCTCTATATAAATTTGTAAAAAAACATCAATTGTTTTTTGATGGTAAAATTGATGATGATAAAAAATGGAATCCCAGTATATATGCAGGAGATAATCCGGTGTCATCAAAAATAATAATTGATATTCTGGCATTGCAGAACTTTGTTGTACAGTACAAAGCCAGTTTTGCGGAGCATCGGCCCGGAGAAATTTATAAATGGAAGGCTGTAAAATGCTTTCAGAAAAATTGGGACATTGAAGCCTCTGATTTTCCCGTTATGCTGAAATCCGCTTTAGCGGAGACTAAGAATCTTCTCATGTCGGCAAACTTTTTTCCCAAGGGGATGATTGAGATATTTGCCGACGCCCAGCCAGAGATTGTGCGGGGTTTGTTTCGGGTGCTTTTTGACGAGGCGATCGACGTGCAGAAGCGAGTGATGGTGTTTGAGGATGGAGCAACTAAACTGCTTGAAGCTCACCCGACACGAAAAATGACCTTTCAGAACCCAAATTCCATCAGCACCTACCTCTGGCTCCGTTATCCCGAAACATACTACATCTACAAATATTCTGAACTCAAAAACAACGTCCGGAAGCTGAGTGGCATTGACCTCCCGGCTGACAAATTTGAGCGAATGTTGTTTGGCTTTGCCTTTTACGACGCAATTCGTGCCGAACTCGCAAAGGATGCTGAACTTGTGGCTATGTCCTCAAATAGCCTGACAGAAGACTGCGATCCCGATGGCGCTCTGAACAACCTGGCGATTGACGTAAGCTACTTCATTAGCAATCACGAAATCAAACCAGACGAACTGCCGCAAGGGGATACCGCAAAAGCGAAAAGGCAAGAGTCGGCCAAAAACATTATACTCTATGGCCCGCCTGGAACGGGCAAGACCTACAGCTCCATTCAACTTGCCGTATCGATAATCGAGGAAAAATCCTTGGAGGCAATCAAAACCGAAAACTATTCCACTGTATTCAACCGTTACCTCAAGTACAAAGATGACAGCTTAATCACCTTTACCACGTTCCACCAGTCTTTCGGCTATGAAGAGTTTATTGAAGGCATCCGTCCGGTCGTCGCCCTTGGCGACAGTTTGGAGGGCGACAGCTTGGAAGGCGGCAGAGATGTTGAATATGAAGTGCGTGATGGCATCTTCAAAGCTTTCTGTGATAACGCAGGAACGCCTATCGGCGGCGCAAGCATTGATTTGGGCCTCAACAGCACTCCAACTGTCTGGAAGGTTTCTCTTGAAGGGACGGGTGATAACCCCACTCGAACCGAGTGCATGGAGGAGAATCATATCCGCATCGGGTATGACCGATTGGGTGAATTCTCAGAAGACTTTCAGTTTGACGGAAAACCCGGCAGCCATGTTGTGTATCGTTTCCACAACCGGATGCAGATTGGCGATATCGTTTTCTCGTGCTATTCCAGCAGGACCATAGACGCAATTGGTGTAATCACTGGCGAAGCGGAATGGCGCGATGCCTATCCTAAATACAAGCGGCTCCGTAAGGTAAAATGGCTTGTCAAAAGAATAAATGAAGATATTGTTGATCTGAACGCCGGGAATCAAATGACCTTGGCTTCAGTGTATAAGCTATCGGTGTCGGCATCCGATGTGATGCAAATTCTTAAAAAGACAAATCCACAACTCTTCGCGCCGACTGTTAAAATTCCGAATCGTGTGTTTATCATTGACGAAATTAACCGGGGCAACATCTCAAAAATCTTCGGCGAACTTATTACGCTCATTGAGCCAGCAAAGCGAATCGGGGAAAACGAGGAACTGAGGGCTTTGTTACCGTATTCAGGTCAGAACTTCGGTGTACCGAACAATGTCTATGTCATTGGCACAATGAACACTGCCGACCGCTCCATTGCACTGATAGACACAGCTCTCCGCCGTCGTTTCGATTTTGAGGAGATGCAGCCGGATTCAAAGCTGCTTCGCGATGTTGTTGTTGACGGCATAGACATCGCAGAAATGCTCGATACGATGAACGGGAGGATAACCGCTTTGCTTGACCGCGAGCATGCCATCGGTCATTCGTTCCTGCTCCCTTTAAAGCATGATCCATCGATCGAGAATCTGGCGAGGATTTTTGAAAAAAGGATTATCCCTCTTTTACAGGAGTATTTCTACGACGACTACGAAAAAATTCAGTTTATACTTGGAGATAATCAAAAGAACGAGAGTGCTGACAGTGTTCGCTTTATCGTAAAGGAAAGCGAGAGTGATATTGCAAAGTTGTTTGGCAACGCAGACATAAACTACTCCAAAGTCTACAAGGTTAACCGAGAAGCGTTTAAGAAGATTGAGGCATATGAGTACCTCAACTGAACCATACACCATAACTGAATATGGCGGTTTTATCCGCGCCGGGGTACCCTTGGCAGGGTATACGCCATTGCCTGGACACACTTTTGATGCGCTTGAAGCGTTCATCCTTGCCAATCATTCGGAAAGCGACACTGAGGCTGTGGAACTTCTGTCGCTTTCCGTTCGACGGGGTATCGGGAAAATCATCACCGCGAGAAACTATGTCGGGCTGATAACGATGAAGGACGGCACGGTGGTTGAGATACTGCCCAAAATCCATGGCAGCAACGTGGCGGACACCAAGAGTATCTTTCTCGAAATGTTGCGATCACTGAAAGACATATCGTTTAAGGAGTTTAACTCATCCAACCTTAAGACTGACCGGTTGAATCTATTTGAGATATTTATTTTTATGTTCACGAACGAAGCAGCGGCGTTAGTGAAACAAGGGCTGAAATCAGCGTACAATTCCGTGGAGGCGAACGAGCGATTTTTCAAGGGCAAGCTGAACGTATCGCAGAATATAAAGCACAACTATGTCCGCAGAGATCGTTTCTTTACCCGGTATGACGAATGGAGCATCAACCGTCCCGAAAACCGTCTGCTCAAAGCCACGCTCATCTTCTTGCAAAAGCAGTCCGGCGACGACTGCAACAGACTGCACCTGTCGCGTCTTATGTCATTTTTTGAAGGTGTTGATGCCTCGACCGACTATGAGGCGGATTTTTCACAATGCACAGCCAGCCGCGGTATGTCACATTATGAAAAAGCCCTCTCATGGTGCAGGGTGTTCCTGCGTGGAAACAGTTTTACAGCATTCGTTGGAAGTGAGGTAGCCGTTGCGCTCCTATTCCCGATGGAGAAAATATTTGAGAGTTTTGTCGCTGCGAAATTCCGCCGTTACTTGCCAAAAAATGTCGAACTACGGACACAGGACACACGGTACAGCCTGTTTGATCGCCCGACAAAAGCTTTTCGATTACGCCCGGATATTGTCCTTATTGATGGCGATAAATCCACTGTAATGGATACGAAGTGGAAATTATTGTCTGAAAACGTGCATAATTATGGAATTTCACAATCTGATATGTATCAAATGTATGCCTACAGTAAAAAATATCACGCCGAAAAGATTGTTCTTCTATATCCGCAGCCTGATAATTTTTGTAATACAGTTATCTCCTTTCAATCTGACGATGAAGTAAGTGTGGATGTGGCATTCATTGATTTGCTGCAACCGGACGCAAGCGTTCAGGCGTTAATCAATGTTGTTAATAGTTCTTACACTGAGCAACGAAAGACGTATTTGCACAATGAGATAACATTTACCAAATATATTTCACTTTAATATTACGAGATATATATGAATGATTATAAAAATGCGATGGAAGAAGTAGTTAATCGAACATTTCCTGGACTTACAATGTATGTCCGTGATGTGAATTTGTCTAATGAGATAGCAAAAAAATACGTGCCGGGTTTAATTATTCGAGAAAAAGCATATGTTGATGCGAGCTATCGTGTCATGGGAATGATCACAACGCACCGTTTCGCTATTCTTTCAAACCACATGGCAAATTTTGAAGATTTTGAGCATGGAACAAATTGGGGATTATATGTTGCCAACAGAGATTCACGTTTTAAAGTGATGGCCATACACGAATATAATGGGAAAACCCTTATTCTCCTTCTCCATTTACCTGATGATGGTTGGAAAATGTTTCAAAACGTAAGATTCAACATTGATGATGAAATTATTTCTTCATCAATAGAACGTTTTGAAAATAAATGCAATATGGATGTTATCCCTGAACTTGCGACAGATGTATGGTTGGAAAGATGTTCATTTCCAGTGGGGATGGATGATGAAGGAATTTTTTTCGATCTGGAATGATACATCACAAATTGGTCGATTGTATCAAATAACAGATGTAGGCGTAAGAAAAAATTGGCGGAAATTGTTTCCGCTTATATCCGGCATGGCCTGGATTACGATAATTTCAAAGCCGAACAGGATGTGGGCGATCCGGCATGGGCACGCTTTTTCCATGCGGTGTGGGGGAAGGCAGGCGGTTACAGCAATAGCGCACATCCGTTAAAATGACCGCTCACATGGATGCCGAGTTCAAGTGGCTTGATTGATCAAAAGGATGATGGTAGGGTTCCAGCAATTCTAAAAATATCCCCCAAAGCGTATTTTTTTTGGAGTATTCTTGGGCGATTCTACCTGTATTTTATCGTTAAAATACAGATAGATAATAAAATATACTAATCCTGTTTCGCTCCAGAGTGGGGATATCGGCATGAAACTCTCCATTGCAAAAAAAATCATGACCATCACGGTGGCATCCGTCGTTGTCTCTTGTATTACCACGCTGTGCATAAGTCTTATTTTTTCCCATCGGT
>Ga0082212_10012558_pt1 | contig 10661 bp, 12 predicted proteins | sample TergutNt197P3_FD_71548 | JGI IMG/M metagenome (GOLD analysis project Ga0082212, IMG submission 71548) | Neocapritermes taracua P3 segment gut microbial communities from Petit-Saut dam, French Guiana - Nt197 P3 | ecosystem: Host-associated > Arthropoda: Insects > Digestive system > Gut ...
CATAGGAGTGGTTGTCATATAACTCGCAAAGCAACTCGGTGAGTATTTCGATATCGCTTCGTTCGGCTTTGCGGTAGTTACATTTGTGGGCACTTATATTCGATGAATCAGACAAAGTATACACATAAAATGCTACATGAAAACTCCCCATATCCCTTGTCCCAACGACGCGAAAACCATGTCTTTCATAGAACGCCCTTGTTTTGGAGCGCAGCGCATCAGTGTCCAAGCGCACTGTTTTTATATTGCGCTGAACGGCCTGCCCTTTGAAAAAGTCAATCAAAGCATCGGAAACGCCTGATTTACGCGCCGTTTTTGTTACAGCCAACTTATGAATGATAAGCGACTCACCCTTCTTTATGTCAGGCCAGAAGAATGGATCATAATCAACCAAAGCCATACACCCGGATGGCGTCTTGCCAATGAAAGCAATATAGAAGTCGCTTATGAGATAAGTTTTGGATAGCGCATCCCATGTTACGTCTTCAGCGCGCCATAACGGTTGCCCCAACTCATCAACCCATTTTACGTTATCAAGCAGTATACCCTCAAGTGCAGGAATGTCGCTCTCCTGCGCCTGTCTTATCGTTATATTGCTCATTATACAATGCCTCCTGATTCGCTTGTATCAATCTCCGATATTTCACGTTGGATGTATTTTGGCATTTTTGCTACTACTACTTCATACGCATGTTCGATCATTTCGATTATTTCCTCATCCGGGACAGTACCATCCAAACTGATCGTATTGAAATGCGGCTGTTGAATAGGTGGGCAATGCCAGCCGCGAACAACGGAACCGGGATAGATACTGCGGTAAAAGTGGGCAGAAGCCGGAGTACAGTTCAGCGTGACTTTTGGCTCGCCTCTCAGTATGAATGGTTGTGCAAAAATCCTACCCTTTTCTTGTGAAGGAGCTTTTACTTTAGTGACCGGGAATATCGGATCAAATGGATAATCCAGATACGCGCCTGGCATCTTTACACAATAGTCAATGATTTCTTGGAGAGTCATATTGATTCCTCGTCTTAACAGTTTATTCAGCAATATCGTTTGATTTACAAAATCAGTTCAAATTCAAACTCATGCGCTATCGGTATGTCATCATTTCCGACGAGTGGGATCTGCGGTTTTAGTTTTCTGGCTTCGTCCATTGCATTGATATGAACTCCGCGAAGCGTGAACCCGAATCTCTGATAAAACCGTATTGCATGGGTATTGTCGTTTGTCGTAACAAGCCATACCCGGCGACAATTCGCTGCATCAGCAACTTTGAAGACCTCCCTAATCAATGCCTTGCCCGCCCCCCGACCTTCACGAACGCTTTCCAAAACAGTGATTTCACAATCGCCGTCAGCGAGATGATAAAGAACAAAGCCAATGACTTCACTGTTTTCGAGTGCAACAAAACCGCAATGAGTCCTTGTGTCATGGAGAACGCTTTTCGACACAACATAAGGCCCTGACCAGCTATCGGCAATCTTCCTATTGACAAGATCGCGGTAAGCGTCTACGGACTTAATGGATAAATCATTAGAGGTTTGCTTCTTTACCCGCTCTTTCAACACTTCTACGCATCGAATTAATGCCGGTTTATCAGGCGGCGAAATGTCTGCTGGCAGGTCGTCAATACTAAACCATTGAAGGTCAGCCGTCTCAGTAGTCTCCGGTTTGAGTTCACCGGTAAAACCCTCACATAAGTAAGCGACGGATACATTGCTCACCATGTCGCCATTTGGATAGGTATAGAACAGTTCCTTGCCGGAAAAAACGCCGAGCAGTTCCAGTGAGTTAGCCGTAAGCCCTGTTTCTTCAAGCAACTCGCGCTTCGCCGTTTCCTCTACTGTTTCACCAAGCTCTGTCCCGCCTCCGGCGCTGCACCAAAATCCATTATCAAGACGTTTTTGCAGCAGCAGCTTTCCTTCTTTATGCACGAACACGCAAGCGCCAACATAAAGCAGCCGTTCATGGCCGATATGCTTTCTCATATTCTTGATGTACTCGATCATTTTTCACCTCAACATAAAGCGCTTTTCTAAAGTGATAAGCGTATCTTCTACCGTGCTGCTCTCAGTTCGAGTTCCGGGATGCTCACAATATCCCCTCCTGCATCAGTAGTTAAGCAATATCCCCATCTCCATGCGGACTTCCTTGCGGTTCAGGTCATTATTTTGATAAGCGCAGGCGTCGAAGCCGATGAGCGTGAATCCATAGGCAAGATAAAACGCTATCGCGTTTTCGTTGCGGGATTGAGTTTCCAGCATAAGAACCCGCCGCTTTTCATCCTTCGCCCGTTGCAATGCGATATCCATAAGGGCAGTCCCAATCCCTCTGCGGCGGTATGCGTCATCGACCCATAGTTCTGTCACGATGAGCCGATTGCTCCATTCCTCGACAGCGGTTTCAATCCCGGCGATCAGTTTGTTATCCTCAATGACGCCCCATGCTTTGACGTCATCCCACCACGGCTGAAACAGCTTATCAGTATCGTCCGGCATCTTCTCAAATGGCGTATCATAGGGCCTCTTGATGAACGTCACTTGGAAGCTGCTCTCCGAGTGAGCGATTTCAACGTCATAATAGCTATTCGATACATAGTGAAACTCTAACCGGTATCCCTGCCATTGCTCCTTATTGAGCGCTTGTATCTGATAACCGCTCATAGCACATTGTCCTCCAGCCATTTGGCTACGCCGTCGTTGTCGTTGGTATCGCAGATATGATCGGCGGCAGCCTTAACTTTGTCTATAGCATTTTCCATCGCGATACCGATACCACAGTTTTCCACCATTTCGACATCGTTGATATCGTCACCGAAAGCAACAATCACCTTTGTATCGACGCTATAGTATTCTGCAACAGCTTTTACTGCGTTCCACTTAACAGCTTTTCGATTAGCGAATCTATATAAGTCTTCGCCCGTATATCGCAGCATATCGCACATCGGGTATTTTGCAGCAATACGCTCAATCAGATTGGGGTTAGCAGAAACCACCGAAATCTTTAAATAGCTCAGATTGTTCTTGACCGTAAAGTCTGCTTGTTGATAGTGCGAAGATTCCGAATCCAATGTATCAAGCCTGTTTGCATAGGATACCAACTCGTTAGTAGCCAGAATAGATTTTATCTCCGGTTCTTGCAAGCACTCATTGATGAGTTGATAGGACAAGTCAGCGGGTATATCAAACCGGTGTATTACTTTGTCCCCTGCATACGCCAATGCCCCGCCATATCCAATGAAAACGTCGGGAGAGAATATGTCAAGAAATCTTGAAGCCGCTTGAGTTGACCTCGATGTCGCAAAAACGATCCTTATGCCTTTTTCCTGACAGTTATTAAGAACAGAAATAGTGTGTTCTGAAATAGTCTTATCAGTCCGCAACAACGTATCGTCAAGATCGGTCACTATCATTTTTATCTGCATATTATCCCCATCTTTTGCTGATTGTCGGCTGAGCCATATCTGAGATTTTTCATAAAGGAACGGTTGTATCAAAGGATACGTCAGGCTATCAGGCAGTGCATCGAAATAGCGGATTTCTCCAATTTCAGATTCTGGTGATAACGCTTCAATACCTGAAATATCAGCAAAATATAGTTTCCCATATGACTTTTCGCCGTTACCCGCTGTGACGGAGTATACGCATATTGGCGACAGCACAAATCTGGTCGCGCCGGTTTCCTCCATAAGTTCACGTTCCGCCGCATGATCAATATCTTCATCAATCTCCTTATGTCCGCCGGGGATTTCGTAAGTTGCCCGCTCTTTATGGCGGCAGTAAATCCATTTGTTGTTATGCCGCGCCATGATAACTGCGAATTTCAGCAAGTCGTCCGCAATTTGCTCGTGTTCATGGAATCTTACGATAACTTCGCTCACAGTACATTATCCTCCAGCCATTTTGCTACGCCATCGTTGTCATTGGTATCGCAGAAATGATCGGCGGCTATCTTTACCTCGTCGAGCGCGTTCCCCATAGCGACGCCGATACCGCAATGCTTTAGCATATCAATATCATTTGAGTCGTCACCAAACGCAACGACTTCATTCATAGAGATTCGCCAATGCTCTGCTAAAGCAGCTACAGCTCTTGATTTTACCGCTTCCTCGTGCATAACCATCGCAAGCCCGTCACGGCTAACATATAAATGCAGCCCCTTTGCCAAATGTTTCTCAAGCAGTTCGGTTACTTGCGGCTTGTCCACAATCGCGTATACCTTCTCGGCTTCGATATTGAGAGTAGCGAAATCAGCATACTCAAAGCAATGGATGTATGGCCATCGCTCAGAAACATTGAAATTGGCATAATGCTTGCCTTTAGCTTCAGCCGCAATCTTGAACCCCGCATTGTCTGTTGCTGTCAGCATGACACGCACTTTATCTACTGGTATATGCTTTTTATAAATAAGCAAGTCGCCTCTATAGGCAGTTGCGCCGTTCATATAAACACATCCGTCGAATAAGTCAGATGATACAAGGGCTTTTGCATCATCGCCTCTACCTGTTGCATATACTGTTTTTTTCCCTAATGCACGGCATTGCCTAATCGCGGACTTAGACCGCTCAGACATTGTTTTGTCACTACGCAACAATGTGTCGTCAAGATCGGTGACAATCATCTTTACCGATGTTGAATTCATCTGCCACCGCCTTTCTTCGCGTTATGCTCTCCGCACCTTCCTCCGAATTAAGTATTTCCGCGAATACAACCTCGAATCGGTCGTCATCCTCTTTGGTTCGCTTCGCCGGCCCCTTTATCCTGCCGCCACCCCTGTGTACTTTTTGCCCGAGGTGCCGCTCTGTCAGTAGCCTGTCGATGTTCTCATTTGTGTAAACAAGCCCGTTCTGGTTGATTGCCTTTGCGCCTTTGCCTAGTACCATAGCGGCAAGCCCGAAATCTTGCGTCACAACTATATCATTGCGTGTCAGCAAGCCCATCAGCGCATAGTCAACGCTGTCAGCCTGTTTGTCTACCGTGATAATCGTGCTGTACCCATCGTTCAGTTCATGGGACGTGTCGATGAGCATGGTCACGGGTATGCCCCGCTCTTTTGCCAGCCGGACGATGATCTGCTTTACCGGGCAGGCGTCGGCGTCCACTAGGATTTGCATTGGCTGTTCATCCTTGTTTGATATACGGTATGAGATTACCGTATCCAGCTTTCTCCATCTCGTCGTATGGGATAAAGCGGAGGGATAGGCTGTTGATGCAGTATCGGAGGCCACCTTTATCGTGCGGGCCGTCTTCAAAAACGTGGCATAAGTGCGAGTCTCCGGCGCGGCTGCGCACTTCAACTCGCTCCATTCCATGGCTTTTGTCCTGTCGCTCCAAGACGGCTGATTGGTCAATCGGCTTTGTGAAACTCGGCCAGCCGCAACCGGAATCGTATTTATCGACAGATGAAAACAAAGGCTCTCCAGTGACGACATCCACATACAGACCGGGGGCATGGTTGTCGTAATACTCGCCGGAAAAAGCCCTTTCCGTGCCGGCCTCCTGCGTCACATGATACTGCTCCGGCGTCAGCATTGACCGGATAATCTCGTCTGAGGGTCTGGTGTATGTTGCTTGTTTTGTATTTGCTATCTCTGGTGGTTTTTCCGGCATTGAACTATCGAGCAAGCTAAAGTCGATATGGCAGTAGCCGTCTGGATTCTTCTTGAAATAGTCCTGGTGATATTCCTCAGCCGGAAAGAAGTTCGATAGCGGCAGCAATTCCGTGACGATCTCTCTGCCATACTTGCGTTGTTCGGCGTCAAATACATTTTGGATTACCGCTTTGTCGGCTTCATCCGTGTAATACACGCCTGAACGATACTGGCTTCCGACGTCGTTTCCCTGTCTGTTCAAGCTCAGTGGGTCGATGATCTTAAAAAACTGCTCCACAAGCATTGGCAAGCTGACTATGCTTGCGTCGTATTGTACTCGCACAGTCTCCGCGTAGCCCGTGTCTTTGCGGCAGACATCTTCGTAGGTGGGATTTTCAGTAGAGCCGTTTACATATCCGGAGACTGCATCCAGAACGCCCGGTATGCGGGAGAAATACTCCTCCACCCCCCAAAAGCAGCCGCCCGCGAAGTATATGTCCTTTAATCGGTTCGTTTCGTTTTGTATGATACTCACCATTTTCTGTTCTTTGACGGGCTTCCATGCCCGAAATGTATGGTCAAATCACCAAGCGAGCTTATTCTGGCCGCGCTTTCTTTCATTGCCGTTCTGTCTCCATAAAGCGGAGATTTAGTCGGATAGACCAGATTCATCAGGGCGTCCCCGGCGATAATGCAGGCACCGTCAACGATGATGCCGATAGACCCCTTAGTGTGGCCGGGCAACTCGATGATGGTAGCCGGAATCCCATAGCTGCTCAGTGAATCGCCGTCTTCAAGATACACGGCTGGCTCAAATGGATCAATCTTGTCCTGCCTGAAGCTCTTTTGCGACATTCTCAAAATGACAAGACCCAAGAGGCTACGCGCCGACATGGGTTCAGACCAGTTGTCTTTTGTCAGAGCATAATCATCTCTGTGCATAGCGATTGGTGCATCGAGCCTGCTTGACAGATATGCAGCGTTTTGGGCGTGGTCGATATGCCCGTGCGTTAAAACGATCAGCCCTACGTTCTTCATCCAGCATTTTCGCAGGATAGTCTCCCGGTACTCCTCGCGGGAGGTATCAACGAGGATCGCATGATCAGCGTTGGACACAAGGTATACATTTCCGTTTCCACATTTTATTCTTTCGATCACGCTCATAGGACGTCAAGCCTCGCTGTCTGTGATCTTATGAGTGGTAATGTGTTCATTCCTCTTTATCACCTTTGGTTTTATCAAGCCGTAGCTCTGCCCAATCATAAACTTGAGTTCATCGTCCGGCACGTCGCCGCCAAGCGTGATCGTGTTCCAATGCGTTTTGTTCATATGGTACGCGGGCGCTACATCAACATAGATCTGGCGTAGGAAGTCGGATTCAAATGGGTCGCATTTCAGGTTGACGCACAGTTTCCCGCTCCGTTCGTAAATCAGGGCAAAACTTTTCTTGTTGCCCCTATGCCGCATGACCGTCCATTTTCCGGGGTCGGTGATGCTGTCAAACGGATAGTCTTCATAGGCGGCAGTGAAGGTCAGGCAATAGTCGATTAACTCCTGTCGGGTCATGGTTTCCCTCGTAAGTATTTGCGTTCTATTAGGTCTATCGACTGTTGCGTTGGCGTTAGCTGATCCTCATAGCACTGCTTATATATGCGTGGTATCTTTTTGACGCGATAATTCAGGTCGTCCAAATCAAACGCCGTCATATCGAAGTCCTCAACGCCAAGCCATTCGCAAAACAGCTTAAAGTCCGCGCCTTTCTTCTTCTTGAACGCTTTTGTAAATTCTGTCAAACCTCCGGTGCCTCCCACATCCTCAATGATGCCAAAGCCCGCGCCTTCAAGCACTCGCGGGAGTTCACTCCCCGGCAAGTCACTGTCCTCAAATACCTTTTCAAGCGTAAGCGATACCCACCAGTTGTCGCCGAAGTCATAATTGAATTTCAGCTTGTCGTTCTGCTGATATACGGCGCGGCGAAGCCTGGTTTTCGTAGCGTCCTCCACATGGACAATTCGATGCGGGTCAGAATATGGCTCATACTCGTCGGGAATCTCGTACCGAATAAAGGCTTCATCTTTCATGTCATATATCATGTATTCATGCGCTTTACTCGGATGGTTGATTCGCATATAGTTCCTGAAATTCTCGCTTTGCGGTACTTCAATCGCCATAAGGTGGCTTGCCGTCATTTCAAACAACACTTGAATGATATATCCGAGGCGGGCGACGGTCACATCGTCCGACACTTGAAAACGCCGCCATATTTTCGGCTTGTAGTCGTCCAGTTCGGCGTAGAATTGATATATCGGGTGGCTTGCCATCTCAATCGCTCCTATCTACATTTCATGATCGGGAACGGATATATGCCAAAGGTACAGCGACGCCACTGATCCGCAGGGCGCATACCGCTTGGCATACCGCTCGGATCGTTCTTTGCTCATTTTCTTCAGCCCAAACAAACGCATAATGTCGCACCGTGATGCAAAATCACTGTAGCTTTACCACATTCGCGCGCATCAGAGAGAACAACAACTGCATCTCCGCTGCCATTTGCTCCAGTACCCGAAACGGCATATCAAGGTGACGACTGACCACTTTTTCTTTGCCAATCCAATTCAATGTGGGCATGATTCGCCCTCCTGTCCGGTCTTTCCGCTGCTGGTATCACTATACCAGAATGAAGCTGCCCGTTCAACAAAAATAGCAAATACTGGCATTTGTGTTGAACGGCTTTTTACTAAATGGTATACTCATGTCAACGCTGAAAAATGGAATGGGGACTGGATATGCCGCGATTGTCGAACCATAAAATGAGGTTGATGTACCTTGCAAAGATACTGTCGGAGCGGACGGACGATAACAACGTCCTGACGGCGCAGAAGATCATCGACGCGCTTGCGGCTTTCGACATTTCCGCTACGCGAAAGACGATTTACGAAGATATCGAAGCCTTACGGGTGTACGGGATGGATATAGAAATGCGGCATGGCAAAACAGGCGGCTACTATGTCGCGTCCCGCGATTTCGAGCTTCCGGAACTGAAACTGCTTGTTGACGCCGTGCAGTCATCGCGCCTTGTCACGGGAAAGAAAAGCAGTGAACTGATTAAGAAGCTCTCTAAGCTGACGAGCGCGGCGCAGGCTAAGCAGCTTAATCGGCAAGTCTACATAAACGGTCGGGCTAAAGCACTCAACGAGACGGTCTACTACACCATAGACGCCATCCATGCAGCAATCAACGAGGGGAAGAAGATCAGCTTCAAATACTTCGACTACAACACGCGCAAAAAGCGCGTCTACCGAAGGGACGACAAGCCCTATGTCCGCACACCGATAGCGATGTGCTGGAACGAGGACAAATATTACCTTTTGACATACAGCCCGTATTTTTCCGACCCGTTTGCGACATACCGCGTAGACCGTATGGCAGACGTGGAGATCATCGGCGAAAAGACAGACAAATACGACAAGAAATCCTTTAGCGTAGCGGAGTACATACGAAAGACGTTTGGGATGTACGCCGGGGAAACAGTAGCGGCGAAGCTCGCCTTTGACGACAGCCTCGTCAGCGTCGTCCTCGACCAGTTCGGGAGCGATGTTGTCATAACCAGTATCGGCGGCGGCAGGTTCACGGTCAGCGCGGAAGTGTCGAACAGCCCTGTATTTCTCGGCTGGATGTTCCAGCTAGGCGACAAAGCGGAGATCATCGAGCCGGAGAGTTTGCGTGAGGCGATGCGCAAAATGATCGCGACGGGGAATGGCATTTATGGCTAGTAGACCGGGCGGCTGCGCCATAATCGCATGAGGACAAGCAGCATGAACCGAAAGCTCATTTACAGGGTTCTGTCTCTAGCGATCATACTGGCCCTTGCAGTCGGCGCAGCGTTTGTCTTCGACCTGGTTCCGCTCGGGCGGCAGCAAACGGTAGACGCAGATGGAGACGGGTTTACTGTGTACTTCATTGATGTGGGGCAGGCGGACAGCGCCCTTGTCGTCTGCGATGGAGCGACGATGCTGATCGACGGCGGCAACGTGGCGGATTCCAGTTTGATCTATTCGTTTCTTGAAAAGCATGGCATCAACCATCTTGACTATATCGTCGCCACACACGCCCACGAAGATCATGCCGGCGGGCTTGCCGGCGCATTGAACTACGCCACTGCCGGCATTGCGCTGAGCCCCGTCGTCGAATACGACAGCAGGGCATGGGACAGTTTCGTGAAGTACCTTAACGAGCAAGGCGTTGCAATATCTATTCCAAAAGTTGGCGACACATTCAAACTCGGCAGTGCCGACGCCATGATCATGGGGCCGGTCAATCCGTCCAACGAGCCGAATAACACATCCATTGTCATCAAGATCACCTACGGCAGTACGAGCTTCTTGTTCACCGGAGATGCGGAACGCGCCGAAGAACAAGCCATCCTTGAAGCAGGGTTCGACATCTCGGCGACCGTCCTTAAAGTCGGGCATCATGGAAGCGAAACCTCGACGACGTATCCATTCCTGCGTGAAATCATGCCGCAGTATGCAGTCATCTCATGCGGCATGAACAACCAGTATATTGAATCGCTCGATATACCGAACGCCGAGGTGCTGGAGTTCGTGGACAACGGATACAGCGGCACGAATATGGAACGTCCGGCTGTGCGCGAAATGATCGACCTTGTTCAAAGCGGCAGGGTGAATTGCATTGTTGTCAAGGATTTTTCAAGGCTGTCACGGAGCGAGATAGAGAGTAGCTACTATATTGAGCAGGTGTTCCCCCTCTACGGTGTGCGCTTCATATCGGTCGGAGACAATTTCGATTCGGATGATTTCATCGACGGCACGGGCGGCATCGAGGTTGCGTTCAAGTTCCTGATGCACGAATACTACAGCAGGGATCTGTCGAAGAAGGTGAAAAGCGCGAAGCGCGTACAGATGATGAACGGCGATAATATCGTCGCCAACGCCATCTATGGGTATCGCAAGAACGACAAAGGCCAATGGGAGCCGGATGATGAAGCGGCTGAGGTCGTGAGGCTTATATTCAAGATGGCGCTCGACGGGCAGCCGACAACGGCGATACG
>Ga0082212_10012559_pt1 | contig 10661 bp, 8 predicted proteins | sample TergutNt197P3_FD_71548 | JGI IMG/M metagenome (GOLD analysis project Ga0082212, IMG submission 71548) | Neocapritermes taracua P3 segment gut microbial communities from Petit-Saut dam, French Guiana - Nt197 P3 | ecosystem: Host-associated > Arthropoda: Insects > Digestive system > Gut ...
ATTTTTCCTTCTTTTCTCGATGAGGCTACGATGCCTGCAAACCCGCCGAATACAGCGATAAAAACATCATAAATGGTCGGGCTTGTACGCGCCAGCAGTTCCGACTGTGCGTCGTTGAGCGGACTGATGAAAAAATAGGCGGTTGAGGCTGTCAAACTTATAAAAACCATCACTATCAAATTCTGCAACGAGCGTTTCAGCAGGGCGGAATCATTGATCCCGACAGCTAAGCCTATTCCGTTGATGGGTCCCATCAGCGGCGAGACAAGCATCGCGCCGATAATTACGGCCGTTGAATTAACATTCAGTCCGACAGAGGCAATAATAATGGCAAAGAAAAGAATCCATACATTTGCCCCCTTAAATTCAACGCCTTTTTCAATGCTGTTTATGGTTGCGTCAATATCCGTGTCGTTGCTCAGATTGGCAAGCGTTTTCAGAAAACGCCGTGACTCGTTCCAGTAAAGCGGTAATTTATTCATAGTCATAAATATTTAAAAAATGCAACTGTTTTCTAATATCATAACAACGCTAATATGGCATGTTGCTGAAACCGCAAAAATAACCACTTTTTTGTACTTATCCAAATTTCATTTTAACTAGGGTAAGCCTAATTCCGGAAACATACCCTCATGAATTTGCAAAATCAGAGCAAAGCAAACGCATTATACTCAAAAATCGTAAAAACAGCTCAATATTCTGTAATCATTACAAATTCCATCACACCCAAATTGTAGAATTTCCGCAATTCAATTTGTAATCATTGCAAATCACCCGTACCTTTGCACCCAAGATTCAAACAGGAAATCCGGACAGAAGCAATCTATGCAGGCAAATGAAAACAAACATCAAAGTTCCGGCACAGAGAGGAACAAAAAAATAATTAAATAAACACAGGCAAAAGATTGAGGTTATCTAAGTATGCAGTTGTAGGGGCAAGCCCCGCCTTGCCCCTACACGCATGCCTGTTACATGTTTTCTAATCAGTCATCTCAATCAACGCAATTTCATACCCTGCGTCGGTGCGCGACGGTCAGCAAAACCGTTGCTTTCAATGACGCGGTAGTCGCATTGGCGTGACGCTTCCGTTTGGAGTCATTCCGATGGCGATCCATTTGATCAAACAAAAGTTTTTGAAAAATATTTTAAAGGAAACAATTGTTAAAAATTTTTTTTGATTATTTTTGCCACAGATTATTTATCAATTACATGAATGTAATACGCTTTTGGCTTAAAAATGCACGGACGATCGCTTTGCCGCAGAGTATGTTACCTGCCATTCTGGCTGTTTGCATGGCATCACAAAGGGAGGGCTTTTCATTTCTTTTAGGATTGCTTGCTGTGCTTGGGGTAATGGCCGGTCATCTGAGTGTTAATCTATTTGACGATTATTTCGATTATAAAGTTAAAAAGACGGATTATAGAACACATTTAGAGCATCAGGGCATGCGTGCACGGATAGCCAAATGTACCTATCTTACTTCCGGAGAGGCTACCTTGCGGCAATTGCTAATCGCTTGCTTTGTATTTGGAATCATTGCCCTTGCGATAGGGTTTTTCATTTACCTTTACCGTGACAATTTTATTCTGCTGATGGCGGCAATCGCCGGAATGACCGGTATCTTTTATTCCGGTCCGCCGTTACGGTTGTCGTATCGCGGGTTGGGTGAGATTGTGATCGGTATGATGTTCGGACCGATGTTGATGGTAGGTGTTTTCTACGCTGCGTGCGGCGTTTTCGATAGCGCTGTTTTGTTTGTTTCCGTCCCAGTGGGTCTGTTGGTTACCAATATCGTATATTCACATGCCATCATGGATTACGAGCCGGACAAACTGGTCGGCAAGATGACGTTTGCCATTTTACTTAAAAGCAAAAGATTGATGATAAACTGTCTGTTGATTTTGCTCGTTCTATCTTATTTAATTCTGATTAGCGGCGTTATTTGCGGTTATTTATCTCCATATTTTCTAATCTCGCTGATAACAGTTCCGATGGCTGTCAGCCAGTTTCGCCTGATGATCGAATTTGTACGCGATCCCAATCGCAGTTTCTCGCCCCGCTTTTGGATGGGACCTATGGGTAATTGGAAACTGATAAAGGAAATGGGAATCGACTGGTTCATGATTCGGTGGTTGCTGGCGCGTAACCTGATGTCGTTTTTTTGTATTATTTTGATGATTGTAAGCTTGATTAATTTATAAAAATATTAAAGCAAAAAAAAGATGAAATCATTCCTTTATCTTCCCTGGTGGTTTTTCAAAGCACGGATTTTGGGGATAAAACGTCCGCTTCAGACCGTTTTGTTTATTACGGATCAATGTAATCTGGCTTGCAGGCATTGCATTGTTTACCGCTTCATTAATCCCGTTGTCAAGTCGTACGAACAGATTAAAGAGGAATTGGAGTATTCCTACCGGCTGGGATCGCGTTTTGTTGATTTTGAAGGCGGGGAGCCGACTTTGTGGCGTGACGGGGAAAAGGATTTAAACAGTCTGATCCGTTTGTCGAAAGAAATCGGCTTTTTTTCAGCTACCCTTACGACGAATGCGTTAATGCCATTTGCCGGCAGCGAAGCCGATTCGATATGGGTCAGTCTGGACGGATTGGGCAAGTATCACGACGAGATACGCGGAAAGGGCGTTTTTGAGCGTTCAGTGAAAAATATAGAAGAAGCCAATCACCCGCATATCAGTGTCAATATGGTGATTAACAGCCGAAACTATCCGTCGGTGGAAGAAACAGTCGAATTTGTCAGGCAGAATCCGTACATACAATCAATTTCGTTGAATTTTCACACGCCTTATCAGGGAACGGAAGACTTGTTCTTAGACCGGGAGACGCGCGAAAAAGTAATAAACCTGATAATCAGCAAAAAAAAAGCAGGTTATCCAATCATGAATTCGGTTTCCGGACTTAAACTGATGAAACATTGTAAATTCAAAAAAGAGTGCTGGGTCAGCAATTTCATCCTCGCCGATGGACAGCGGTTGTCCGAATGTGCAGGCAAGACAGCCGGTATCTGCGATTCGTGCGGTTTATCCATGTCGGGCGAGATGCGAAGCCTCTTCACCCTGAAACCCGACACCATCCTTGCCGGGATGAAAGTTAGGATGTGAATCATACCGCAGGAAGAAAATAAGGTATTGCTGCCTTAGTCGCCCATACCGGGCAAGTCGTCGTCTGAAGTCATGTCATCAAAATCTTCGAGGCCGCGTCTCTACCTGTTTCAGTTCCAAACAATCCATTTTTTGTCCTTTCCAATGGCTGTGTTGCAGCCTTCGCTTCCGGGGTTCTTTTGAATGTGTACGGTTTTTATTTTCTTTTCATTGTTGTGCAGCGATTTCAACAATGCGTCCAGCGAGGCGCCCGAAAGCTGATTGCTCCGGCAACTCAGGTTTCCCAGCACGGGATTGGCGCTTGCGTCCAACGCTGTCAGTTGATTGTCGTCGCAAATCAGGGTTTCAAGTTTGGCGTTTTTGCTTATGTCCAACTGCTTCAATTGATTGTCGCTACAATCTATATACGTCAGCACGGCAAGGGCGCTCACATCCAGTTCCGATAATTGATTGTCATTGCAATACAGGCGTGAAAGGGTAACATTGTTACTCAGATCCAATGCGGTTAATTTATTTCTATAGCACATCAATTCGGTAAGAACGGTATTTTCATGTATATCCAAATCCGTCAAGTCAATACGCCAACAACTCATGTGCGTGATGTTTTCGCCGGTAATGGAAATGGTGCGCGACGATGCTTTGGAATAGCGGTGCCTGAAAGTAAATTCAGACGTAGCCCATCCCTGTTCCGTCGGTGGGTTAAGCGTATGCGTTTCAGTAGCCGATCCGTCGCCCCAGTCTATTGTGCAGGATCCGCCGCCTGCCAGTAAAATCGATACTTCGCCCGATTTGGATGTGGTTATGGTCATTTTTTGCGTGGCAAAGACAAGCGTTGCCAGTATCCACAACATGCCTGAAATAATAATTATTTTTTTCATAGAAATTACTTTTTTGTCTGAATAGCGTTTTCGCAGCCATGCGTCATGGCGCATGGCTGCGAAAACACCAGGATTAATTTAGCTTTTCCAGTCTGCCGAAATCGTCGTCGGTAAGCGTCTTGCCGGATTCGTCCTGGGCAAACTCAAGATAGGTTCCATCGCCTTTTCTGAAAGAGTAGCAGGCCGAAACCATTTCAATTCCCATGGACTTTGCCGTAACGGTAATTTCGTAGGCTGTTCCCGAATTTTTAGTCTCCTTTAACCTGAGACCGGTACCGACTGTACCACCATTCCAAGAGCTTTTAAGACTTGTTCCGTATAAAAAAACGTCGTTTGAGGTAAACTTGAACACCTCTGTTGTCCCTCCTCCCCAGGAACCCTGTATCCAGGAAGGGGGCGACAGTTTGGCATCGCCGACGTCAAGCAGGCTACTCTTTTTGCAACTGTTGAGACTCATTGCAGCAATGCTTATCATTACTGCCAATACACTGAATTTAAACACTTTTTTCATTTTGATTTGATTTTAAAAGATTTATAAATAATTGTCTGTAAAACGCTATTTTAACTTTGAACCGAACAATCTGAATAACCGTGATTCCTTTTTTGCGCAGTTTCTTTCCAGGATGGCACACATCATGTTTTCGCGTCCCTCTTCTTCCGAAAGCCAACTGTCGCACTGCTTTACAAGTAAATCGTTGTAATACAGCACCTTTTGGGCGTTCAAAAGGATTTCTTCCTTATTACAGTCTTTTTCAGTAACCATCTTCCAAGTCTATTTGACGCTGCAAAAATACGGGAAAGAGAAATGCTGTGCATCACCAATTTTGGTGATACGGAGGTCGCCAATTTTGGTGATACGGGGGGAACTAATTTTGGTGATGCAGGTATTGCAAAGGTTGTATTCGTTTCCGTTATAGCATACGAATGGCGTATGATTTGCAATCGAACAGCCGGAAATTCACAATTAATTTCCTATCTTTGTAGCCAATATCAATTACCGACTTTAATGATACAAGTAATTATTATTGACGACCATATGTTGTTCAGGGCCGGCGTGCGGATGACGTTCGCTTCCGCATACCCCGACATCTGCATCACCGGAGAAGCAGACAGCGGCAACGCGCTGTTTGCATTGCTTCCCTCAACGCCTGCCGACGTGATACTGCTTGATATTCATTTGCCCGGCGGTATGGGCGGGGCGGAAATAGCCAAGCGTCTGCGCCGCGAATATCCGGCCATGAAAATACTTGCCGTTTCAGCCGAAAACACCGCCGAAACGGTCGAAACCATGCTTGATGCGGGCGTCGACGGTTTCATAAGCAAGCAGCATAGCGATTTCGACGTACTTGCCGAAGCGATTCGCGCGGTGGCGAGTGGTCTGGAATATTACGGACGCGATATTGCAACAATTCTTTTAGGCGTGTATGTCGCGAAAAAGAAAACGACAGCGGTCACCAACGAGTTTACCGACCGCGAGCGCGACGTCATCCACCTTTGCCGCGACGGACTGATGTGTAAGGAAATAGCCGACCGGCTGGGCATCAGCATCAATACCGTCAATACGCATAAAAAGAATATCTTTCAAAAATTGGGTATAAACAACACGGTTGAAATGGTACAGTATGCGCTGAAAAACGGAATCATTAGAATTGAGAATTGAAAATGAAAGACAATACAACATACAAAAATCATCAATGCAAAAATAATAAAATGAGAAAAAATAATTTTAAATTAATTCTGTTGTTAGCGTCCTGCATAGCATCCGCTCAACACTACGATCACCGCAACCGTCAGGTGGATTCGCTCGAACAGGTATTGGCAATCAACCCGCCCGAAGGAAAAGAACTGGCGAGCATTTATAATGGTTTGATGCGCGGCTATCAGGAAATCAGTACTGAAAAATCAATGGAGTACGCCCGCAAATATATTGATATAGCCGTTTCACTCGAACGCTACCATGCTGTGTCGCTTGGTTACAAGATTTCGGGTATAAACTTCTATAAAATTTCGCAATACGACAGCGCCATGGTCTGCTACGAAAAGGCATTGGAAGCCATAGAGCGGATGCGTGATTTTCCGGAAGAATATGATGAAGGGTGGATTGACGACTGGTATGCATCCACTTATGGCAATATGGGTAATGTGTATAACATTCAGGGAAAGTATCACGAAGCCATTGAATATTATACAAAAGCATTGAAATTGTTTGAAAAACACGGTTACAGGGAAAATCAGGCTTCCGCGTATTACAATATAGGGGAGTTGTACATGTCCATGAATAATTACGAACAGGCGGAAATCAACTATACGGCATCGGACAAAATAGGGCATGAAATCAACGATTCACTGGTTATTGCTTTTGCAAAAAAAGGGTTGAGCGCCCTGTTTTTATATCGGAAAGATTACGATAAAGCGCTGCAAAATGCAGCAATTGCCTATCATTACTATTTCTCGCATCCCGAAGAAGGAATAGAAAAGGCGGCGGCGTTGAATCTGCTGTCGGAAATCTATTTAGAAGGCTACAGCGATGACCGGCAAGCGGAAATCTATGTACTTCAGGCATTGGAAACGGTTGATTCGCTGGGTATTCCCCGCGAAAAAGCCATATCGTTGCAACTGCTTTCCGCTATACACCTGCGCCGCAACGAATGGCGCAAAGCCGAACAAACCGCCCTCAGCGCCTTGGAAGCCGACGACAGCGAACCGGCAAACACGCTGTCGATCTACGAAGTATTGACAAAAGCGTACGCGCATTTGGGTGAACCGACCCAGGCCGATGCGTATTTTGATAAACACAATGAACTGCAATCTTCGTGGTCGAACAAAAATTTCCAATCGGCATTAACCGAAATGCAGATCATATACGAAACCGAAAAGAAGGAACTCGTAATCGAACAGCAACAGAGTGTCATTATCCGTCAAAACATGCAACACTGGCTGTTATGGGGCGGAGTAACAGTTTGTATGGTTATTCTTGCCCTGCTGTGGTATATGCTTCGCCTGCGTATCCGGCGTAACCGCGCCCTGGCAGAACGAAACAACGCCCTTGTCGAAATGAACGCCACAAAAGACAAGTTTTTCAGCATCATTTCGCACGACCTGAAAAACCCTGCCATAACACAACTCGAAGCAGTACGCCAGCTCGTATATAATGCCGGTTCATGGGACTTCGATACACTGACCGGCTACTACAATAAACTGCTGAAATCGGCCGAAGGACATGTTGAACTCATCTATAATCTGCTGGGCTGGGCGCAACTCCAAACCGGGCGCATGACCTATACCCCTGCAACGATTATCCTTTCCTCCTTCCTGCCCGACATTGCCCTGATACGAAAGATGGCAGAAAACAAAGGTATTACCCTAACCGCCCAAATACCCGTGGATGCGATCATAACCGGCGACGGCAACATGCTGGCTACCGTCATCCGCAATCTGCTGAACAATGCCGTTAAATTCACCGCCGAAGGCGGAACGGTTGCGCTGGATATTACCCCCCATTGCGACAACATCGCAGTACATAGAGACCATGAGCGGTTGCTGAGCGAAACCGAAACGCCATGTATGCCGACAGGAAGGCACAACGACTCCGCATCGGATGCGACATGTAATGACATCCCCGGATATACTGTTACCATCAGCGATTCCGGTATAGGTATGAGCAGGGAACAAATCAATCGACTTTTCGCCTCTACAACCCCTTCTGCGCGCTATCGGGAGGGTCGGGGAGGGCATCTCCGGTCTGTCAGGGGAACTGCCGGCGAACAGGGTAGCGGCTTAGGGTTAATCGTTTGTATGGAACTGCTCGAAAAGCATGGAACAAAACTGCACGTGGAAAGCGAAGAAGGTAAAGGGAGCAGGTTTTGGTTTGAGGTTTGAATCTTATATTATCACAAATTCGATAAAATACAACCCGAAACTGCCCGACAGTTCGACGACCAGCGCCGTCAATTCTTCATCTAACGTCATACCGTCGGGAAATCGAATTTCAAACGAACCGGTTATGGTTGCACCGCTTGGAACCGACAGGTTGAGCGAGATGTTTCCTTTTCCGTCGCCGTCGATGGGTTGTGTTACTTCTGGAAATACATGTTGTCGCGAAACGATAACTATCGAAAAGTCTTTGGCGGTACTTCCCCTGCTGTTGGTAGCTAATTGAATTTTTTAATACAAAAAGCCAAACAGCCACAAAGGAATTTTGTTACCATAACCGTATTCCAGATTATCTAATGCCAAATAAGCATTTTCCAAACCGACAATTTGTTCATGCCCCTTGTTTTTTCCGCCAACTTCAAAAATGTATTTGCCATTGACCGTAAAATCGGCTTTTTTTGCGGAAGTCACCTCACCTGTGGCTTGTAATTGGTTGAAAAAAAATGTTTCCCGCAGATTGCCGATATCGGGTTTATTGGTATCAAAAGCATAAATCTGGTTTGTGTTGTTCAGATAAATTTTTTCGGGCTTGGCTAATGAATTGATTCCTTTTGTGCTGCTTTTCAGAAGATTAATCAGTTCGCCACGTTCCAATATTGTTAAATAATTCAACAAACTGTTTCTACTTACACCCAAATTGGCGGCAAGGTCGGTAATTTTGGGAGTAAATGGAACTGATTGAGAAATAATCCAAAGCAATTGTTTTATTTTTCGTATCGAATACATCTCAACTGATTCCACCGCCGGTAGATCGGTTTCCAAAATCACATTGACAGTGTGGGTTAATTTCGATAAATAAAAATGCTTATCGATCTTGTAATAAGGATAATATCCATGTTTCAAATAGGTATTGAACAATGGCAAAGGCCTTATTCTTTCGTTGATTGCGCTTGCTATTTCAACATGATTCTGTAAAATTTCATCTAATTCAAATTTATCAAATTCAATATGCTGGTCGTACTTAAGAAATTCTCTAAACGATAGGCCCTGCAAAACATAATGTACAGCCCGCCGACTCAAATCGGCATTGCCTTTGTAAATTTCGAGCATCGATGAACCGGTTAATACCACTTTCAAACCACTGATACTGTCATAGATGTTTTTTATTTCCTGCGACCAGTTTTCGTATTTATGCACCTCGTCGACAAACAGGTATTTACCTCCCTGTTTTTCAAAATCGCTTGCAAAATCAAACAGCCGGTTACCCGAAAACCAGATATTATCTAAACTGACATATAACACATCTTTCGGCGAATTACCGAAAGTCTTCTTAATATACTGTAATATCATGGTCGTTTTGCCTGCGCCTCTCGCGCCTGTAATCACAGAAAGCCGTCCATCCCAATGGATTTCATCAACTAAATACCGCTGAAACGACAGATTTATTTTCCGTAGTTCTCTATAAAAAATATCAACAAGCTCTTCCATTTTCTTAAATTTTGTTGCCGGCAAAGATACAAAAAATGTTTATACAAACAACAAAAATATTATATAATGTTTTTTACAAACAACATTTTTAATAAATTATATTTTTTACAAACAACATTATTATTGTGATTTCCGAATTTGAAAACTTATTGTTTTATCCACATGGATACGCCTATATCTCATCGTCTTCCTACACAATATTGAGTTTTTCTGCAATGTAAAGTAATTTCTTTGAAATATGCCAATTCTTTTCGGCTACAATTGATTACATCTGCTGAAAAAATCTATTCAATATAACATCCCTTTAAGTTAAATAAAAAATGGATTAAAAAGCATTTCTCTACAATCTGTAAGGGCAAGCCTCTCTTGTCCCTACAATCATTAACCCTTCATCCATTTGAAACAACTGCTATTTTATCGCCGAATGATTTTGAAAAAATATTGAAGGAATAAGAAGATAAGAACGGCACAATAAAAAATATTAAATAATACATAAAACCCAAACGCCTTTGGGCGGGATGGTTATGTCTTTTGTCAAATCAATTTGCCGGCCTGAAATAATATCTTTGCCGCTTGAACAGACGCCGACGACTTCGCGGTATCTGTTGACGGGCAACGTTTGCTCCTTATCTGAGCCGTTTAAGATGACTAAGACGGTTTCGTCCTCCACAATACGGGCGTATACGTAACATTCCGATTGATAATCGGGGGCGTAATGCAGCAATTGACCGTCAATCACTGCGCGGCTGCTTTTCCGCCATTGAAGCAGTGTTTGCATATAATCCCATGCCTCGTTTTGGAGGTCGTTTCGCCCTTCTTTACTGAATTGGTCGACTGCGTCGCCTTCCCAGCCGCCGGGAAAATCTTTGCGCAGGTTACCGTCGCCGTCTTTTTTCTCGCCGAACATCAGTATTTCCGTACCGTAGTAGATTTGTGGTATACCGCGTGTCGTAAGCAAAAAGGCAAGCGCCTGTTTGAAGCGTTTCAAATCTGTTTCGCCCTCCTTGAAAAAGCGGTCGGTATCGTGATTGTCCAAGAATATCAGGAGGTTTTTCAGGTCGCGATACATGAAATCCTGCGCAATGACTTCATAGAGTATTCTCAGCGGATTGGCGCCGGTCGTATGATATCCGAATGCTTTCTCACAGGCGGTCATCAGGCTGAAATCCATGGTTGTTTTCAGGTAGGTTGGCTTATCGTTTACGATCGAACCATGTTGCCACCAGGCAAGCGGGGCGGGGTTGGCATACCATGATTCGCCGACGATATTGAATTCGGGATATTCCGCGTCAATGGCTTTACACC
>Ga0082212_10012560_pt1 | contig 10661 bp, 13 predicted proteins | sample TergutNt197P3_FD_71548 | JGI IMG/M metagenome (GOLD analysis project Ga0082212, IMG submission 71548) | Neocapritermes taracua P3 segment gut microbial communities from Petit-Saut dam, French Guiana - Nt197 P3 | ecosystem: Host-associated > Arthropoda: Insects > Digestive system > Gut ...
TATGAGGACACGTCTGTAACCTTATATGACAATGATTTTGGCCATGATGTGCAGCTCAAGCCCGGGGACAAGGCCGTAATAGTAGAGAACGGTGCAATTAAAGACGTCGCAGCCTATGGACCTGTTAAAGTTCCGTCCGGCGGATTTGTTGTCGTAGCTTCTTCATCCGCGAATGTGTTTTACGGAAACAAAAACATAGACAACAGCTTTTCAATAGGGCAGAAGGCAACTTGGTCATGGGAAATAGATTCGCCCGGCGGCTACAATTTCAAGGACGTCTATCTGGCTGTAGGTTCGGACACAGCAAAAATAAACGGAGTTGGCGGCACCAGCAGGCCTTATATTGGAGGAACCGCTGACGGAATGGTTTCCGTCGGGGTGGGAAGCGCCGCAGAATGCGTGAACGCTTTGTTTCTGGACGGCGGTGGCTCTATCGCGTATTACAAAGACGGCAGCTATCTGAACGGCCCCGGGAGGAACGTAAGCAACGCGATAGGCTTTGTGTGGGCGCCCCCTTCCCAAGACGTAAAGGTCGTTGTAAACGGGAAAGCCCTAACTTTCGATCAGCCGCCGATCATCGAAAACAGCAGGACGCTTGTGCCTCTCAGGGCAATATTTGAAGCCTTGGGAGCAACAGTTGATTGGAACCAGTCCAAGCAGACTGTCACTGCCGTGAAAGGCGGCGTCACCGTATCCCTGACTATCGGAAGCAACGTTATGGTCCGCAACGGCAAAAACATCGCGCTCGACGTTCCGGCGCAGCTTGTAGGCAACAGGACACTGGTACCTGCTCGTGCCGTTGCCGAAAGCTTTGGCGCGAAAGTCGGTTGGGACCCCGCCACAAAAACAGTGACGATCACAGAATAGTTTTCTAATTAATTAGCCAACACAACCGATATACATTGTAAGAAACTATAATTCAAGGAGGTTGACTATGTATTTTATCGGAGCTGCCATCGTGCTGCTTGGGCTGCCGGCCGCCTGCTACATCAAAGGCATCCCCGGCACATTGTTTTTAAACCCCGCCGCAATCATCACCGTTCTGCTTACAGTCATAGGCCTCATAGTGGCGACGTCCAGCTACAAAACGTTCATCTGCGGGCTGAATGCCGTCCTCTCCCCCAAGTTACCAACCAGCGGCGAGGAGCGGGAGAATGCAGCCTGCCTGTTCAAATTGCTTAGCAGAGGCGTTGTATTAACGTCGATCGTCCCATTGTTTATTAGCCTGATCGTCGGATTTGCCAATTTTGACGACATGTATTATGTGTTTCACGCTTTTGCATCTGCACTAACGTCGCCGATACTCGGCATTATGGTGTCAATCGCTTTCTTCGAGCCCGCCGTTTGCGTGCTTCGAAAGCCAAGAAGCGAACCGGAGACTCAAACCGATGTGTCATGATCGCCTTTTCCGTGTCGAACAAACTGACAACACGCCGGCCGAAAACGGGTTTTCCCGTTTCCGGCCGGCAGCGATTTGTTTGCCTTTTTACTTTTAGGCGAGGAACTCCTCTATTGCATTCCTCACGGAGCCTCCGTCGGCGGTACCCTTCACTTTTGGCATCACCGCCCCCATCAATCTGCCCATGTTCTGCTTGCCGCCCTCAATCCCCATTTCGGCAGCCGCGCTTTTCACGATTTCCGCCAATTGGGCACCTGAAAGCTGCTGGGGCAGGTATTCCATCAGGATTTTGATTTCTGCGTTGTAGGCGTCCAGCAAGTCCGTCCTGCCCGCCCTCTCAAAATCGTCGAGCGCATCCTTCCGCATCTTGACCTGCTTTGCCAATATCGCCAAGACGCCTTGCTCGTCAAGCTCCTCCCTCTTGTCCACTTCATGCTGCTTTATCGCGGCGCGGGCAAGGTTCACAGTGTTTTTCCTGATTTCGTCTTTCGCTTTCATCGCTTCCTTGAAATCGGAAGCAAGCCTCTCCTTTAAAGCCAATTACAACACCTCTTTGCACATAGTTTGCTAAAATTTCTTAGCCTTTTTCCTGGCGGCTTCAGACTTCTTTTTCCTCTTTACGCTGGGCTTCTCATAGTGCTCTCTTTTCCTGAGTTCAGACATAACGCCGTCCCTCGCGCATGAACGCTTAAACCGCTTAAGTGCGCTTTCGAGACTCTCGTTTTCCCTTACTACGACCTGTGCCATATTCCGATTCACCTCCCGCCCTTTTGGGAATCGTTCAGATGTTGCCCTAAATGTGCCTGAACATATTGTATTATACTATCTTATCTCCATTTAATCAAGATGTTTTTGTCTTTTTCATCAGCCCGGAGGCCAAAGCATTTGTCTTTTCCCTAAGATATGGAAATGGAAATGCTTGACTTCCTGCATTCCGTCCTCTCCGCAGTTGTTTACTACCCTGTAACCGTTTTCCAACCCAAGGGTTTTGGCAATCTCCTTGATCTTAAGGACGACGTGGCCCATGAGCTCCCTGTCTTCGTCGTTGAGGTCGTCCATTGAAGCAACGTGCTTCTTCGGAATCAGCAGGGCATGAACCGGCGCTTGGGGGTTTATGTCGTGGAAACACAGGACTTTATCGTCCTCATAAACAATTTTCGCCGGGATCTCCCTCTCCGCGATTTTGCAAAAAATACAGTCAGACATTCTTTACCTCCTTCTTTCTTCCTTGTTCGAAATAATGCACCCCGCCTGACAACGCCCCTGGCTTGCATGTTTTTATGCATTTGCTGCACCTGATGCAATCCGCGCTGTTGGCGTGTTCCTTGACTTTAATCCGCAGCAGGCACGCCTCTTCGCAGGCGCCGCACCCGCTGCATTTTCCCGGGTCGAAGCTGATCTTGTACAAAGAAACCCTGTTGAACAGCCCGTAGACAGCTCCCAGTGGGCAAACGTAACGGCAAAAAGGCCGGTATACTGCTGTTGACAGCAATACAAGAACTGCCAGCACTGCAGCTTTCCACGCGAATAAAGCTCCGATTGCGCCGCGTATGCCTTCGTTTGCCAGCACCAAGGGCAGCCCCGCCATAAGCGTGCCCGCCGGGCACACGTACTTGCAGAACCAAGGGTCCCCCTGCCCGAATTCGTTTACCGCAAACTCCGGCAATATGACCACAAATACCGCCAAAACAACATATCTCAGGTTTTTTATGTACTTGTCGCCCCTCACTTCCGATATTTTGAATTTGACAGGCACCCTGTTCAGCAGGTCCTGAAACAAGCCGAAGGGGCAGAGCCACCCGCAAACAAGCCTGCCGCAGGCACCGCCGACAATCGCCAAAAAGCCGACAATATAGAGCGGTATGCTGAAACCCCTGTCGCAGGCGACGGCTTGGTAGGCTCCGACCGGGCAGGAGCCCAGTGCCCCTGGGCACGAATAGCAGGACAGGCCGGGGACGCAAAACCCCTTGCTCCTTCCCGTGAATATCTTGCCGTCCATGAACCCCTTGATATAGCTGTTTGTCAAGACGGCAACCAGCGTTTGGATCAAAGCCCTTTTTCTATCCAATTCCGATGCACTCCAAACAAATTCTCACAGCCTTGGTCAAAACCACCGCTGCCTCGCCCCGCACCAGCCCGGCAAGGGCAAGCGCCGCCCCGGCGATGCATATTGCCAGAGGCGCCATCCTAAAGGATTTCATCTATGGCACCGCTCCAATCCTTCATCGACCTGCCGCCCACGTGCATCTTGCCAACAATCCTCCCTTCGCTGTCCACAAAAAACGACGTTGGTATGGCAGTGATGTCCTGCATAACCGAATAAATGATGTTGTCCGACAGCAATATGCTGTTGAAATCCGCGCCGCAGCTGTCCATTATCTCCTTCGCAAGCAGTATTTTGTCAGGGTCCGGAGAGCCGTCGGATTTTTGGGCGTCGCAGAGCAGCCCGATGACGTTGACCCCCTTGTCCCTGTACTTCTCGTACACCTGCTGGAGCGTCGGCATAGCCTTTATGCATGGGCCGCAGTACGTCCCCCACACATCGACCACTGTTATCTTGTAGTCCGAAAAAATGTCGCTGCTTACCTCGTTGCCGTATATGTCGAGGGTCTTGAAATTCTCCATGAAATCGCACACCCCCGCCTCGGCAGGCATAGACATGTTTGAAACATCCCCTTTCTCGTCTGAGCTTGCGCTGATTGCTTCCGAATTGCCCCCGCAGCCGCAAAGGATTGCCCCCAAGGCAAAAACTGCTGTGGCAATAACGATAATGACGTATCTACCTATTGGCTTCATTTTGTCCCCTTTCCGCTACCGCTTCCATGCCGCCCGTGAAAAGCCCCGTGAGCTTCACGTGTGCAAACTTGTTCAACGCGTCACCTGAGTGAATGCTCCCTGCTATCGGCCCTTTGACCCGCACCTTTATGTAGTTCTCAGTGTATCCCGAGTAAAACCCTTTGTTTTCAATATGCTCCTCAATCAGAGCGCGCTTTTCCCTCCCAATGTTCCTTTCGAAAAAACGCCGCGCAGACTGTTCGCCGCTGCTTGCCAGCGCCCTGCTCCTATCATTTATCTCGCTTCCGCTTAGGTGCCCGTCCATCCTCGCCGCTGCTGTCCCTTTTCTGTCCGAATACCTGAAAACGTGCACCTTGCAAAAATCCACTTTTTCAAGCGCTTCAATGCTTTTCCTGAAATCGCCCTCGCTCTCGCCTGGAAACCCCGCTATCATGTCCGTGCTTATCCCGTAATCAGGGTCGAAATCCAAAAGCGCGCCTACAATCCGCATAAAGCCGTCCATGTCGTACCCTCTGTTCATCCTGCTCAGGGTTTCGTCGCTTCCGCTCTGCAGGGAAAGGTGGGCGTGGTGGCACAGCTTGTTGTATTTGAACAGTTTTTTAACGTAATCGGCGTCTATGACTGTCGGCTCAAGGGAACCCAGCCTGATCCTGAAATCCCCGTGCATGCCGTCAATCCTGCTGATGACGCCTTCGAGGCTGCCACTGCCGCCGCCTTCAGTCCCGTAAAGCGCCGTGTTGATGCCTGTCAGCACGATTTCCTTAAACCCGCTGTCGATGAGCCGCCTAGCTTCCAAAACGACGTCTTCGGCAGGCCTGCTCCGCACGCCTCCCCGGGCGTAAGGGACGATGCAGTACGAGCAAAACCTGTTGCAACCGTCCTGAATCTTCACATATGCCCTTGTCCTTCCCCCCATCGCTTGAATGCTTCCGGTTTCTTGGTACCCGCACGCCGCAAGAAGCGGTTCGCTGTCTTGCACAGGTTGGCGGGATGCGAGAAATTCCTCAAGGCGCTCTGGAATGTCCATCTTGTTCTTGTTTCCGACAGCGATGTCGACACCGTCGATTTTCCCCGCTTCCCCGCAGTTCACCTGCACGTAGCACCCCGTCACTGCAACTATGCTGCCCGGGTCTGCCTTCCTGGCCCTTCTTATGCACTGCCTGGACTTGCGGTCCGCCACGCCGGTCACTGTGCAAGTGTTTATTACGTGCACGTCGGCATGCCCGCCCTCAAAGGCGACCTCATAACCTCTCTCTTGAAATTTCTCCGCGAGCGCTTCCGTCTCGTACTGATTGACTTTGCACCCCAGCGTGTGAAACGCGACCCTCATAAAAAATCAACCTTTCAGCTGCCTATAGCTCCAGCTCGTACATCACCATGGCGATTGCTGCGGGCCCCGCTGTTTCAGTCCTCAAAATTGTTTTCCCAAGAGAAACGGGGACTGCCCCCGACTCCCTGAGCAAAGCTGCTTCTTCGTCTGAAAAACCGCCCTCCGGCCCAATGACGACCGCAACTGTCTTTGGTTTGGCCGCAAGTTGCCTGAGTGCGCCTTTTATTGTAGTGTCTTCTTCGTTTTCGTATGGGAAAAGCGCAACGTCAAACCTCCCTGAACCGATGGCCCCTGCCATTTCGGAAAACGTGGCCGCCTCTGCCACTTCAGGAACCACGCCTCGCCTGCACTGCTTGACAGCTTCGCCCGAAACCTTCTGCCAGCGCGCTGCTTTCCTCGCACAGCCGCCTTTGTCGGCAGCTGCAGTCCTGGCCGTGACTACGGGCACTATGGCGCTTGCCCCCAGCTCAACGGATTTCTGTATGACGCTTTCCATTTTGCCCTGCTTCGGGACGCCCTGAAACAGCGTGACTTTCAGCTCCGGCTCCCTGGCAAACCTCTGCTTGTCCAGTATCCTTCCACGGACTTCGCTTTGCGAAACATGGATCAGTTCCACCCTGTATTCCCATTCCTCCGAATCGGAAACGTCGAAACAGCTGCCCTCCTTCAAGCGCAGGACCCGGGTTATGTGGTGGATGTCGCTTGGGTCGCTGATGACGATCCCATCCGCAGTTATGTTTCCTTTGCCAACGAAAAACCTGCTCATGCCCCGTTTTTTCTGGAGCGCGCCAGAATCGCGCACCATTCGTCTTCCTCAAGGATGTCCAGAATTTCAAACCCTGCCGCTCTGATGCCCGCTATAGTTTCATGAAGCTTTTCGACCAGAATCCCTGACGAAATGAATAGCCCTCCCGGTGCAAGGTTGCCGTGGATGCCCTCCGCAAGGAGCAGCACAAGGTCTGCTATCAGATTCGCCACAGCCATGTCGGCTATGAAACCGACCCCCTTCACCAAGTCCGCTTCGGCAATCCTCACTATGCCGCCAAAGCCGTTCAGTTCAACGTTTTCCTTGGCCACGCGAACCGCCTCGGCATCTATATCAAGGCCCAGCACGTCTTCAGCCCCCAGAAGAGCCGCAGCAATGGACAGTATCCCGGAGCCGCAGCCAACGTCCAAAACAGCCTTGAACTGCCCGGCGCAGCGCTCCATGAACTTCATGCACATCGATGTTGTCGGGTGCGTGCCTGTCCCGAAAGCCATGCCCGGATCCATTTCTATGACCAGTTCACCCGAGCTGCCCCCGTACTCTTCCCAAGTGGGCTTCACGACAATGCGGCTGGTCGCCTTGAACGGCTTGAAATACTCTTTCCAATTGTCTTTCCAAGCTGCATCGTCCACAATCCTGTCCTCGACCTCAAGCCTTCCAAACGTAACACCCTGGCCATATAGCCCTTCAGCTTCGCCGCTTTTCAGCTCAACTATCGCCGACCTTAGCTTTTGCAGCGCCTTCCTGCCCTCGCCGGTGTCATCAAGGTAAAGGGTAATGCTTGCCTCGTTTTCGCCGGCTGCCAAAACCTCGCTGCTGACATAATCCCAGTCGTGCTGGTTTTTCTTGTTGAGCAGCCCCGCAACCTCAGAGGGGTCGTCAATGGCAAAATTTGTTATCCCCATCGCCATGACAACCGAAGCCAGAGGCTCAAGCCCCTGCTTGCTGGAAAATATCCTTGCCTCGATGTACTTCATGCTACCTCCCGAAAGCGCAACGGCTTATCCGAACACATCGTCAAGCGGTGCCGGCAAAGCCTTGAACGTGGCGAAATAAAACGATATCGTGTCTGCGTAAATCAACGCCAACCTGTCTAAAAACGAGTCGTCCATAAGTTTTTCCCGGTCCCCGCTGTTGGTGTGGAACCCGTTTTCAACCAGGACGCAAGGCAAGTTGTGCTCGCGGATCATCATGTAATAATAGTCTTTCACCGCACGCTTTTCAATGCCAAGCCTGCCTATGCTGCCCAATATCAGCTCGCCGAAATACAGGCTGCGGTCTTCGTGTGAATAATTTGAATAATAGTTCTTGTTGTTTTTCGTGCTGTTTGAAACGTAAAAAACCTCAACGCCGTTCTTCGAAGTGTCGATGGGCTTGGTCGTGGCGTTCGAATGCAGCGAAACAACGAGAAAACGGCTTCCGATCCCAGGGTCGCCCTCATATTCGAACACCCTTTGCCAGTCAGGGTGCGCCTCCCTAGTGTACGTATAGTCAAAAGGCGTGTTGGTGTATACAGGCGCGTTGGTTTCCGGGTCGTCAATGACGCTCTGCACGATGCGCAAAAGCCTGTCAATTTCCCTAGGGTCTCCCTGCCCCAGTTCCTTCGCTGCCTGAAGCGCCCACTTGTTGATCATCGCGACCCGGACAGCCAGAGGGATTTCCTCCTCGGTTTCCCTCGTCATGAGCACCTTGGCGCCGCGGGCTTCCAGATGGGGCTTGATCTTTTTCGCCAGCGCAAGCATCGCAACCTGCTCGTCATAACCCTCGTAAACATTCGTATAGTCAAGGCCATGGCCGGCGTCGAGCACCACAACCCTGCCTTGAAGCCCCTGTTCCACTGTTGCCGCAGCAGGGTGAAGCATCCACGTTGTCATGAAAGCGAACACAATGAAAATAGCTGTAACCTTTCGAAGCATGTCCCTGCACTCCTAACTGTTTATTAATCCTAACCCTATCTTATTATCATAATACGAATGGCGGGCAACATCAATTGTTATTTTCAGCCGCGAGGAATATAATTTTAATTTAAATTCCCTCTTTATTATTCCCTGAACATGTGCGATAATAGTCACAGGAAAACAGAAGGGATTGTAAACATGCCGACAAAACAGATAATACTAGCCTCTTCGTCGCCAAGGCGCATACAGATGATGAAGGAGCGTGGGTTTGACCCTGTGATCATCACGCCCGACGTGGACGAAACCGTTCCGGAGGGGGCAAAGCCCCACGTCGCAGTGATGTTCCTTGCCCTGAAGAAAGCCCTCTATGTAGAAGGCGTCGCGCTTGAGAGGGGGTATGCAAACGGTGAAACAGTGATCGCTGCAGACACCACCGTCGTGTGGGGCGGCTGCATGATCGGCAAACCGGAAAACCCGAAAGAGGCTTTTGACATACTGAAAAAGCTCTGCGGGAACCCTCACCTCGTCCTGACGGGCGTCGCGGTCCTCAAAACAGGCAGCACAGACAGAAAAGTGTTTTACGAAACAAGCAAGGTCTTTTTCAAGGAGTACACTGACGAGGAAATAATCGCTTACGCAAACACCAAAGAGCCCTACGACAAAGCCGGAGGCTACGCAATACAGGGCACGTGGGGGAAGCACGTGGACCGCATAGAGGGGGACCGGGACAACATCATGGGCTTCCCTTGGGCGCGGATCTTCCCGCACCTGCAAATCACTTGACGTCGTAAACCCCAGGCACCCTGTTGTGAAAAGTGCCCACCGAATCGCTTGTTGCCCTCGCATATCCGGAATCTGTGTAGGCTTGAATTATGCCGGGCTTGTCCGGCGCCGTAGCGACAGGCACCCCCCAAGGGTCCGCTATCATGCTCCTGCCGCAAAAGACGTTCGCGCTGTTCAGCTTGCCGAACAGGTTGACACCGATGACGTACATCGAGTTTTGGATGGCTGTCACCCTCAGCAGGTCCTGCCAGTGGTCCTGCCTGGGCGAATAGAACGCAGACGGCACGAACAGGTACTGCACCCCTTTGAGCGCCAGCGTCCTGGCAAGCTCAGGAAAGCGTATGTCATAGCAGATCGCGATGCCTATCCTGCCGAAATCCGTGTCGCAGCAGAAAAGCCTGTCCCCAGGCGTGATCAAATCCGACTCGTTGAACCCGCCCATTGAGTTCAGAACGTCAAATAGGTGGGTTTTGCTGTATTCGCCGGCCTTCTCCCCGTCCCTGCCGAAAAGGACCGCCGTGTTGTAGACATTGCCGTCACCTTTCCTGTTCGCAACAGTGCCTGCGATAATGTAAGCCGAGTGCTTTTTTGCACGTTTTGAAAACTCCTCTTCAATTTCTTCCGGATATGGCCCGGTCCTGCCGGCGTCGCTCCTGTGTATGACATGGTAAAAATACTCCGGCAAAACGAGCATGTCGACGTATTTGTACGCCTCAAAGGCTTCGTCAGCCAGCGCAAGGGCGTTCTTCAGGTTCTCTTCGCTGTCCATAGAAGGCGTCAGTTGAATGCCCACGATGCTTGTTTTTCTTTGCATTTCTTCAGCTCCTTTTCGTCAAGTGCTCGTAGAACAAAGGACTGTCTTTTTGCCCTCAATGGCGCGGCAGGCCAATCCTTCGACGTCGAGTTTGTTTTCCGACGCAAGTATCCTCTCGATCCTTGGCTTCGTGACCGGGTGCTTCGGGAGGAATACCGTGCAGCAGTCCTCGTAGGGCAGTATCGAAGTCTCGTATGTGCCTATTTCCCTCGCTTTTTCGATTATGTCGATTTTGTCCATGGCTATCAGCGGGCGCATGACAGGCATGCTCGCAACAGCGTCTGTTACCACCAAGGCTTGAGCCGTCTGGCTGGCAACCTGCCCTAGGTTTTCCCCTGTTATCAGCATGTCGCACTGGCTTTCTTTTGCAATTGTTTCTGCTATGCGCATCATGAAACGCCGCACGAGGACGGTCATTTCCTCTTCTGGGCAATTGAGGGCTATCTGTTCCTGCACGGGCAGCAGGTTGACCATGTGCATCGTGAACCTGCCGCAATACTCCGCCAGGATCGTCGCTAGGTCAACAGCTTTCTGCTGGGCGCGTTCGCTGGTGTACGGGTAGGAATGGTAATGCACCGCTTCGATGAGCATGCCGCGCTTAGCCATCATGAACGCTGCCACCGGGCTGTCTATCCCGCCTGACAAGAGCACCATCCCCTTGCCGTTCGTTCCCAGCGGCAGCCCTCCGAAGCCCGGTATTTTCTGTTCGTACACATATGATTTGCCCCTCCTTACGTTTACGTACAGGATGCAGTCGGGGTTGTGTACGTCCACCTTGAGCTCCAAGCAGCCGGCAAGTACTTTTGCGCCGATTATCCTGCTTATGTCCGGCGACTTCACAGGAAAAGCCTTGTCCGCCCTCTTGGATTCTATCT
>Ga0082212_10012561_pt1 | contig 10660 bp, 10 predicted proteins | sample TergutNt197P3_FD_71548 | JGI IMG/M metagenome (GOLD analysis project Ga0082212, IMG submission 71548) | Neocapritermes taracua P3 segment gut microbial communities from Petit-Saut dam, French Guiana - Nt197 P3 | ecosystem: Host-associated > Arthropoda: Insects > Digestive system > Gut ...
CTGCTGCCTTGCCTGTATGTCGCCGAGCAGAACCGACGCCTCTTGCCGGTCTTAATACAGTTCGAGCCCGTCGAGTTCCATCTTTTCGGCCAGGTTGCAGTGTTCATCCCACGATAATTTGGGCCACGCGTCAGACTTATATGAAAGCTTCATAGCAATTATCCCTCCTCATTCCACACTCCACACTCCACACTCCACACTGCGCCGGAACGGCGCGTTCCGCACTGATCACTGATCGCTGTCATGCACGATCTTGTTCACGGCACTAAGATAGGCGCGGATGCTGGCGCCGACGATGTCTGTCGACACGCCACGCCCGGAATAAAGTTTTCCGCTGTGCCGCAGCTTGATGAGCGCGTCGCCGGTCGCCTCCCGGCCACTGGTCACAGCCTGTATATGGAACTCTTCCAACTCATAGTGCACCCCAAAGATCTGCTCCGCTGCCTTGAACGCCGCGTCTATTGGCCCGTCCCCGGCGGAAAGCGCGTTTTTAGAAACGCCGTCTTTCGAAATATCGACAAACGCTGTAGCAGTTATCGCACTGCCGCTGTTAATGACATAGTTGCGCAGTTGATATATCTGCGGCGCCTGCCCCGCGGTTTCAGCGATCAGCGCCTCGATTTCACGGCTGACTACTTTTTTGTTGCGGGAAATATCCTTGAATTGCGTAAAGATGTTTTCCAGATCGTCTTCAGAGACGTCATATCCAAGTCCGTCAATATAACTCCGAAGGTCTTCTATGCCGGCGTCCTCAGGCAGGGCGTCGGCGCCGATTTTACCGTCTGCGGCGCCGGAGGGCGCCCGGCCGCCGCCGCCTCCGCCGACTCCCGCAAGCGCTGCGAGTTGCGCACTTGTTCGCTGCAGCGCGGTAGTGTTAATGTTGCTTGTTATACCAAGCATCTCACCGCGTACTTTGATCACATTCAAAAATTGTTCAAGTGAAAGCGTACCGGAATCTATGCCGGAGGAGACTTTTATCTGCCTGGCGCCTGACTTGACGCCGCTCAGCACGGCGGCGGACGCGAGGCCAAGCCCGTCCCTGCAATGCAGCGAGAGGGTCACGCCGCGAAGTTCCGGAACTGAAGAGTAAACCGAGCCTACGAACTCCGAAAGTTCGTCTGGCAGCAGTTCTCCCACTGAATCGCAAAGCGTTACCGTTGCGGCTCCGGCGTTTATGGCGGCTTTGAGTACGGCGGAAAGGAACCCGGGTTCGCTGCGTACCGAGTCAATGGCTGTGAACTCAACGTCCGGGCAGAGGCCCGCGCAGTATGCGACGATCTCGCCGACCATCGGCAGCACGGCTTCAGCCTTCATTTGGTGCGTGTACTCCATCTGTACAGTCGACGTCGGGACCGCAATGTTAAGACGCGGCTTTTTTGCCTTGGAAAGAACGTCCCATGTCCTGTCGACGCTCTGTTTGTCGAGGGCCACAGGCACGCTGATCACCGTGTTTTCCAACGTCGACGCGAGCGTACGGATAAAAACCATATCGGCAGGGGAGACGCCCACAGGCTCGGTCTCGATAACGTCGACCTGCAGCTTTTCCAGCAGTTTCGCCGTTTCCAGCTTCTCTTTAAAACTCAGGCGCGCGGCATGCGCCTGTTCAGATTCGCGCAGCGAAACATCATTGATTATTATATTTGTCATAGTAGTGATCCTTTCAAATAACGGATTCAAGGCGACGATTACAGAAAAACTAAAACAAACATATCCGGCAGGTTGTCTCTGCCGGATACGGAAAATTCTTCGACAAAAACTAACTTAACTAAACTTCGACGGTCCAGCCCATCTCATCTTTGATATCACCCGTCTGGATACCGTAAAGCGTCTCATAGAGCCTCTTGGCAAGACCGCCGACGCCGCCGTCGCCCACGGTAAGGGTGTTGTCCTTGAACATAAGCCTTCCGACTGGCGAAATAACTGCCGCCGTGCCGGATGCAAACACCTCCTTTAAACTGCCGTCCTCAGCAGCCTTCTTTACCTCGTCGATCCTAAGTCGCCGCTCAGCGATCTTCACGCCCCACTTGTTAAGGAGTTCAATTACGGACGCGCGCGTCACGCCGGGGAGAATCGTCCCCATAAGCGGCGCGGTAATAACCTCGTCGCCGATCATGAAAAACGCGTTCGACGTCCCGATCTCTTCAACATAGCTTCTCTCTATGGCGTCAAGCCATAACACCTGCTCGCACCCCATCGCGTTTGCCCTCGTTTGGGCTTTCAGGGATGCGCCGTAATTACCGCCGACCTTGGCGAAACCTACCCCGCCCACAGCGGCGCGGACATACTCATCCTCGACATAAATGCTTGTCGGCGCAAGCCCGCCGCCCGGTGTGCTGTAGTAAGAGCCGACAGGCGAGCATATAATAATAAAGATGTAATGGTTCGCCGCGTGGACGCCCAAAAACGGGTCGTCAGCGATTATGAACGGGCGAATGTAGAGGGAGGTGCCCGGTTTTTCCGGTATCCAGTCCCTGTCAAGGCCGACCAGCGCTTTTATCGCGTCTACAAACATATCCGCCTCGAAGTCCGGCATACACATACGCTCGTTCGATTTGCGCGCGCGTTCCGCGTTCATGAACGGGCGGAAAAGAAGGATCCGGCCGTCTTTCGCGCGATACGCCTTCATGCCCTCGAATATTTCCTGCCCGTAGTGGAATACGGCGGCAGCCGGGTCGAGGGACAGCGGGCCGTAAGGTACTATGCGCCCGTCATGCCAGCCCTTTCCGGTCTCATAGTCCATCAGGAACATATGATCCGTAAAGTATTTGCCGAATTTGAGAGCATCAGGATCGGGCTTTATTTTTGAATCCGTAGTCTTGTGTATATCAAAAGTGTATTTCATAACTGAGTCATCCCTTCTTCCAGTATTTTATCGCCTTGATATTGATATCGAGAAGTTCGGCTTTCTTCGCCCCAAGCGTTTCGCGAAGGACCTTTTCGATCGAATCTTCGGATACGACGTTCGTGACCCTCACAAACGCGCCAAGCATAACCATATTAGCGACCAGCGGATTACCAAGTTCGGCCGCAAGATCATTGGCAGCCACTTCGATTGCCGTGATATCAGTTCGGCCCGGCCTCTGGCTGACCCTTGAACTGTTCAGCAGCATGATCCCGCCCGGCTTCAGCAACGGTTCGAACTTGATCAGCGACGGCAGATTCATGACGACGACATAGTCCGCCTCATTGATGATAGGGCAGCTTACCGTCTTGTCTGAAACGACGACGGTACAACTCGCTGTGCCCCCGCGCATTTCAGGGCCGTATGACGGGAAAAATGTCGACGGTTTGTCCTCAAGCATTGCGGCGTGGGTCACCATCTGCCCCATCAGGATCACTCCCTGGCCCCCGGATCCCGCGAAAAACATTTTATACGTACTCATATTATATGACCTCTTTAAACACGCCGAGCGGGTAGTAGGGGATCGTGTTTTCGCCCAGCCATTTCATGGCGTCGGCGGGAGTCAGCCCCCACTGTGTCGGGCAAGTGGATAAAAACTCGACAAGCGCGAAGCCAAGCCGTTTTTCCTGGACTTCAAACGCGGTCCTCACCGCCTTCTTTGCCTTGTTGATATTTGCCGGGGTGTTGAGCGCGACGCGCTCGATGTAAACGGCTCCCTCAATAGTCGACAGAAGTTCGCAGATTCGAAGCGGCGAGCCAGCCTGCTCGACCGTGCGCCCTGTCTGAGACGTTGTAGATTTTTGGCCGACAAGAGTCGTCGGAGCCATCTGGCCGCCGGTCATACCGTATATCCCGTTATTGATAAAGAATGTGCAGAACTTTTCACCGCGCGCCGCCGCGTGTATGATCTCGCCTGTACCGATGGAGGCGAGGTCGCCGTCGCCCTGATATGTAAAGATCAGTTTGTCCGGGTGGACCCGGCGAATACCTGTCGCGACCGCCGGCGCGCGCCCGTGCGCCGATTCGCACATGTCGATATTCATGAACTTATGTGCCTGTACGCTGCAGCCTATCGGCGCGACGCCGATCGTATCGCCGAGCCGGCCCATCTCATCGAGGGTTTCCATTATGAGCCTGTGCGATATCCCGTGTGTGCAGCCCGGGCAATAGCTGGTGTCTGTCCGCACCATGCCTTCAGTGTATGTAAAAACTGGTTGCATATTGTCCTCCAAATTCTCAATTCCTGATTCCTAACTCCTCATTCATAATTCACTGAGGATGCGCCCGGCGCGGTCGGCGATTTCAAGCGACGTCGGGATTATGCCTCCTGTGCGGCTGATGATCTTTATCGGGAAGCGTTTCCCGACGCCGATCTGAACGTCCTGGACGAGCTGGCCCATTGAAAGTTCGGTAGAAATCACGACTTTTGTTTTATTAGTGAGTTTATCGAATTCGTCGTACGGGAACGGCCATAGCGATATCGGGCGGATAAGGCCCGCTTTGACGCCGCGTTCAGCCAGAATCTCGATCGCTTCCTTTGTTATCCTTGCGACTGTGCCGAACGCCACAAACACGATCTCCGCGTCCTCAATGCCGAGAGTCTCGGAGCGCACGAGTTCCTTTTCGGCTTTCGCGTACTTCGCAAACAGCTTTTCTACATGCCTTTCGAGGTCGTCGGGCTGCATACGCAGGGACTTGACGATCACCCGGTCGGAAGCGTCGGCGCCGTAACCTGTCAGCGCCCAGGGTTTATGCTTTTTGATCTCATCATTTTTGATATCGGGGCGCGGTTCGGGGAGCGCGACCGGCTCCATCATCTGCCCCAAAATGCCGTCGGTAAAAATCATGATCGGGTTTTGCCAGTGATCGGCGAGTTCGACGGCTTCGTATATCAGGTCCGCGGCTTCCTGAATGCCGGACGGGGCAAACACCGGAACTTTGTAGTCGCCGTTACCGCCGCCGCGCGTCGCCTGCAGATAATCAGCCTGGCCCGGTTGGATACCGCCTATCCCCGGTCCGCCGCGGGACACATTCAATACGACGAGCGGGACCTCCGCCGAGCAGAGAAAACTCAAACCTTCCTGCATCAGGGCTATACCCGGCGAAGAGGATGTGATGAACACCCTGCCGCCGGACGCCCCCGCGCCGTAAGCCATATTGACGGCCCCGAGTTCGCTTTCGGCCTGCAGGAACTTTCCTCCGTGTTTGGGCAGTTCGCGGGACATGAATTCAGGTATCTCGTTTTGCGGGGTGATAGGATAGCCGAAATAGTATCTGGCGCCGCCCCGGATAGCCGCTTCGGCAAATGCTTCGTTGCCTTTCATCAGTACTTTTTCACTCATGACACGGCCTCCTGTTTGAATATTTCAATCGCCCCGTCGGGGCAGACGACAGCACAGGACTTGCAACCTACGCATTCTTCCTGCCGCTCGATCGCCGCGGGGGCGTAGCCTTTATTATTGATCTGCGAACTCATTACAATAAGTCCTTTCGGGCAAAACGCCCGGCAGAGTTCGCATCCTTTGCATACATCACCGTTGAACCTAACCTCAAATTTCGCCATCTCCTTAATCCACCTTCTTAACTTACTGCCGGGAGAAAGTCCCTGTTTTATAATGATATTATCACCATTTAGAAAGGATCATCGTCCATTGTCCATTGTCCATTGTCATCTGTCCAGCCATGTCGGGCGCATATACAGGCCCAAAGGCATCAGCCTGCCGGACAATCCCGATAACTCCCGCGGGTCGACGATACCGGACGGGTAGCAGTCGCACCATAATAGTTTGCCTGTCGCCGAGCAGATACTATTGCACAAACTATGCCCCTTGACAACATCAGCCGCGGTAGTTTCGCGCACCAGGTGGCAATTGTTGACAACGCCGTCCACCGTTAGGCCCGTCGCGCTTTCGATAGCGCGGATATGTTCCAGCGCCCCCTGGAGGCTGCTTGTGTCCGGGCGGTTGGCGTTCACTACGGCGAGAACCGTGGCAGTGCCGTCTGCCAGATATTTCGAAAACTGATTCAGCACCAAAGCGCCGCTGTCATTTCCGCCCGCGTCGATTATTACGCGGCAGCTTATATCTTCAAGCGGGGCGCGGACGTCCGCGCCGAGCGCGGGTATTTCCGCTGTGACTTCATAATTGTAAAGGCTGCCGTAGACGGCTATCCCGTTTTCATTAAGAGTATCGCGCCGCTCCCGCGAGCGAAAATACGGGTTTACGATATCGAGGTCGATGATCGCGAGTTTGCCGGGGCGCCCGCCGGCAAGCAGCATAGCCAGGGAGACCGCGAATTCGGTTTTCCCGCTGCCGTAATGCCCTGTTATCACAGTTATCCTGCCGGTCTGTGTATAAAACCGATCACCGGTCATCATTCCAACCTTCCCGTGTAAGGAATACCGCGACTGACCGCGGATCACGCCTGATTTATGATTAATTCTCTATTATTGTCGATAACTGGCATGTTTGTCAATATACCATACTCATTTTCAACGTTTTCAACAAGAACTCCGCTGCCGAGATTTGATAATTATACGTATTATGACATAAAACCGGTTCATTTTTCACCAGTACAGCATAAATGCTGAAATCTTCGCTCGTTCGGTCATGTCCAATGCGCCGCTTGCGGCGCTATGCTTGCTCGGCCGCGACACTCTCTTCACTTGATTATAGCATAATTATTGCGTATATGATAGAATATAAAACAGAAAACAGAGAATTGTGAGAGAACTTATGAAATTCAGAGCAATAAAAAGAAGCGCGGCGATATTCATCGCGCTGTCGCTGCTGACGGCGACGGCTGCGCTTGCTGCCGGGGACGTTGTTTATACAAACTCGCGGTCTTTGGCGGATAATCTGGAATATGTGAATACTATCGCATGGGACCAGACTTACGGGCGCACGGAGAGTTTCGCAATCAGAATGACAGGGGAGGGCGACGCGTACCCGATCGTAATGAAAGGCGATACGATTTACGGGTCGACCAAGATCACGAATCTCGTAAGCTATGCTGAAAGCCTGGGGAAAAATGTGCTGGCGGCGGTAAACGCGGACTTCTTTTTTACCGAAAACGGCATTCCGATCGGAATCGTCATTGAGGACGGCGTGTACAAATCCAGCCCGAGCGGCAGGAACGCCGTGTGTTTTGATTATGACGGGAGCGTTCACATCACCGGCCCGCCAAACATTTACATTACGTTCACGAACAACGGCGGCGCCGAATGTGATCCCGAGGATATGAGCGCGGATAACACCGGGAAAACAGTCAGTATGAGCCATCTCAACAAAACACGGACGGACCTCGGCGGTATGTGCCTGTATTCGGAAGTATTCTCGACAGTGTCGACGAGGACTTCGTCGCCCGGGTGGTTTGTCAGGTTCAAAATACTTGAGGGGACCCCGTCGATATCGGGAACGATGATGCTCGAGGTGACGGAGACGCTGACTTCAGACGGTGCGGTGCCTATAGGCGAGGGTTTTTTGGTTTTGACTGCTGCGGACAAGAGCAACCTGGGCGCGGAGTTTGAAAAGTTCGCCGTCGGCGATCTGGTCACAATGACCACAACATGCGACGACGCAAGGCTCGTGAGCGCACGGTACGCAACCGGCGGCGGCGATATCCTTGTTACAGACGGAGCGGGCGCCGACCCGTCCGAATGGACGCCGTCGCTGGTCCCGAGGGCGCCCAGAACAGCTTTCGGCCAGAGGGCGGACGGGACGGTCGTCTGCTATGTTATTGACGGCAGAAATTCAGAGCATTCGATCGGAATGACGCTTGCGGAGCTGACGGAGGAGATGCTGCGGCAGGGGTGCGTTTACGCCGTCAATTTTGACGGCGGGGGTTCGTCGGCGCTCAGTGTGCGTTTGCCGGGCGACCCGGCTCCGAAGGTTGTAAACAAACCTTCGGACGGTTCGGAACGCGGCTGCGCGACGTATATACTTTTCGTGACCGACGAAGTATCAAACGGCGCGGCGAGTAATCTGGGACTGAAAAATGACGGGGTGATAGTACTCGCGGAGTCTTCCGTCACTCTGACATATACGGCAACTGACGGAGGCTATTTACCCGCCGCCGTGCCGGGGGATATAACCGCTTCGGCAAGCGACCCCGGAGCTGCTGTCGCAGGCGCTGTATACACTGCCGGCAGCATGGCGGGGACCGACAGACTGAGGCTGTACTCACAGTCAACGGGGGCGAACGGGTTCGGAGAGGTATATGTGATAACGCGGCCGACCTCGATCACCGCCGCGAGGAGAGGCTCAACCGCCCCTCTTACTACCGTGAAAGTCGCGCCCGGGGATGTGCTGGAACTGGACGTAACGGCGACGTATTACCGGCGCGCAGTCATATCGCAGCTTCACTCGTTCACATATGAAGTGACGGGCGATATCGGAGAAATGGTGGAACCTGGTGTTTTCAAGGCCGGGCAGGCTTTGCTGCAAACCGGTAAGATAATCGTTTCCGCCGGCGGAAGGAGTACGGAGATAAACGTAGAGGTGAGCGGCTTTGCGGATATGGCGGGACACTGGGGGAGGGAGTACGCCGAGTTTCTGCTCAGCAAAGGCATAAGCAACGGCGTCTCGGCGACTGAATACGGGCCTTCACAATTGATGAAGCGGGCCGATTTTATACTAATGCTGTACAGGGCGGCGGGAGAGCCCGCGGTCGCGGGGCAAACACCAGCCGCGGGGCAAACACCGGATGCGGGGCAAACGCCAGCCGCGGGGCAAACACCGGATGCGGGGAAAACGCCGGATGCGGGGAAAACGCCGGATGCGGGAGAGCCGGAACCCGGCGAAGCAGGCACGGTAAGCGGGAGCGGAGATAACTTCGGTCCGGCCGATAACCTTGAAACCGGAGAGAACATAAACGCCGTTGTGAACTCCGGCGCAGGCACGAGCCCTGACGCCGCAGAGAACTTCAGCGACGTCGAAAACTTCGACGATGTCCCGCCCGACGCCTATTATGCGAGGGCGCTTGCCTGGGCAAAAACAGAAGGCATAGCAGACAGCACGGACGACAATACCTTCAAGCCGCAGGAGCCGCTGACAAGGCAGGATGCGTTCACGTTCACATACCGGGCTTTGGATTTCCTGGGCAAGCAATATACAGATGGGTCTCCGGACGATCTGGAAGCTTTCCCCGACGCCGGAGAGACAGATGATTACGCAGTCGTTCCAACAGCGACGCTGGTAAAACTCGGCGTAGTCGAGGGCATGAACGGGATGCTCTCGCCGCAAAGCACGCTGACCCGGGCGCAGATGGCGAAAGTGCTGACGGTGGTCTTGAGAATTGAGAATTGAGAGAATTGAGAGAATTGAGAATTGAGAATTGAGAATTGAGAATTGAGATATGTTTGTAGATAAAGCGGAAATATCAGTCAGGGCGGGGAAGGGCGGCAACGGAGCCGTGGCTTTTCACCGTGAGAAGTACGTCCCTGCAGGAGGGCCGGACGGCGGCGACGGAGGCCGCGGCGGAGACATAATAGTCGAAGCCGACACCAACATGTCGACGCTGATGGATTTCCGGTACAAGAGGAAATACACGGCGGATAACGGGGCGGATGGCTCGGGCGGGAACCGGACAGGGAAGGACGGAAAAGACCTGCTGATCCGAGTCCCGAACGGAACGGTCATACGAGAAAAAGAGAGCGGCGCCGTCATCGCCGATATGTCCGGAGCCGGCTCTTTCGTCCTCGCCCGGGGAGGTTCGGGCGGATGGGGCAACAAGCATTTCGCTACTCCGTCGCGCCAGGCGCCGCGTTTTGCCAAGAGCGGCCTGCCGGGAGCGGACCTGGACGTCACGCTGGAACTGAAGCTTATTGCGGACGTCGGGCTGGCAGGGTTCCCGAACGTAGGGAAATCGACCCTGCTGTCAGTTGTTTCAAAAGCCCATCCTAAAATAGCCGATTACCACTTTACAACGCTTTTCCCGAACCTTGGCGTCGTCTATGTCGGGGAGGGAAGTTCATTTGTAATGGCGGATATCCCCGGTATCATAGAAGGGGCGTCGGAAGGCGCGGGGCTGGGGCACGATTTTCTGCGCCATATAGACCGCTGCCGCCTTATCGTCCACGTCGTGGATATTTCAGGCAGCGAGGGCCGCGACCCCGTCGAGGATTTTGAAACGATAAACAACGAACTCCGGCGGTACAGTCCGGAGTTGGCGGCGCGCCCGCAGATCGTGGCGGCGAACAAGACCGACATAATGGCAGATAGCGAGACCGCCGGACGGTTCAGGCAGTATGTCGAGAAGCAGGGTTATCAGTTTTTCCCGACTTCAGCCGCTACTAACAGCGGTGTACGGGAACTCATAAACGCGGTCGCGGCAGAACTGAGCAAACTCCCGCCGGTGACTGTGTTTGAGCCGGAGTACGTGCCGAAGCCGCGCGATTTGGGGAAACCGGAGGACCTGGTAATAGAAGTTTTTGACGACGTCTGGACGATTGAGGGTCCCTGGATAGAGCGGCTCATTGCGGACGTGAATTTCTCCGACCACGAGTCTTTGATGTTTTTTGAAAGAGTGCTCCGCAACGCGGGAGTATATCAGCGGCTCGAGGACATGGGAATAGAGGAGGGCGACACAGTCAGTATCTACAACCTCGAGTTTGAGTACGTGAAGTGAGAATGGAAACATCCCTGGTTACTATTTGCGCTCAGCCGGGATGGTGACTATTTCTGAATTCCTCTCCGCTCGGGGCCACAATCCTGTTCTACTCGCGCGCTCCACTTGTGGAGCGTGAAGAGGCGTCCATGC
>Ga0082212_10012562_pt1 | contig 10660 bp, 5 predicted proteins | sample TergutNt197P3_FD_71548 | JGI IMG/M metagenome (GOLD analysis project Ga0082212, IMG submission 71548) | Neocapritermes taracua P3 segment gut microbial communities from Petit-Saut dam, French Guiana - Nt197 P3 | ecosystem: Host-associated > Arthropoda: Insects > Digestive system > Gut ...
CACCTCATCAAGCAGGCCCAGCTGCAAATGCCGCATTACTTGCCGCGGCTTCAAATCCATGGTTTCGGCCATTGGGCAGCCGGCGGTGCATTTGCCGCACTGGTAACATTCGTGCAGCTTTGCATCCGCGCTGGCGGCCAGCGCCTCGATGCGCTGCTTGTCCCTTGCCGACACCTGGCTGAGGTTTTTTTCGGCCATTCTATTCCTCCTTTCCGGGGTAACCGGGTTTTGGGTGATTTCCGCATATTGACTGATTTTGCATATAGATAATATACTAAAAAGGTCAGGATTTGTAAAGGTAAATTTCCAAAAATAAGCCGGAAATTTATACGAATGAAAGAGAAATAAAAATGGGCAGATTTCTATTTTTGTGTATTGCCATTTTATGACTTTTTTAGTATATTATTGGTAGCGCCGAAACTGCGTTGTTAGTTTCTATCTTATTAATTTGAAAAGTAGGAGGAGGGTATAATGGATCAAGTGTTGTTGCTTGCACGGCTTCAATTTGCCGTGACTACGGTGTTCCATTACTTTTTTGTGCCGGTCACCATGGGGCTGTCGCTGTTTATCGCCATACTGCAAACACGGTATCAGAAGACGGGCGATGAGAACGACAAAAAACTGATCAAATTCATGGGCAAATTGTTCTTAATCAATTTTGCCATGGGTGTGGTCACCGGTATCGTACAGGAGTTCCAGTTCGGTATGAACTGGAGCGGATATGCCCGCTTTGTCGGGGATATCTTCGGCGCGCCGCTGGCTGTTGAAGCCCTGCTGGCGTTTTTTATCGAGTCCACATTCCTGGGTCTGTGGGTGTTTGGCTGGGACAAGCTGTCAAAGAAAGTACACCTTCTGTGTATCTGGCTCGCGGCGATAGCGACCAACGTATCAGCCTACATCATCCTTGCTGCCAACTCCTTCATGCAGGATCCGCAGGTTGGCGTGGTTGCTAACCTTAAAGATGGACGGATGGAGCTTAACGAAGTTCCCGGATTCCTCGCGCTGGTCACCAATCCCCATGCCGCCTGGCAGTGGACCCACGTGTTTGTCGGCGCGCTGGCTACGACGGGCTTCCTCGCGCTGGGCTTCTCGGCCTACCAGATCATCAAAGGCCGCAACGAGCAGGTGTTTTGCAAAAACTTCCGGCAGGGGCTGCTGTTTGCCCTTATCGGGACTGTCATGCTCTGGGCAATCGGACACCTCCAGGGCGTGTATGTGGCGCATCAGAATCCGATGAAAATGGCCGCAGCAGACGGACACTGGAACACATCCGACCCGCCCGACTGGCCGATAATCGCCATCCCGAGCAAGGCCGAGGGGAAAAACATCTTCGACATCAAGGTGCCAGGCCTGTTGAGCTTCCTTACCTACAATAGTTTTGAAGCCAAACCGGTACCCGGCATTAACGATCTCCAAAGGGAGATGCAGGGAAGATTCCCCGAATCAGAGTATAAAACTTCCGACTTTGTGCCCAACGTATGGATAACCTTCTATGCTTTCCGCATAATGCTGGCATGCGGCGCGGCGATGCTCCTTGTGGTCGCCCTTGCGCTGCTGTGGGGAAAGCCGGGAACGCTGGAAAAACGTCCCAAAGGCCTCGGCCTCCTGCTTCCCGCCATGGCGCTGCCCTATTTGGCCAACGCCAGCGGCTGGATTGTCGCCGAAGTTGGGCGGCAGCCCTGGATTGTCTACGAGATGCAGACGATAAATATGGCCATAAGCAAACCAGATGTAGTGCCGATGCCCTACGTTCTGCTCTCTCTGTTGGGATTTATTGTGCTGTATTCCACGCTGACGATCATCGCGGTATCACTGGCAGTCAAAACTGTCCGCGAAGGTTTGGACGCATTTAAAGGGCCCTCCGGGGCTACCGCCGGTTAAGGAGGACGGATATGATTGAATACTCATTTCTTCAATTACTGTGGTTTATGCTGGTTTCCGTGCTGTTTGCGGGATACTTCTTTTTTGAAGGCTTCGATTACGGATCGGGCCTAATGTCGCCGTTTTTGGCAAAAACCAATAACGAACGCCGGCTGATTATCAACACCCTGGGCCCCATTTGGGACGGAAACCAGGTGTGGCTCATTACGGCGGGCGGAGCGGTTTTCGCCGCGTTCCCCCACTGGTACGCGACCCTGTTCAGCGGCTTCTATCTGGCGCTGTTCCTGATGCTCATCGGGCTTATCCTGCGGGTAGTCGCCATTGAGTGGCGCAGCAAGAAGCAGGATGTTAAATGGACCGGGCGCTGGGATATTATCCTTGCCGCTACAAGCGGTCTGATTGCCCTCCTGTGGGGCGTGGCGGTTTCGAACCTGGTCTTTGGCGTACCTATCGGTCCCGATATGGAATATGCCGGCGGCTTCTTTAACCTGCTCGCACCCTGGCACGTACTGAGCGGACTGGTTTTTGTGTTGCTGTTTGCCTACCATAGCTGCCTGTTCCTTGACATCAAAACGGACAACAAAGCCATCCAGGTACGCATCAAGCAAATAGCGCCCAAGCTCTTTATTCCCATGCTGGTAATACTGGTAGTCTGGCTGTTAATTGCGTTCCTTAAGAGCAATATGTTCCTGTCTGCAGGCGGGGACATTAAGCTGATACCTCTGGCTTTAACCCTGCTGGCTGCCGTTGCGCTGTTGTTCTCATTCATCATGTTCAAGAAGGGCAGTTCCGGCAAAGCCTTCATCGGCACCGGTCTGGGTATCGGCCTGTTCACCTTCGCCGTATTCGCCGGTATGTTCCCCAACGTAATGATCGCCAGCAACAATCCGGATAACAGCCTGACCATCGCCAATGCATCGTCAACGCCAGCTACATTAACGCTGATGACCATTGTCGCCTGTGTCCTGGTTCCCATCGTGCTTGCCTATACGATCTGGGCCTACTGGGTATTCCGCAAGAAACTCACAGAAGAAGACCTAAAGGCCAATCTGGACTATTAACAGTTTAGACCTGTAACACAAAGAGCCGCTTAGACAAAGCGGCTCTTTTTTTGCTATGCTTGACTCCACATGGCATCATCCCCGTGCTATTACCGGATAAGGCCCCGGTGCCATCCGCCTCACCAGGCAAAACTTGACCCACAGTTACACGGATAAAGCCCCGGCGGGGCGGGCGCGCGGGGGCGGCGCGCAGGCGGGCAAAAAATTTCTGTCCGCAGCGTTTACGGCTGGCTAAAGCCAGCCTACTTTTCCTGTGTTCGATAAATTTCTTGACGCCGGAACGTGTTAAATTTATCGGGTCAACGCCCTTTTACAGGGCGCATATTTCGGTTCCCCCTTCGTAGGAGACGAGCGAATAAATCTTAAACTGGGGTACAAAAAATGCAGTCCGGCAGGAGGAACATGATAACAACAATACATTATCGAAATACCATAGGCACGAAAAAAGAACAGAGCCGGACTGGAGCTCCGCAGGCGGTCGCCCACTGGGCTTGCCAAAGCAAGCCCGCCTTCATTATTACAGTGGCTCTGTTGGGGCTCTTGCCATGCTGACTTATTTTTATAGACACTGCTTGACGCAGTGCTTATTGTTAGGCACCCCCAGATTTCGCCGCCCCCGCGCGCCCGCCCCGCCGGGGTTTGTACGGATTTTTAACCATGGTTGAAAAAAATCTAATGCGTGAAAGCCTGCGGGACAGGCGAAACATGGCCGGTACCGTAATTTGCGGCGCTTTGGGCGGCTTATGCGCGGCGGCCCAGGCCTGGCTGCTGGCATCGCTTGTATCAAAGGTTTTCCCCGGCGGAATCGGCCTGGGCGATCTGCAAAGGCCGCTGATACTGCTGCTGGCAATCATCGTGCTGCGCGGCGGCCTGAACTGGCTGGAAGAACGATGCGCCCTCTCGCTGGGGGGGAGCGTGCAGCAAAACCTGCGCCGACGGCTGCTGGAAAAAATCGATGCCCTTGGCCCGGTAAAAATGCGCGGCCAGCAGTACGGCGAACTCATGACCATGCTCACCGAAGGCCTCGATACCCTGGAAGTCTATTTTCAGAAGTACCTGCCCCAACTGTTCAAATGCGCCATTCTGCCCGTAGCCTTTTTGATCATCATCTTTCCCCTGGACTGGCAGACAGGGCTGATCATGGTCATTACCGCGCCCCTGGTTCCCCTGTTCATGTCCCTGATCGGCCAGTGGACCAAACACCACACGCTGCGGCAGTGGAACGCGCTTTCCCGAATGGGCGGCTATTTTCAGGATGTTTTTGAGGGCCTCTCCACCCTCAAGCTGTTCAACCGCACCGCCGGGCAGCGTGAGAAAACTTCCGCTCTTAGCGAAGATTTCCGCACCACCAATTTGCAAGTACTGAAATGGGGCTTCCTTTCGGCGCTGGTTCTGGAGATGCTCACCACCATCTCCATCGCCATGATCTCCGTGGGCCTCGGCCTCAGGCTGGTCTACGGGATGATCGACTTCCGAGGGGCGCTGTTTCTGCTTTTTATCGCCCCGGAATTTTACCTGCCCCTGCGCTCGTTAAGCACCCAGTACCACAATAGCCTTAACGGCGCGGCGGCGGCGAAAAGCATGTTTGCCCTGCTGGAAAGGGAAGGTGTCTGTGCGGAAGGCGGAAGCGCGGACGTTTCCGGCGATGCCGGTATAACTTTTGACAATGTGTGTTTCGCCTACGAAGAGGGAAGGCCCGCTCTGGACGGCGTGAGCTTTTCCCTGCAGGCCGGGGAAAAACTTGCCCTGGTGGGCGTTTCCGGCAGCGGCAAGACCACCCTGCTGCACCTGCTGGCCGGTTTTATCCGCCCGGACTCGGGCAGCATTAAGCTGGGCGGACATGATCTCTGCGGATTGAGCCGGGAGGCGTATCTCGGCCAGATAGCATTTGTGTCCCAGGACCCCTTTTTGTTCAAAGGTTCGGTGATGGACAACATCCGCCTGGGAAGCAGCGAGGCCAGCGAGGAGGCGGTGATTTCCCTCTGCCGGGAACTGGGCGCGCATGAGCTGTTTGCCGCCCTGCCCCAGGGGTACGATACACTGGTAGGGCAGGGGGGCAGGGCGCTTTCCGGCGGTGAGCGGCAGTTACTGGCAATCGCCCGTGCCTGCCTCAAGGACGCGCCGGTGATACTGCTGGACGAAGCCACCCGCAACGTTGACTGGCAGCACAACTATTCCCTGCAGCAGGCTCTGGCGCGGGTGTGCCGGGGCAAAACGGTGATCGCCATCGCCCACCGCCTGCAAACGCTGGCCGGGATGGACAAATTGCTGGTGCTGGAGCAGGGGAGGGCGGCGCAATTCGGCCCGCTCAGCGAACTGCGCGGAGAATTGTCCCGGCTGTTGGGAGACAATGCCGCCGGTTGGACAGCCGCCGCCGCCGAGCCGGAGCCTGTCCGGGCCGCGCCGTCGGAACAAACGGCGCCGCCGGAACCCAAGGCATCGCCCGCAGACCAGGCGGCTGCACCGTCCGCCGGTTCGCCGGTTGCCAAAATGGTAAACCTGTGCCGGCCTTTTGCGGCGCACATCACCGGTTCCTCGCTGCTTTCGGCCTCGTCCATCGCCGCCAACATTGCCCTTCTGGGATTTTCCGCGTACCTTATCAGCCGCTCCTCCCTGTCCCCTCCGCTGTGGGATTTAATGACGGTTATCGTAGCCGTGCGTTTTTTCGGCATAAGCCGCGCCGTGCTGCGCTATGCAGAACGCTACATCAGCCATGACGTTACCTTTCGGATACTCACCAAACTGCGTCTGTGGTATTACGATCAAATGGAAAAGCTCTCCTACGTGTCCCTGCAAAAACTCGGCCTGGGGAGGGTGTTCAAGCACATCATCGGCGATGTTGATGTATTAAAGTTTTTTTACCTGCGCGTCTTGACGGTTCCGGTGCAGGCCGTGCTGGTTTGGGCGGCGGTTTCGTCCTTTCTCGGTTTTTACAGTTGGAAGCTGCCCGCCGCCCTCAGCGCCTTTTTTCTTTTCGGCGGCATAGCCTGCCCGTACCTGCTGCGCCGTTTTCTCCGGAGCCGCCGCACGGATCACAGCGAGCGCCGCCAGGCGTATAGCGAATCACTCTACGATTACATAAACGGCCTTGCCGACCAGCAGATATTCGGCGTCACGCGGCGGCGGCGCGGGGCGATTGAGGATCATGGGCGGGAGATTGCACGGGAGCGGTACTTTATCGGGCTGTGGGACAGTTTTGCTTCGGTTCTGTCCTCCCTGCTGGCGAACCTTGCCCTGTTTGCCGCGCTGGTAATGACGATACCGCTGGTAGCGGCGAATCAGGTTAGCCCGCTGGTGCTGGCCAGCGTGATTTGGGTTATGTGGGCCTCATTTGAAGCCCTGCAGCCGGTGGCGGCCATGTCGGAGTACCTCAACCTGTCCAGGGGCGCGCTGGCCGGCATGGACGAAGCCGCAGCGCGTCCCCGCGAGCCGCAGCGGGAGGGAACGGCGGTCATGCCAAAGGCGGGCGGCCTGTCGGTGGAGAACCTCAGCTTTGCCTACGAAGAAGGCCCGCCGCTCCTCCGAGACGTTTCCTTTACGCTGCCGCCCGGTTCCAAAACGGCCCTGCTGGGCAGTTCCGGCGCGGGCAAGACCACGCTGCTAAACCTGCTGACCGGCTTTTTGCCCTATGAAACGGGCCGGATATGCTCTGGCGGGGCGGAACTGATGCAGGTGGGCGCCGCCGATTTGCGCCAAAACATCGGCTATCTGGAACAGCGGCCCTACCTCTTTCACGCTTCGATACGCGAAAACATCCTCCTGGCAAAGGAGGGCGCCGGAGAACAGGATTTGCTCGCCGCCGCCGCCCAGGCCCGCCTGGATGAATTTATCGGTGCACTGCCGGAGGGGTATGACACCCAGGTGGGGGAAAACGGTTATAAATTGTCCGCCGGACAGCGGCAGCGGCTTGCGCTGGCGAGGCTTTTTCTGCAAAACGCCCCCCTGGTCGTGCTGGACGAAGCGACGCAGAGCCTGGACGCGGAAAATCGGGACGGCCTGTTTGCCGCCTTGCAGGACTGGTGGGCCGAAAAAACGGTGCTGTACGTTACCCACGACACCCACGGTTTGGCATCCATGGACAACATCCTGATCATGGAAAATGGCCGCCTGGCGGAACAGGGAAGCGAGGCGGAACTGCTTGCGGCGGGCGGAATCTATGCGAAAATGTATGCGATAGAACATAGTTTTTTCTAAAATTTTTTCTATTTTCACTCTCATATTTCACTTGACAGTTTTCAATTATGGATTGAAAATGATAAATTAAGGCGGATTTTGAAGTCTTAATATCCATTTCAGGAGGACAAAATGAAAGGAAAAATGGCTTTCTTGTTGGCTGCTCTCATTGCCGTTGCGGTATTGGTGAGCTGTGGACCCTCTACTTCATCGAGCGCGCCCAGCGCGCCAAAGACACCCGCCGCTCCGGCTGCGGTGGCCTCGCGAACGGTTACACCGATGACGCCGGGAACCTATACACAGAATGTAAAAGGTATAAGCCTGGGCGTTGTGGTTGAAGTAACGCTCTCGGAAAAACGGATAGAGGATGTAAAGGTTGTTTCCCATCACGAAACATGGGGAATAGCCGAGCCGGCACTCGCTATGATACCTGCGGCGATTGTTAATCAGCAGAGTACCGGCGTGGATGTGATTACCGGCGCGTCCATGACATCCGGCGCGATAATCAGGGCGGTGGAAATGGCAATCGCCGAAGCAGGCGGCAATGTTTCGGAATACCGCGTGTCTGTTTCAGCCAGCCCAACCCTTCTGAGCCGGGAGGCAATTGTCAAAGCGGACGGAACCCCGCGCGGCCCGGAGCAGACTCCCAAGAGCTGGAACGAGAGCTACGAAATAGTTATCGTTGGCGGCGGCTATGCCGGCCTTGCGGCGGCGTATGCGGCGCAGGCGAACGGAGCGAAAGTTCTGGTGATAGAAAAGATGCCGTTCCTTGGCGGAAACTCGATCATCAACGGCGGACAGTACGCTTCGTACACCAGCAAAATTGCCGCAGATGTGTACCGGCAAAATAATCTTACCCCGGATACTGCGGAAAAACACATTCAGGATACAATGGTAGGCGGCGACTTCCAGAGCGAACTTCCGATGGTCAAAAACATGGTCTACGGCGCTCCCTTCTATTTCGATCTGCTGCTTGATAATGGCCTCAAGGTCAGACCTAACATAATGATGCCCGGCGGACACTACGGCTTCCGCACCTACGCCCTCGAAAGCGGCCAGGGAAAAGACATTCTGGAAGTACAGAAGCAGATGCTTGCCAACACGAACGTCAAGATCGAACTGAACACCAAAATGGTGCGGATCTACCGCGAAGGCGGCCACACCGGCAAGGTAGTCGGTATCGCGGCATATACTCCGGGCGGCATAAAAACCATCAAGGCGGAAAAGGCGCTTATCCTGGCAAGCGGCGGCTACGGCGCGAACGTCCCCATGCGTTCAAAGCAGCTTCCTACATTAACGCCGGATATTCCGTCAACGAACCACGTTGGGGCAACCGGCGAGGGGATCATGTATGCCCAGGAAATCGGCGCAGGTGTCATGCAGATGAGCAACATCCAGCTGTATCCGTTTGCCGATCCCAACACCGGCGTTCTTGACCTGTGGGCGGTTCTTCCCTTCTCGGGCCCCAGCCACGGCATCGTGTACGTTGACTATCAGGGCAGACGGTATGTCAGCGAAGGCGAGCGGCGGGACGTGAACGTGCGGGCGGCTCAGAATTCCGGCGGATTCCCCACCTTCTCGATCTTCGGACAGGAAATCATGCAGCGGGGCGGATTCACCAACATCAACGACATTAACGCCGGCATCGCCGTCGATCGCGTCATTGCCGCCGATACCCTGGAAGACCTTGCGCGCGAGATCAACAAGCGGACCTTCAAGGGCAACAACCTGAACATTAACCCCGCCACACTTGCGGCAACGATTGCCACCCATAACGGGTATATGAGAAACGGACGGGACCCCGATTTTAACAAGACCGTCACCTCCCAGGCGAAGGTCACCGAAACAGGCCCGTTCTATGCTGTTCCCCAGTGGCCTTCGGTTCATCACACCATGGGCGGACTCACCGTTACCCCGAAACTTGAAGTTATGGATATTTTCGGCAACGTAATCCCCGGCTTCTTTGCCGCAGGTGAAGTTACCGGAGGCGTCCACGGAACGAACCGGCTGGGATCAAACGCGGACTCCGATGCATGCGCGAACGGCTACATCGTCGGCTACTACGCTACCACCGGCAGGCTCCCCGACTTTATCGAAGGAAAATAGTGTTGTTTAATTAGAGCAATAAAAAGCTGTCCGGGAGGAATAATTCCGGGCAGCTTTTTTTATTGCCGCGTCTTACTTTATCTGGTCTTTGGCGGCTTTGGCGGCTTTCAGGACCGCATCTGAGGTAACAGTCGCCGCTGCAACGGCGTTGATTTCAGTGGAATTCTTCTCCACTATCTGCTTGGGAAGCTCCATCAGCGCGCGGGTGCCGATGCCCGGAGTCTCATCCGGCCCGTCGGCATCAACTTTGGTTATCTTGCCGTTTTCCATAGTCACTGTAACCGTTACCTCTCCGCCAAAGCCATCGGCAGAAGCGGTAGCGGATCCCGACGGTCCGCCCTTGCCGGCGCATCCGGCAAGAACCAGAAGGCTCACCAGAAGCCCCGCAAAAAGTGCCTTTACCATAATATCCCTCCAATAGAATAAATATATAGTATTTTATCTTACTATCGAAAATCTGTAAATATATTAGATCGTCGCTTTACAAACATTAGTGCTTTTGTTATGATCTTTCCATGACTGTCAGTACTTTTAAACGGGGCTTGACCCTTCCGACAAGGAAGCATGCAACGGAAGGCAAGCCGGTAGAGCTGGCGCCCCTGCCAAAGCAGGTGGCAATACCGATTAACCAGCATTTTGGGGCGCCAAACCGAAGCCTGGTCAGCGTAGGCGATACGGTTGTGCGCGGGCAGAAAATTGCCGATGCCGCCGCCCCCGGTCCCATGACCGTTCCGGTTCACGCGTCAATCAGCGGCAAGGTTGTGAAAATTGAGCCACGGGCCCAGTCGAACAATACCGAAGGATTGTGCGTTGTTATCGAAGCCGCCGAATCGCAGGGCCAGGAGCAGCTGATGCCCCCCCTGGATCCGTTTGCCTGCAGCAAGGAAGAAGCCCTCGCGCGGATACGGGAAGCGGGAATTGTCGGCATGGGCGGCGCGGGTTTTCCTTCCCACATCAAGCTGTCGCCGCCTCCGGGCAAGACGATCGACCTGATTATCGCCAACGGGGCGGAATGTGAGCCGTATTTAACGACCGACGAAGCGGGGATGCTGGAAAAACCCGACCTTTTGATTAAGGGCATTGCCGCCGTGATGAAGATTACCGGCGTTAACCGCGCCATAATCGGCATCGAAGATAACAAAGAATCGCTTATCCCCGTTCTTGAACGGGAAATGCGGCTGGCAAACGCGCCCGGCGAAATTTCCATCCGGCTCTGCAAAACCCGCTACCCGCAGGGCGGCGAAAAAATGCTCATCTCCGCCCTTACCGGCAGGGAAGTGCCGTCGGGCGGGCTGCCGATGGACGCGGGCTGCATCGTGCATAACGTCGGCTCGATCATCGCCATTGCCGAGGCGTTTTACCTGGGCAAGCCTCTCATCGACCGCGATCTGACGGTTTCCGGCGGAGCCTGCAAAACACCCAAAAATATCCGCGCCCCC
>Ga0082212_10007340_pt2 | contig 10659 bp, 10 predicted proteins | sample TergutNt197P3_FD_71548 | JGI IMG/M metagenome (GOLD analysis project Ga0082212, IMG submission 71548) | Neocapritermes taracua P3 segment gut microbial communities from Petit-Saut dam, French Guiana - Nt197 P3 | ecosystem: Host-associated > Arthropoda: Insects > Digestive system > Gut ...
GCTGGACGCGTCCGCTTCGCCCTGTACGAGCGCGCTGCTGGAAAACTCCATGATCGCCCTGCCGTCGTTTGCCGGCGATATGAAACTGTTGTGTTTTTCCGCGGTTATACCGGTCATCGGCTGAAACCAATGCGTATAATGCGTCGCGCCAAGCCCGACGGCCCAGTCTTTCATCGCCGACGCTACTGCCGCGGCGATTTTGACGTCAAGCCTGCTGCCGTCCCGGATCGTTTTTTGGAATGCGCCGTATATGTCGGCAGGAAGACGCTGTTTCATAATATGGTCGTTGAATACCATCGATCCGTATTCTTCATTTGGGTTTGGCATACCTTAACCTCCGGTTATAGTCAGAGTCGGTTCGCGATCGATCCCGCCATTTGCAGAGGCGGGGGCTTCCTGGAGCGAGCGCTGAATGATAAACAGTGGGCGGGGGATCGGAGCTTGGCGTATTTACAGAGGTATATCGACAAATCCGTCTTTCGTCAGGCGCTTTATATACTTGAAACCGCAGTACTCAGCCAGTTCCAGCATTTCATTATATCTGTGGCATATCGACTCCGTATTATGGCTGTCGCTCGATATTATCACCTCGCCGCCACGCTGCCGCAGTTCTTTCAGCAGAAAAACGGATGGGTACGGTTCGGGTTTATCGAAGCGGTACATCGCGCCTGTATTGATTTCAAAGAGCCGGCAGATTTTTAGTATCTCATCCATTGCGTCAAGCGCCGCTGCAACGTATCTTGGGTGCGTTTCGTCAAAAAGGCTTCCGCCGAAATTATATTTCGTTATCAAGTCGTAATGGCCGACGACGTCCGCCTTCGTATGTTTTATCGCGGCGGCGACTGCCTGAAAGTACGCCTCGGCCATAGCGTTATAGTCGCCTCCAAAATGATTGTCCGCCGCCGCGCGCTGTCTGTTCGGGCCATTGTCAACGCAGACAAGCTGCTCTCCCTTTTTGATAAAATGAACGGCTCCGATAATAAAGTCGTAACTGCCCTCCGCAGGTTCGGCATAGTACTCCTGCTCGACGCCGAGGAACAATTCGATTTGGCCTTCGTATTTTTCTTTGAGCCGCCTGACTTCAATGATATATTCGCGAGCGCCTTCTGCGCTCATCGAGTGCTTAGCGTCAAATTCCGCGTGAGCGTGTCCTGAAAAACCGAGCGAATCGCACTCTTTCTCTATAGCGCCCAGCACCATCTCTTCAGGCGTTGCTTTGCCGTCGCAATAAACTGTATGCGAATGGATATTTTGCTGCCTTATCATTCAGTAACCCAAACCCTTACACTACTCACTACTCATTCAGAGTTCTTAGCTGCTATACCATCTTCTCCTGCTTGACTTTTTCGTCGATCACATGCCTTGACGCGAGTTCTTTTATTACGTCGCCGGTCGTTATATCCATCTCCGCCATAAGCACCATCGTGTGATAGGCAAGGTCGGCTATCTCATAAATCGTTTCCGCTTTGTCGCCCGATTTTCCCGCTATGATGACCTCGGTCGATTCCTCGCCCAGTTTTTTGAGTATCTTGTCAATGCCTTTCTCAAAGAGGTACGTCGTGTACGAGCCGGGCTTGCGGTTGATTTTCCTGTCCCCGATTATGCCGTACAATGTTTCAAGCGTGAACGGGCTTTCGCCTGCCGCCGCAGCCGTAGCCGCAGCCGGGCTTGCGTTTGAGCTTGTCCCGGCGTGCTCGCTTGTGTGTGAGCTGCCGGCTGCATGCGCATCACCGCCGTATATGTAGTCATTGAAGCAGGAGTCAGCGCCGGTATGGCAGGCAGGTCCGTCTTTTTTTACGGTCACGGTCAGCGCATCCTTGTCGCAGTCGGCTTTGATATTTACGATACGCTGGACGTTACCGGAGGTTTCGCCTTTGCGCCACAGTTCCTTGCGCGAGCGCGACCAGAAGCATGTCCGTCCTTCATCAATGCTGATTTTCAGGCTCTCTTTACTCATGTAAGCAAGGGTCAGCACCGCGCCGCTGTCCGCGTCGACAACAACAGTCGGGATAAGCCCGTTTTCGTCAAATTTCAATTTGCTTATGTCTGTCATGGTGATTTCTCCGTTTTTCTTTAATAGCCGCCCTCGATAACTATTCAGAGGCAGTCGGGCTTTCACTCCGCCTTGTGTTCAAAGTCGCCGCGCCGGCTCCAACGCCGTACCATCGCTTTATGCCTACCCCGGCATGTACAGGTGGCCGGCTGGGGCGACGGATCACACTGCGTCGGAGTGAAAGCCCGACTGCCTCTGAACAGTTATCGCTCGCATTTTATCAGTATTTTTTAATTGCGTCAACTGCTTGCGTACCGGGCGGTTTTGTACTATACTTTAGAAGTTACAAGCCAAGATGCCCTTGAAACTGTAACTCGGCAAATCTACCGGCAATCTACCGGTAAGGAGCTACATTGTATATGAAAAAACTGTTTGATTCCATAATCTCGGGGCTTGAGGGGAACAAGCCCGTCGTGCTTGTGAGCGTAATAGCCAGCAGCGGGTCGACGCCAAGGGGCGCCGGCGCTATGATGGCTGTTTTCCCGGACGGAAGCGCCGCGGGTACCATCGGCGGCGGCGCGGTCGAGTTTGAAGCTCAGAAGCAGGCGGCGCTGATGTTTGACAGTAAAGACTCGCCTGTCGCCTCATATGCGCTCACAAAATATGAAGTAGCTGATTTAGGGATGATATGCGGCGGCGGCGTTACGTTGTTTTACGAGTATATCGACCCTGCGGAGAGGCGCGGTTTGGAACTGTTCAGGTATATGCGCGCGGCATTGGATAAGAACGAAAACGCATGGCTCGTCAGGCGTTTTGAAAGCGGGTCTTCAGCCGAAACGGCTGTTTTTGACAGCAGTGGTTTACATTTCGCGAGTTTGATCGATGAGGGCGCGGTAAAGCCTCTGCTGGGCGCCGCCCCGGGGCTGAACGCAGGCGAAGTCGTGCTTTACGCCGAACCTTTGGTGCGCGCGGGCAGGGTGTTCGTATTCGGCGGGGGCCATGTGGCGCAAGAGCTTGTGCCGCTGCTTTCCCGTGTCGGTTTTTCTGTCGTGGTTTATGAGGATCGGGAGAATTTCGCGAGGGAGGAGCTTTTCCCGGGTGCGGATGAAATCGTGCTTGATGAATTTTCAAGGATTTCCGACCGTGTTTCAGTAGGGGAAACAGACTATGCGGTGATCATGACCCGCGGGCATCAGAACGATTATGAGGTGCTGGAACAGATGCTGAGGACGCAAGCGCCATATATAGGATGCATAGGAAGCGCCGGAAAACTTAGGTCCATCAAGCGGCGTCTGATCGATGCAGGCATACCGGAAACCGCATTCGTGAGACTGTACAGCCCGATAGGCCTGAAGATAAAAGCCGAGACGCCGGCTGAAATAGCCGTAAGCGTCGCGGCTGAGATGATCCTTTTCAGGGCGGGGAATCAATAAGAAAAATAACGGACGCCCCTGGGGATCAAGAATGGATAATAGATGTCCTCAGTTTTCAACCGTTATTTCGTCTCCGGGTTTGATGACGCCCTCTTCGATAACGACTGTGAATATTCCTTCGCGCGGCATTACGCAATCGCCCGTCTGTTTTTTTACAGCGCATTCCGCGTTATGGCATATCTTCCCGATCTGCGTGACTTCGAGCAGAGTCTTCCCGATCCGCAGCTTAGTCCCGACAGGCAGTTCGTACAGGCAAAGCCCGCGTGTCAATATATTCTCCGCGAAAACCCCTGCGCTCAAACCCGGTATTTTGTCACGCATCTTGTCGACGCTTTCGTCGGCGAGAAGGCTGATCTGCCTGTGCCAGTCGGCGGCGTGCGCGTCGCCCGCGATGCCATGGCCGATCTTGACCGATATCTCCGGCACAGGTTTTTTGATGACGCCTTTTACGTCGCTGATGCAAACCGCGACTACAGTTCCTGCGGACATATTCGCATCCCTCCGTTCTTATTTGTAAGCCGCCGTATAATCTCCCGACTTTCCGCCGCTTTTTTTCAGCAGGCGGATATTTGTTATCTCTATGTCTTTTTGTACGGCTTTACACATGTCATATATCGTAAGAGCCGCTGCCGAGACGGCAGCGAGCGCTTCCATTTCGACGCCGGTTTCGCCTTTGCTCCGTACCGCAGCCGTAATCCCGATCGCGCAGCTTTCCTCATCGGGTGTAAAGGATATGTCTACGCCCGTTATCGAAATCGGGTGGCACATCGGGATCAGTTCCGGCGCGCGCTTTGCGGCCATTATCCCCGCGACCTGCGCGACGCATAGGACGTCGCCTTTTTTCATTTCGCCGCGCGTTATCATGCCGAATGTCTCTGCGTTTACGTGAACAGTTCCGCACGCCGTTGCTTCGCGCAGCGTCGCCTGCTTTCCGCTGACGTCGACCATTTTAGCCCGCCCCTCGGCATTGAAATGTGTAAACTCCGCCATATCTTTACCCTTCTGTGCGGCATGAGCCGGCCCCCGCACCCCCGTCCTGATTGTCCATTGCCAATTGACAACTCGGAGCTACCCTCCGATGGCGTTCATGTTTCGGGCGCTGGCGCTTGTGCCGCCTTCGTCGAGGCTGTGCTTTCGGGGTTTTTGCGATATCGCCGAGCGTATAGCGTCTTCCAACTCATGCCCGTGAAGGCCGCGCAAGGCGATCTCATCAGCAGAGTGGAGGCAAGGCTTTAGCATGCCGTCGGCAGCTATGCGTATCCGGTTGCATGTGGGGCAAAAATGCGAGCTGATAGGGCTTATAAGCCCGACTGTACCAAGCCCGCCCGGCAGTTTGTAAAGTTTTGCGACGCCGTCGGTTCCGATATCCTGAAGGTCAGGCGCGATTTCGAGGACGCGAGACGCGCTTATGAAACGTTCCTCCGCCCATTCCGCGCACTCCCCGACAGGCATGACTTCGATAAACCGCACATTGACTTTACTTCGTCGGGTCAAATCAAGCATATGGAGTATCTCGCCGTCATTGACGCCTCCTATAAGCACCGCGTTTATTTTTACAGCTTCGAATCCCGTGTCCAGCGCAGTTTTTACGCCATCCAGCGCGGACTCGAGAGTCCCTGTGCGCGTAATTCTGCTGTAAGCGTCCGGATCCAGCGAATCGAGGCTGATGTTCAGACGCCGTACTCCCGCGGATTTCAGCGCGCCGGCGAATTTTGGCAGGAGGATCCCGTTTGTCGTCAGGCATAGTTCGCGTATGCCCGGAGTTTCCGATATCTTCCTGCAAATCTCAATGATTCCGCCGCGAACGAGCGGCTCGCCGCCGGTCACGCGCACTTTCGTTATCCCGCATGCCGCTGCGGCGCGTACGATCTCCGAGATCTCTTCGACTGATAAAATGTCGTCGTGGCTGCGTTTTTCGACGCCGGCTTCCGGCATGCAGTATATACAGCGGAGGTTGCATAAATCGGTCACTGAAAGCCGCAGGTAAAAAATATCTCTTCCAAAACTATCTTTCATATTGCTGTTCACCGGATAAATGATTGATCAGAGTGATAATTATAAATGTATGTTGACAACTATGATACATCCAGGCGGTATGCTTTTATAATTGTCCCTGCGGGCAGCGGCGGCGACCCGATCGGTATCTCGCCCAGCAGGTCGCACCCTGCAAGCGACGACATCGACTCGCTGCCCTGGCTGCTGCCTTCGCGAAAGTACGCCACGGTATCAGCGATCTCCAGCTTGCCTCGCAGTATCCTTGTTTTCGGGCTGCTTTTCTTGTACGGTTCGCGGAGCGCAACGCTGATCTCGGGGAAAAAGCAATCTTTTCTGCCGCACAGTTTCTTTATATACGGAGCCGCGACCCGAAGCAGCCCCGTAACCGCAGCCGCCGGGTTCCCGGACAGGCTGAGCAGTACTTTTTCATCTTTCACCGCGACTATAATTGCGCCGCCCGGCCTCAACTCCGTTTTCCAAAACAGGATTTCGGCGCCGCAAAGTTCGGCTGATTTGACCGCCCAATCATAATCACCCACGGATGCCCCGCCCGTAGTTATGACCATGTCGGAATCAGTAAGAGCGAGGCCGATCCTTTCCGCTATCAGCTCCGGTTCATCCGTGACGACGCCTCCGTTCAGCGGAGCGGCGCCCATGCTGTTCAGGTATGCCGACAGAGTGTGCGTATTACTGTCATAAATCGCCGCCGGGCGAAGAGGTTCGCCGGCGTTGCATAATTCGGTTCCGGTGCTTATGACCGTGATATACGGTTTCATATATACGTCCACGCCTGTAAATCCCTGGTTCGCAAAAGACGAAATGAACGGTGCGGTGATGACCGTCCCCTCAGACGCGAGCACGCTGCCCGGCATGACGTCGGACCCGGCGGGGACAATGTCTGTGTTCGGTACGATGGGTTCAAAAATCCGGACTTCACTTTCGGTAAACTCCGTGAACTCGTACTTGATAGTCGAATCCGCGCCCTCGGGGATCGGAGCGCCGGTCAGTATTTTGGCGGCGAATCCGGGTTTTATCGCGTACCGCGGCTGCCTACCGGCCGGTATCTCCTCGGTGAGTTTGAGCACCGCGGGGGATTCACGCGTCGCGCCGGTCGTATCGGCGCCCCGGAACGCGTAGCCGTCGTAAGGGCTTCTGTCAAAGGGGGGGACTGGCAGCTTTACGCGGACGTCGCGGGATACGACACGGTTAAGCGCGTTCTCCAACGTCACTGTTTCGGTCCTGTGCCTGACCGGCTGATTAAAAAGTAAATCGCATGCCGCGTCAACGCTTATGTTTTTTAACATGTCTGATCACCTCGCGCTAAAGACGATATCACCTTGCCATATATCTGTCAACCGATAATCCTGCGAATTTTTTTTAAAATAATTCACTAAAGCTATAGAAAAGGCGATTTAGTTATGATATAATATGTTACTTATTGTTATCAGATTGTATTATTTATTTTTTACAGGAGCAGCTATGCTTGAACTGATATCGCCGGCGGGATCGCCCGAAGGCGTTATAGCGGCGGTACAAAACGGGGCTGACGCAGTCTATCTTGGCTTCAGCGACTTTAACGCGCGCAGGGACGCGAAAAACTTCACATACGATGAATTCGGGCGGGCGCTGGAGTATTGCCGGGTACGCGGGGTCAAAACCTACCTTACATTGAATACGATCGCCGCCGACCGCGAACTGCCGATCATCGCGGAACGCGCGAAAGAGGCGTGCCGGCTTGGGATAGACGCCATTATAGTGCAGGATCTGGGCGTCATGATGGCTGTACGGCAGGTGGTTCCGGAAATCCCGCTCCACGCAAGCACGCAAATGAGCATACATAATCTCGAGGGCGTCAGGATAGCGGCGGCAATGGGGTTCAAGCGCGTCGTTCTGGCCCGTGAACTGTCGCGCAGGAAGCTCGCGTATATTTGCAGGAACTCGCCCATAGAAACTGAAGTTTTTGTCCACGGAGCGTTATGCATGTGCTACTCCGGGCAGTGTTATATGGGCGCGGTGACCGGACGGCGCAGCGGCAACCGCGGGGTTTGCTCGCAGCCCTGCCGCTTGAGCTACAATGCCGGGGGGCATACAATGAGGCATCCCCTGAGCTTGAAAGATAACAGCCTCATACGGTACATATCCGACCTTGAAACTATTGGCGTCACCGGCGTGAAAATAGAAGGCCGCATGAAACGCCCCGAGTACGCGGCTATAGTGACCGGAATCTATTCAAAAGCCGTGCATAAGGGAAAAACACCGTCGCAGGACGACCTTCGCACGCTCCAGAAAGTATTCTCGCGGCATGGCTTCACGGACGGGTATTACATCGACCGGACCGGGCCGGAAATGTTCGGGATCCACGAGGATGAAGAAAAACCGGACTCAGTAGTCTTTGCGACAGCCCGGAGGAATTACCTCAACGGCGAGTTCCAGCGGGTTCCCGTAAGGTTTGTCGGTAATGTCCGAGAAGGCAAGCGCGTTAAGCTCGCGGTCGCGGACGACAGGAGGAACTCCGCAGTCGTATACGGTCCTATTCCTGAACCGGCGTTTCATATGGAGTTGACCGGCGCAGCGCTGCAGACGCAGCTGCATAAGACGGGCGGTACTCCGTTTTTATGCGTTGGGGTCAGGGGCACAGTCGAACCGGGGCTGGCGCTTCCTGCAACCGCGTTCAACGAAATGCGGCGAAATCTGCTGACCGATATACTCGAACAGCGTAAGATCGTTCCCGAGCGCGCCGAGGGAGAGTTTGTTCCGGGCGAGCATTTGCCCGGACACGAAACGCCCCCTGCTTTGACGGTTTCAGTGATGAGATTAAATCAGCTTTCCAGGGAGATCGAGGAGTTGAAGCCTGACCTCGTGTATATCCCCGTTATGGAATTCGATTTCGAGTCGCATGTATTACGGGCTTTTCTGGATAACGAACGCATTGGCGTAGCCGTCGCGCTCCCCAGGGTCATACATGATAACGAGAAGAAAAGAGTGTCGGAAATACTCACGCGCGCAATGGAGTTCGGCGTTAACGACGCTCTGGTGGGAAATCTCGGCCACATACAGTTTGTACGCAGCCACGGTATAACTGTCAGAGGGGACTTCGGCCTGAATGTGTATAATTCGGAGACTCTTTTTGCCCTAAGCAATCTTGGACTGAAATCAGCGACGTTATCGTTTGAATTGCGCCTTGCCGAAATACGGGACATGTCCAAACCTATCGATACCGAGATGATCACATATGGGCGCCTGCCTCTTATGATCACTGAAAACTGTATAGTGAGGAACAGCACCGGAGCTTGCACATGCGACAGTTTTACCGGTCTCGTGGATAAGCAGGGGGCATTGTTCCCGATCGTCCCCGAGTTCGGGTGCAGGAATATAGTGCTTAACTCAAAAAAACTATTTATGGCTGATAAACGCCTTTCGATATCAACTATCGGGCTATGGGCGGAACGGCTGAGTTTTACGACTGAAAACGCGGTTGAATGCGCCGAAATCATGAAGAGATATATGGGCGTGGGTTCATACTCGCCGCCGGGCCATACGCGCGGGCTCTACTACAGGGGCGTGGAGTAAGCGCTTCGCCCGGGAGTCAGGAGCCGGGAGTCAGGAGCCGGTAGTCGGGAGTCAGGGGGCAGGAGACGACGATGCGCAGCAAAATCGCTCCGGCATTCTAAAATGGAGATGGGATATGGGGTTTGTTTTAGCTTCGGGGTCGCCGCGCAGGCGGGAACTCCTTTGTATGATCGGGCTTGAGGACTTCAGTGTAAAGGCGGACGACAGCGAAGAAAACATCCCGTGCGGATTGCCGCCGGAACAAACTGTCAGCGGGATAGCGCTTCAAAAGGCAAAAAACGTATCGCAATTTTACGGTGACGATGATATAATAATCGCCGCCGACACACTCGTTTACCTTGACGGAAAACCGCTGGGAAAGCCTTCCGACCCGGCGGACGCCAGAATCATGCTGGCGAAACTATCGGGCAGACGGCACACTGTATATACAGGCGTAGCAATAATCAGGGGCGCGCAAACTGTTACAGACACGGTCAGGACTGACGTCGTTTTTCGCGAGATGACGGACGGGGAAATTTCCGCATATGTCGAATCAGGGGAGCCGATGGATAAGGCGGGAGCATATGGTGCGCAGGGGCGCGGCTCTGTGTTTGTCGAGCGGATAGAAGGAGAGTTTTTCAACGTCATGGGCCTGCCGCTTTGCCGGCTGTCAACGATGCTGAGGGAATTTGGGGTTCATATATGAAAACATTTCTGACAAGAAAAACTATACTGATCGCCGCGATCGCAGTCCTCATTGCTGTTACAGCGATAGTGTCTGTCAACGTGTTCAACAGCAGCGGCCCGGTAACCGGTTTTGCCGGCGCGGTCACAAGGCCCGTCAGAGATATGGTGTCGCAAGTCGCGAGCGTCTTTGAGAGCATCTATGCATCTGCGTACAAATACGATGATCTTCTGGCGCGGTACGAAAAGGCTCTGATCGAACTGAATGAACTCAAGAGCAATTACACCGACTCTATAGCTCTTGCGGAACAGAACGAGCAGTTCCGCGCGCTCCTGGGATTTCGTGAACGCCATACGGGGTATGAGCATGAGTACGCGGAAATCAAAGGTAAGGGCGGGTCAAACTGGTCTTCGTCGTTTGAAATAAACATAGGCTCGGCTAACTCTTCTATAGTACGGGGCAACGGGGTCGTAACCGAGCAAGGCATACTTATAGGCCAGGTTGCCGAAGTAGGCGCGACTACTTCGATCGTCGTGAGCGTCCTCGATACAACATTTTCAGCCGGCGCCCGCATAGGCGACAGCGGGGGAGTCGCCACTTTAAAAGGCGATTTCGCGCTTATGCGCTCCGGGCTGTTGATGCTCGACGTCTTCGACGATGATCTTATAATACTGAACGGCGACTCGGTAATGACCTCCGGTTCCGGAGGCGTCTTCCCCGCCGGGCTTGTCGTCGGAGAAGTCGTTGAAGTACACAGGCACCCAACGGGCGTCGGGCGTTATGCTACTGTAAAGCCGCTGCTCGACCTTGAAACGCTGTCGCTGGTATTTGTAATAACAGATTTTGACCTGACGGACTGAAAACCCGGCGCAAAGCCCTGCGCGGAGGGTCAGTACCTTACGGACAAAGAAAGCTAATAAAAAACACGAATTTCTTTGTCCGTTGGGTACTCGCCGCGCTTGCGCGGCGCGTGAGCAAGCAGTTAGTCTTATGGTTTTTTGGGT
>Ga0082212_10012563_pt1 | contig 10659 bp, 11 predicted proteins | sample TergutNt197P3_FD_71548 | JGI IMG/M metagenome (GOLD analysis project Ga0082212, IMG submission 71548) | Neocapritermes taracua P3 segment gut microbial communities from Petit-Saut dam, French Guiana - Nt197 P3 | ecosystem: Host-associated > Arthropoda: Insects > Digestive system > Gut ...
CTTGCTTTAATATAAATAAAATTACCGGATATAAATATGCTCTCCGGGATGGAATAATTAAACTTCTTTTCGAGAAGTTATGCTGTAAAGGGGGAATGTCCAATTCCCTACTATTACAGACTGACAGCCGAATCATCCGTAGCAGTTTGAAGCGGTACAGGCGGGAGGGGGGATATAACCGGGCAAACGCGCATCTCACCGATGGGTGTACGTTTCGCCCACCCATCGTTTTAAGCGGTCACAGACCGCAGAAAGGGGGCAAAATGGCACAGATAGAGTACACGCGTCACGGCGACTACCTATTGCCAAATATCATCTTGGACGAACCACCGAGGGAGTTGACCGAGCCAATAACCCGATACGGAGCCATGCGGCGGGCGTTTCTGCGGGAACATCATCCGATAACCTATTCCCGTTTGTTATTGTCGGAGCGGTTGTTTCCGCATTTGCGTGAAGTCCAACAAGAAACGCACGAACGGCTTGACCGCATCATGTCGGACATACTGGTGTTTCAGCCGCCGCCCGACAAAGCCGCCGATGGATTAGCGTGGGCGGCACACATGACGGAAATACACCGACTGGCAGAAAAGATGATGCTTGACGAAATAGTGTACGCCTAACGGCGAAACAAGACGCTCCTAAAGGGGCGTTTTGTTTGTTCGGATAATTCCGATACCACAGCGTTTTACATTAAAAATACCGTCTAACCTTACTTCTGTACACAATATATTCCTGTCCGAATTTTTCTGCAAGGAATTTTTCCTCGCCTAAAATTTGAATATGGAAAGCCACGATTGCTACTAATGTGATTAGTATTATGAATACGTTGGAAACAGCAAGTGAACAGCCCACATAGAGCAAATTAAATCCTACAAAAGCAGGATTGCGGCTGATTTTATATATGCCTTTTGTAACGAGCGTGGTATTCTGCTTGATGTCGAATCCTGCCCGCCAGTTACTACGCATTATTGTAACGGACAAAAGAAAGAAAATAGTACCTATCGCCACTAACACAATTCCAATAACCCGAAGCGGTAACGGAGCGGTGAATGAGCAAATGATATTAGCAAAAAACGCACTAACAAATTGAATTACCGCACCAATATATGTAACCGATTTTAATATAATCTCAATGAGAACAGCCTTTTTAGGCTTATTCCCTTTACCGAGCAAGTCTGCTGATATGCCTTGTTTTTTTAACAATAGCATTTTTGCAAAGTAGCTGATATAAAATAAGCAAAGCAAAATAATAATCATTACTTGAATAATCATCAGTATTCCTCACAGCACATAATTAAATTAGGGAAGCGGTTCACTCAGAAAACGCTTATTTGCGACGTTTCTTAGCTTTTATGATTAAAATAACGATGGCTCCCACGACGGCAACTACGCCGATTGCAAGCCCAATAAATTCTTTGCCTGAACCAACAAATAACTGAGTGGGGCCGTCTGCACCACCGATAATTCCAATGCTCATTGCCGACTTTTTCAACCTTAATCCCCCTGCCAAATAAATACAATACGCCGTACCCGTTCACAATTACCAACGCAGAAAAAAACGGTACGGCACACAATCAGTATAGCACGAACCGCGCCAGTTTCCAATCCATTTTTTGCGAGGGTAAAGCCGTAGGGCAGCGCAAAATTGCGCCGTCCTGCCAAAGAACCCTACAACACAATAATATAAACCATGTACGCCGCATACATCAGAACCATCACTAACCCTTCAAACCGTACAACACGCTTTCCTGTGAGAGCAAGCGGTAAAACCGCCAAACTGCCTGTAATCAATACCGCAATATCTATAATCATACCGCCGTCAACCGTCAGGGGCATAATGATTCCCGACAATCCAAGCACAAACATAATATTAAAAATATTTGAACCGACAACATTGCCTATGGCTATGGCATTTTCACCTTTTTTACAAGCTATTAAAGAAGTTACAAGCTCCGGCAGCGACGTACCTATCGCCACAACCGTTAAGCCAATAACCCGCTCCGTAATGCCTAAAGTTAGGGCGATGCTCGTTGCGTTGATTACGGTAAGCTGACCTCCCGCCACAATGAGAGCCGCTCCTAAAACCGCGAAGCATACGCTTCTAAAAAGGGATTTAGAATTATCGCCGCTTTTCGTGGTATCTTCTTCCGTGTTCCTATTTTTCAAGGCGTGCCGTACTAAGATAATCATATACGCAACAAAGACGGCAAATAAAGCAAAACTACCAATACGCGGAATACTGTCGCTGAATACAGCCACCATAACAAGAAGCGCGACCGCCGCAAGCACAGAAATCCAATAATCCCGCGCCACTTCCTTTAATTTGATAGGAATGGGTTTGATTAAGGCACATAACCCCAATATTAAAAGTAAATTGAGTATGTTCGACCCGATAACGTTTCCTACGGCCATTTCATTAGAGCCGTTTAATGCGGCCGATATGCTGACTACTGTTTCCGGCATACTCGTTCCCATCGCCACAATCGTCAGCCCGATTACCACGTTCGGGATTTTCAGTCGTTTGGCGATGCTAACGCTTGCATCAACAAAGACGTCCGCACCCTTGACTAACAGGACAAACCCCGCAATTAGCAATAATACTTCAAGCACAATTTCCATTTTCATTTCCCTTCGGTTGTAGAATTACTTAGAAATTTATAACCCCCATATGTTCAAGCAAAATCTTTACGCCTATCAGCACCAATATAACCCCGCCCGCCAATTCCGCTTTCGATTTGAATTTTGAGCCAAACACATTTCCTATCTTCACGCCAGCCATTGAAAGCAGAAGCGTTGTAACGCCGATAAAGGAAACGGCGGGTATAATACTTACTCGGAGAAAAGCAAACGACACGCCAACGGCGAGAGCGTCAATGCTTGTTGCGATGGCAAGCGGCAGCATTTTAGCGGGGGTAAGAGCGGCTTCCTTGCTGTCGGCACAGCCTTCTTTTTTGAAACTGCCGATAATCATTTTACCGCCGAGGAAGCAGAGCAACAAAAAAGCTATCCAATGGTCGTATGAGATAATCTTATCGGCGAACAGCGTTGCCACAAAATAACCAATCAGCGGCATGACCGCTTGGAAAACGCCGAAATACAAGCCGACCGTCAGCATTTTTCTCATACTCGTTTTAGCCATTGTCAGACCAGCGCATATGGCTACGGCAAAGGCATCCATCGAAAGGCCGACAGCGAGTATGAAAAGCTCGATAAGGTTCATTACACTTCCTCCGTAAATCAAAAAGGCTTATGTTCAGCCGTTAGCTGTACATAAGCCCTAATCATGCAATCGGATTCATGTACGGCGAAAAGGCCATACATGAGTCTTGTTCTTTAAGACAAGCCAGACCGTAATCGGTCGGTATGTTGACTTGCCACGCGATAACCGCGCAAACTACTCCCCCATGAATTATACACGATTATAGCAAATCAAAGGGTATTTTGTCAAGTTTGAGTTTTTCGTTTTTTTACCTCTTTTTTTACCAACCTGCCAACCAGCCCACTTTTGGGCGCGTTAGAATTACAATCAATTTTGATTTTAGGTGTCCTCAACTTTGAGGACACCTGCGATGGGTACAACTCTGTACCCGTTAAACGCATAATTGCTTTCAATGGCAATGCCCCCAAAGTTGGGGGCATTGACCACTTGGGCGCAACAGACGGAGGAGATGTTTAATCTCGTTGCTCATCGTCCTCTAACCGTTTGAGAATTTTCGCCTGTTTTTTCTTGTTCAGATAGCTAATGCACGACAGTAGAACAAAAACGAGAGCGGCTGCGCTGACAAATGTGATTGCCAGTACAGCAATAAATAAGCTGAGATTATCCTCGTAGTGTTCCGCATATTTAGAATAGTTCAGAACACCGTTAATTGCCGTTACTACAAGCCCGGTTACGATGCTGTTTATCAAAGGAATGTACTTCGCTCGCTTTCCTTCGCCAAAAAGGTCGTGTCCAATCGTCATGTATCGCATTAGCGTGTAAACAGATATACCGATAAAGCATATGAGTTCAACGGCATATTGCTCAATCGGAGCGTTTAACCAAAAATGCTGTACCATTACGGATACGAGAAGCACAATAAATAATATGCCGTATGCTTCGCTATTGACTTTGCGGCGTTCTGCCACTACTCTTTCATCTTGCGGGTTTTGCTTTTTCATACTGATTCCTCCCAAAATAAGTCATTTAGTGTTTTGCCGAGTGCTTTGCATATCGCTATGCACAGATTCAAGGTGGGATTATATCCCCCTGATTCTATCAGCCCTATGGTTTGACGGGAAACGCCTACGGCTTTTGCCAAATCATCTTGTTTCATGTCAACCTCCATCCGGGCAATCTTCATCCTCTTGTTTTTCATAGGATGCCCCCTTTCATAGTCATAGTATACATTATACATTTCATTATGTCAAGTATATATTGCATTTAATTTTTCCGAAAAGAATACCCCACAAGAGCAATCAAAAACTCTTGCAGGGTTTATTTTTAGCTGCCCTCCACTTTGAGGACACCTCCGACGGGTACAACTCTGTACTCGTTGCCAATGCCCCAAACTTGGGGGCATTAACCACTTGGGCGCAACTTTGCGCTCAGCTCAAAAGTGGGTTTACCTCAATCGGCTCAATTTTGATCCGATTAGCGTTATTCAAGCGTTCCACTCCAAAGCAGAACCCCGTTGGTTCGCTGGGCATAGAAATCATCGTCATTCATAAAACCCACCTTGTCAAGCGGCGGCATTACAAAATAATATATTTCTATCGGAAGTGAAGGGTAGTTAATAATATCCATTCCTCCGGACATATATTTGCCGGTGGCAACAAGACGAAGTATATGCTCGCCGCTGTTTTTAGGCCACCACTTTGTTGACAGCGTTTCACTGAGGTAAAAATACACGATTTCGGTTTCCGTACCGTCTACATTTATTACTCTGCTTGTGGCGTATGAGGCGTAATAATCCTTAGAGGACACAATGTCTAAAACGGTTGCGGTAGTGGTGGTGCCGTCAACATCAATATACATCTCGGCGGTATTTCGTTCAGTACGGATATTGCTGTTTGCATATTCGATAGGTTTGTCGTTGTGGAAAACAAACCAAAAACCACCGACGGCTACGGCAAAAACAAGCACGCTCGCTATCGCTGCCACAAGCACATTTCTTTGGAAAATTCTTTTCTTCATCGTTTTGAACACATTGATATTCGTTGCGTCGTTTTCACGGAGCTGCGCCGCGACTCTGTTTTGCACTTCCGCGAGTTTGCTTTTGCAATCATCACAGGTTTCAATGTGTTCCTCAACCAGCGCACGGGTATCTTCGCTCCCGACCCCGCTGACATAGGCTGTGAACAAATCACGGATAATGCCGCATTTAGTCATTTTGAATCCCCTCTTTCAACATATTTTTGGCTCGGTGAAAAGTTACTCGCGCCCATCCCGCAGGTTTGCCGAAGATTGCCCCGATGTCCGAAAAAGACAATTCGGAAAACACTCTCAGAGAAAAAACCTCTTTGTACGGCTCTCCCAATAGATGCAGGATTTTGTGGATTTCCATTGCCTGCGATTTATCAAACAGCTTATGCTCGAATCTATCATCGGACGGCAGTTCATCGGGCATTTCCGTGATGAATTTATTTCGCTTTGCCAGATTGAAATAGATATTTTTGGCAATTTGACAAAGCCATACCCGAACGCTGCAATCGCCTTTGAACTTATCAACTGCTTTTATAGCGTTCAAAAATGTTTCGCTCGTTACATCTTCCGCGACTTGCTTGTTTTTGCAAAGCGACAAGACGTATTTGTAAACATCTTCGGCATGGGCATTGTAAATCTCGTTGAAATCCACTTTTTCACCTCCCCGTGTATATGACAATCGAAATCTTAAATCGTTACAGATTTTATGAAAAATTTTAACAACGGCTACTGAACGCAAAATTGCGTTCAATCACAAACCCCAAAAATGGGGGCAGTACCACTCAGGGGAAAATATCCCGCAGTACACAACCATTAAAACCATTTTTGGTTTCAATAGCGGCACATAGAGGACGGCTCAAAATTGAGCATACCGCCAATCAGTCCAACTTTGGACAGATTGCCAATACCCTCAACTTTGAGGACAATCCAAAATTGGTTACTCCTCTGCCATCAGCCTGTCGGCTTCGTCCTGTTGTTGTATCAGCCATACGGAAAACTCGCCGAATTGCGCTTCCCCGCGCTTGACTTCGCCTTTTAGCCATACCGCTTCCTTGCGGAAAGCATCAAACGCCGCCTTAAACGCCGCCGTCCTTTCGGGATTAGCGGCTTTTCTCAACTTCCGCAGACGGTTATACCAATAATAATATGCCGCTTCGTCAAGCTGTTCGAGCCTGTCGCCCTTCGCGCGTTCCTCAAACTCGCGTTTGGCTTCAACCGCCTGTACTTTCCGGCACTCGTCGGAACACAATTCATAATGACGGCTCCGGGCGAGGAAGTCTTTGCCGCAGACTTTACAGCCTTGAAACACGAAACGCCACTCGTTTACCTTGTTCAGATAATAAAAAATTACAGGCAGGAAAGAAGAAACAGCCACCACCGTTTCAAACGGGCGCTTCGCAACTGGATACCACAACTCAACGCCGGATTCGCCGTCACGCAGGGCAACGGACAACGCGGCGGTGGCTTCTTCGCGCCACGGTCTGTAATCGGCATAAACGGAAAACGGCTTGTATAGCATGGAAAGTTTATCGGTCAGCATATCCGTGCCGTGATTCATGTTGAAGCAGTTGAGGTAATCTTCCCATGTGCGTATGGCGGCGAACATCGCGGATGGTTCGCCGCTTTCATATTTCCCCCGCAGGTAATCACCGGCAGGAGCGACCGCTTTCCAACGTGCCAATTCGCGCGGGAATATCATTCCGTAACTCTCGCGCAAAGTTAATCCGTGTTTATTCCAATCGCCTTTTCCATCTGTTTCAAAACTTATAAGCAAACTTCCAAGCGGGCGGGTAGCGTCATAATAAACCTCGCCGCCGCTATTTTCTAAACGCATACGGGCTTCGTCACTTTTTCCGATGACGACACGCTCCGTCATGCGTTTTTTATCGAGCGTCAAAGTGAACACCACCCGCCCGAAACCGCGTTCACGGCTTGTAAAATCGTAATCCATTGGGTATTCCTCCACATGAAATAACAGGAATAATGTAATTGTCATTGTCTCATTACTTGTATGATAGCTCTAAGCGCTTGATATGTCAAGCGTAACGGCGATATTATATATGTGCGGGGAAAACGTACCGCAACCGTAGCGCGTCCCGGTAATGGCGCGTATCGCCCGGGCATTATCCCAGTACAATATTTATCCAAGTAAAATGATGGGAGTCGGCGTGACACCGCTGTTTCCATGCAACCTACTCGGATAACTTTTCCTTATCAAATCACCTGTTCCCACTTACAATCGTCATATGCTGCAAAGCAAATAAACGACGGAGGATTTCATTAATGAGGACAGGAAGAAAACTGTTTGAAGCGAAAGTTATTCCAAAGGAAAAAGAGGGGTTTATCCAATACCTGCGCGGTATGGGATATACAGAGGGGGGCGTGCTGCACTACAAGCGCACAATAAATCGACTAGACGTGTTCATGTTTGAGCGAGGTCTGACACGCTATTCCGGCGAGGTCGGAGAGTCTTTTTTAGCCGTAGAAGCGGAATCAGGGAAGCATACGGCCGAAGTTTTGCAAAGGATGGAGTGTTGCATTCGACGGTTTGACTGCTTCATGGACTGTGGACCAGACGTTTTCGTGCGCCCGAGAGTCATGCGTGAAGCCCCGCCCCAGTTCGCCGAAGGGTTGGCAAACTACATTGATAACATGCGGAAACGCGGCTTACATGAAACGACAATCAAGATGCAGTACGACAACATAACAAGGGCACTGCTATCGCTTGCAGAGTCGGGAGTACAGAGCTTTTCCGAGGTAAAGCCGGAGCATATATACAATGCGTTCGAGAAATCGAGCGGTAAATGCAATTTCTCCACGCCAGTCCGTGGGCTACTGCGCTATCTGTACAAAGCCGGAACTATTGCTTATGATTACTCGGAGTTTGTACCGGCAGTCAGAATCGCCCGCCCAATCCCGTCCGTTTACACGGAGGATGAAACAAGCAGGCTGTTACGATGCGTCGAGCAGGATGACCTCACCCGCAGAAGGAATGGCGCAATCATACTTTTGGCGCTGCGTCTTGGCATACGTTCCGGCGACATAGCGAACCTGAAAATCGAAGATGTGGATTTTAGTGGCAAGGAAATCCGCTTCGTGCAGGAAAAAACATCGTTTCCGCAACGATTGGAGCTTCTACCGGAAATTGAAGATGCGCTTCTTTCGTACATTTCAACGGCGAGGCCAAAATCAAGCCTTCCAAACCTGTTCCTTTCGCTCAACGTGCCAGCGCGGGCAATTACAAGAAGTAGCGTATACTGGATCGTCAGTAGCCGGTTTAAGAAATCAGGGATCAACACAGGCGATCGGAGTAAGGGTGGACATTCGTTGCGAACTACGCTCGCAAGCGAGCTGGTCACAGAAAAGGTCCCATATGACGCAGTAAGAAGAATACTTGGACATGAGGATCCCGCCACTACCGGCCATTATGTGAAATTTGACGTTGAATCGCTTCGCTCATGTTCGCTCGAAATCCCAAAGGCCACTGGAAACCTTGCGACATATATTCAAGAACGGCAACGAGGTGGCGCAAAATGAAGTATGTATACGCCAGCGCGTTTGCACTCGAGATTATTCGTTACATTGATCTGCTGATTGCGGAAGGGCGCTACATAAACAACTTGCAAGGATCACTTCGAAGCCTTGACAAGTATTTGGTAGCCAACGGCTTGACGCAGCAGGTTTTAGACGCAGAAACTGTTTCCGCATGGTTAAAGACGAAAGACGCTGGTTCGGTAACGAAAGCAAAGCACGTCAGCAATGTTAGGGGTTTTGGGAAATACCTCGCCTCGATCGGCATAGAGATAAGCTGCCCAGAATCACCCGTGAGGCGCTCGGATTACGTTCCCTATATATTCTCTGATGACGAGATTGCGCGAATAATCACGGTCGCTGACAACTTTGAGGCTGGCGCTTTGCTGACGCGATCGGCACTGGTTTTTCCTATTCTGCTCAGGCTTTTGTATAGCTGTGGGATGCGACTAGGTGAGGGGATTTCCCTCAGATGGAAAGACGTTGACCTTGAGCGCGGTATGCTCACAATCAGACAGGCAAAAAACAAGAAGCAGCGTTTGTTGCCTGTGGACAACTCTATGACGGAGTTGCTAAAGGACTACAAGGAGATGGCGCGCAGCGACGGCATCTGCGGCGACTACCTTTTCGAAAGTAACCGCAAACCTGGCGGTCCGTTTGTAAAGAGCACATTTCATGCGTGGTTCCGAAAGGCTATGGAAACGGCAGGCATCCATTATGTAAGGAAGAGCACATGGGAACGCGGGCCTTGCCCGCATTGCCTACGCCATTGCTTCACGTTAAAGTCGTTCCTGAAATCAGAAAGCGAAGGCAGGTGTTTTCAGGATTCGGCACCTTTTCTTGCGGCGTATCTCGGTCACGAAAGCCCCAAGGAGACAGAAGCGTATCTGAGTTCCAACCATTCGGTTTACACGCAGTCTCACCGAAGGGTTGATGCTGCGCTTGGGCATTTGTTCCCGGAGGTGAGCTTCGATGAAGAATAATACGCTGCTCTCCACACTCTCAGATTATTTCGGATCCTATCTGCCCGATGTTAAAGGTGTAAGCGAGAACACAATAATTTCGTATCAGTATGCATTCCAACTGCTGTTTGACTTCATGCATGAAGAGAAAGGGCTGCCACCTGATAAGGTTATGTTTGACAGCCTTGCAAACGGCGCCGTACTTGAATACCTATCATGGCTTGAGCAAAAGCGTGGATGCACAGCCGTCACCCGCAACCATAGGCGTTCGGTAATTTCTTCATTTGCTAAGTATGCCCTGAAAAGTTGCTTCAGCGAGGCGCTGCGGTTCTACTCGGATGTCAAGGACATACCGAAAAAGAACACACACAAAAACGCGGACATTAAATATTTCACGCAAGAGGAGATTGCAATCATACTTAGGGCGCCGGATGCGAGAACGCCGATCGGAAGAAGAAACTTGATGATGTTGAACCTGCTTTATGCCAGTGGCGCCCGCGCCCAGGAACTTTGCGACCTGACGCTGAATGACATTTACTTCGGTACTGAAACGAATATCCGGCTTACCGGAAAAGGCAACAAGTCCAGACTGGTGACGATACCAGAGAATTGCGCCACTATGCTTAAAAACTATCTGGACAGCAAAAAGTTGGATCTATCCAGTGCAGAAACCCGAACGAGGCATATGTTTTCCAGCCAAACCAATGAACATATGTCAATATCTTGCATCGAAGCAGTCGTTGAGAAATACGTCGATGAAGTGAAGAAGGCGTACCCTCACCTCTTCAGGAGGACGAAATACACCCCGCACTCATTCCGTCATTCGATCGCGGTTCATATGCTGGAGTGCGGAGAATCACTTGTTGTCATTAAAGCCTTTCTGGGACACGCATCACTTTCATCTACAATCATCTATGCAACAGTAACACCTGAGTTGGCGAACAAATACTTGAGGGAAAGGGGGAAACCTCTGGGCAATCC